>Ga0206126_10003593_pt1 | contig 15654 bp, 9 predicted proteins | sample Helgoland_Spring_5_FD_148621 | JGI IMG/M metagenome (GOLD analysis project Ga0206126, IMG submission 148621) | Pelagic subsurface seawater microbial communities from Kabeltonne, Helgoland, North Sea - Helgoland_Spring_Bloom_20160412_1 | ecosystem: Environmental > Aquatic > Marine > Epipelagic ...
AAGTATGAAAGATATCCACGGAAAAGCCATTCTCGCCTATTATCTCGGTGACCGAACGACACGATTAAAGCTCCATAATTCCTATGGTCCTATCGACATTATGCCCATAGATGTTTTTTTTAAGGAAACCGAAGACTTCAGTGATCTCGAAAATATGGCCCTGAGCCATTGCCGAGGTGCCGTACTAGACATAGGTGCCGCTGCGGGTACCCATGCCCTCTTTTTACAAAGTTTTGGTGCCAATGTCACCGCCCTAGATAGCTCTTCAGGTTGTGTGGAGACCATGAAGCGATTAGGTGTACAACGAGTGATCCAGCAGGACTATCGTCAACATCAAGCCACCTATGACACCCTACTGCTCCTGATGAACGGCATCGGTATTGCAGGTACCCTAGATCAGCTTCCCAATTTTTTTAATACCTGTAAATCACTACTCAATCCGGGAGGTCAACTCCTACTCGACTCTTCCGACATTGCGTACCTCTATGCAGATGGACTTGCAAAGCCTGAGCATTATTATGGAGAAATTCGATACCGCTATGAATACGACAAGGAGCAAGGCGATTGGTTTGAATGGCTCTACATAGATGCTACTCATTTGACTAAAGTGGCTCAAGCAGTTGGCTTTGAACTGGAAATATTACATGCCGATGTCCATGATCAATACCTGGCCAAACTCCAATTGACCTAAATATTTACCTCCATCTTCCCTAGTTTTAATGAGTTCCAGAAGCCCTTATTTCCCTAGTATTGATGAAATCCTTGAGAGACAAAAGTAAGTACGGAAGGCAGGGCTTCACGCCAATAGGTCCAGTTATGTCCACCGTCTCGTACCCTATACTCATGGGGTATGTTGCGGTTTTTCATCGCGATATGTACTCGTGAACTCCCCTCAAATAAATGATCATCATCTCCACAATCTATGTACCACCTCACTGATTGAATATCGGCCTTGGGTAGAGTATTTATGAGATGTATTACCCCGTATTTATTATAGAAATCTTCATAGTACTTCTCACTGACTTCACTAAGTCCATTCCACTCATAATGCTTATGTGCTTCCTCGACCGTCAAAGGACCGCAATAGGCACTTAGCGGACAAGCAGATTGAAACAAGTCTGGGCGATGCAGTGCATAATAAAAGCTACCTCCGCCACCCATCGATAAGCCCGCAATGGCACGATAACGCTTGTTTTTTTTGATGCGATAATTGGCTTCTACGTAGGGCATAAATTCTTCAAAAAAGAATTGCTCATAACTCCACTCTCCATTGGGTCGATCTACATAGCCGATCACTTGAGTATCTGCATCTGGCATGACGATGATCATGGGAGTAGCGGTTCCTGCACGAATGGCAGCATCTGTAATCCGTAATACCTCACCAAATTGGATCCATCCCGTCTGATTATCTGACATGCCGTGTAAGAGATACAAGACAGGATAATCACGCTGAGAGCTTTCATAGTCTGGAGGTAAGTAAATGCCATACTTTCGATCCATTTTAAGGATTTCACTCGGCAGTGTCAATTGATCAAATACCTTTCCTGATTGTGCGCTCAGCAACATAGGCATCAAAAAAATGACCCATATCATATTTATCTTCATTTGGCTATTCTTTTTTATTCTAATTGTTAAATATAGGCACTTTTGGTAGAGCATAAGGGGTATAGGGTGCCCCTACCAAGGCCAATTGCTCATGCAATGCCTTTAAATCATTATTAACGAGCGTTTCTATTTCAGCCAATAATGGTTTAAATGACGCCAGCACAATGGCATACCCATCATGACTCGTTTGCGTCGATTCTGAAGTAGATGAAAACATCATATAAACCAACCTGCCCATCCTACTTCCCAAGCTCGGAGGTTGATCTAAATCTAAGGTGCGCGCTACGGCATCTCGCCCCAATACCGTATTTAACTCTGCTACTTTTTGGCCCATTTGATCGGCTAACTGATAGGAAATATGATCTGATGGAATCTCTGCTTTTAGCAAAGCAGCGTCAATATACTTTAATTGATTTTTTACTTCCCGCAACGTTTGACTAGCAGCACTTACAGCACCTGATAGCTTGAGTAACTTACGATTGAAGCCATCTAATATCATTCGGTCAGTACCAGGTAGGGATCTCTTATCTAGCGCTTTGATCGTAAAATCTATCGGATCTCCCATATCGATTACCTCACCTCTGACTATTTTTGACATACTTACCTGATAGGCTCCGGGAGCCACTAAAATACCTTTATCACTATCTGACCAAGGGTTATAAAAAGCACTGGTCTTCAAATTAATAGGATCTGTATCCGCATAACGCATGTCCCAGTACATCCGATGGATGCCTTTCTTGGGAGCTGTCATTATTTTTCTAACTACGTTTCCTTGGGCATTGGTCACCGTAAAAACGATTTGAGGTGCCTTTTCGGCACGTTCAGCTTTCAGAGCTTCATAACTCGGATAAACTGCATTCAGACCTTCTTTTTGTTGTTTCTTTTCTCGTTCACGGCGCTGCTCTTGTATCGATTGAATGTCATCTTTCAGATAGTATGTAAACATCGCCACAGAAGGTAGGTTTTCCCCGCGGTAATAACTGTCCCCTTGAAACGATTGTCCCGGCAAACCCATTGGATAACTGGGCTCATAAAGCAAAGGGTCTCTCACAGAAAATAAAAACCCGGGCGCACTTAATGTCTCTTCATTACTATTTCGTAGCGCAGAATAATCATCTAATACATAAAAGCCCCGACCAAAAGTGCCTAACACTAAGTCGTTTTCACGTTTTTGAATCGCAATATCTCGAACGGCAATAGTCGGCAGCCCTGATTTCATTCGAACCCAAGAAATCCCTCCATTATTGCTAACAAACAAACCAAATTCAGTACCTACAAAAAGCAAATTAGGATCTATATGATCTTGTGCTATGGCGTAGGTCGACCCTCTGGTAGGTAGGTTTGATGTGATGGATGTCCACGTCCTTCCTTTATCATTACTTTTATATACATAAGGCAAAAAATCTCCTTTTTTATGATTGTTAAAACAGGCAAATACCACATTTTCATCATGTGACGAAGCCAATAACATATTTACATAAGTTTGCTTAGGCACACCCGGAATCCTAGATATTTTCGTCCATGAAGCACCCATATTTTCGGTGATCTGTACTAAGCCATCATCAGTGCCAACAAAAAGTAGGTCTTCATTGATTGGCGATTCATCCATAGCTACGATGGTTCCGTATTGAGAAGTTGATTGATTCTTTGCGATGGCATCAATACCCCACACTCTTCCCATGATTTCAAGCTTATTTCTATCAATATTCGCAGTCAAGTCTTCACTAATCACCTTCCAGCTGTTTCCACGATCGTCAGTACGAAAAACTTTATTGGCCGCAAAATACAAGCGCTTATTGTCATGATTGCTAATGACCAAGGGCGCATCCCAATTCCATCGATAGGCATTTTCATCTTTTCGAGGTTGTGGTTGAATCCCCAGCTCTTCGCCATTCAGACGATCATATCTAACTAAAACACCGTGTTGGGATTGAGCATAAATAATATTGGCATTATCTTGATCTACTTGAGTTTCAAATCCATCTCCCCCATGGGTATTGATCCATTCTTCATTGGAAATCCCATTATCACTTAATGACCTCGACGGGCCACCCAAACTGGCATTGTCTTGAGTACCTCCGTATACATGATAGAAAGGGTAAGCATTGTCCAACGCTACCTTATAAAATTGAGTAACCGGTAAGTTTGGTTTATAATGCCAGGTCTCCGCTCGATCCCAAGATTCATAAATACCCCCATCGCAACCTACCAAAAAATGCTCAGAATCGGTAGGATCAATCCACATGCAATGGTTATCTACATGTTTGGTTGTTTCCCCCAACACCTTAAAGGTTTTACCTCCATCTCGCGAAACTTGTATCCACGTGTTCATGGCATAAACTGTTTGTGCATCTTGTGGGTCTACCACGATCTCTTGATAATAATTACCACTGGTGCTATAATTCCCTTGTTTTTTCCAGCTGGCTCCGCGATTGGTACTCATGAAAAAACCACCTTTACCTTCTGAAGCTTCAACAATGGCATAAATTACTTCTGGATCAGAAGGTGCCAGGGCCATCCCAATTCTTCCCATATCTACTTCAGGTAAACCTTTGTTGATGTCCACCCACGTAATCCCACCATCCACTGACTTATGTAACCCCGAACTCGGACCTCCGCCCAAATAAGTGAACACATGTCGCCTACGTTGATATGCTGCTGCATAAATGACTTGACTATCACGAGGATCCATGATCAAATCATTGATCCCCGTGTCCGCATCAATGCCCAGCATTAAACGCCATGTTTCACCCCCATTGACCGATTTATAAACTCCTCGTTCGCCTCCCGAACTCCATAAAGGACCAATGGCCGCTACATATATAATATTCGAATTATTTGGATCTACCAAAATCTTCCCAATGTGTTCAGAGCTTTTGAGTCCCATATTTTTCCACGTCTCACCCCCATCTATGGATTTATATACGCCATCACCATAGGGTACACTTCTTTGATTATTGTTCTCACCTGTTCCAACCCAAATCACATTAGCATTGTTTGGATCCATAGTGATACATCCAATCGAATAACTGCCCGCCTCATCAAAAACAGGAATATATGTGGTCCCTGCATTGACCGTTTTCCACACCCCTCCTGAGGCTGCCGCCACATAATATTCTTTAAAATTATTTTGATTGATTGCGAAATCAGATATGCGACCTGAGGTCTGCGCGGGTCCAATCGACCTAAATTTCAACCCTGTCAAAGTCGTTTCTTCGAAAACGCTTTTAGAGGTCTTTTCTACTGACTTTTTGTTTAACCTTTGGGCAAAACTCTCTTGAATAAAAATAATCAAGGTTAAATAGATAAGCGTTCTCATCATTGGTTTTTTTTGGATTAGAAGAGTAAGATACATCTCAATTCAAAACTTGAAGGTTCTTTTACCCATTTTTATATCATCGGTCAACAGTCAATCTTTCTTTGAGACCATCAAAGGAAAAGTATGATTCAATTCAAGAAAGCATTTATGGAATTCTCTTTATTATTATTATAAAAAAATAAAGCATTTTGAAGCTGACTTGTACCTTTTTGATGCTTCATAAATGATTAAACTATTTTGATATTTCAGGAAATAGTTAACTTGTATAATAAAAATGTCTATTTTAGAATAAAATTTTTTTTTTCGCTCATTCTTTTGTATTTTTCCCTGCCAATGTTAATAAAATGCCTTCTAAGGTGAAACAAAAAGTTGTTAGCCACTCATCAAATCAGATTAAAAAGCCTGCTCAAAGAAAAAAATTTCGAAGCACACTTAATTGAAGAAATTCTTGTTTGCGGGCGACTAAAAAAAGCTGAAAAAGGCTCATATCTACTCAGCGCAGGTATGTTAATAGAATATTTCCCTCTCATGCTTTCCGGAAGACTTAGGGCGTATCGTAGTGACGATGAGGGCCATGAAATAACCCTTTTTTATACAGGAAGCGGAGAAACTTGTTCCTTTGCTATCAATTCCATTATCAATCAGACACCGTCAGGCATCGGCTCTATTGTTGAAAAATCTGCAGAAATTTGGATGATTCCTGGTAATAAAATCGATGCCTGGATTGCCAAATATCCAAAGTTCAGGAAATTTATCTTCCAAAATACGAATGATAAAATTGGGGATCTTTTATCCACATTTGATAGCGTCTCATTTATGAAGATGGGTGATAGATTATACAAATATTTACTCGATTTAAAGCGTGCTTCAGGTTCTTCTATCATCACTAAAAGTCATCAGCAAATAGCCATTGAGTTAAATACCTCTCGTGTGGTCATTTCAAGACTCATGAAACATCTCTCTGGCACTCGACAAATTCGTCAACAACGGAATCGATTAGAATTATTATAACTCTTGTAACTTGGCCTAACACCTCCTAGTTATTGATGAGGGTTTCATCAGCATCCTCAGCTTAACTCCGACGAGTCACTCAGCCAACCTTGCACTTGTTTCCACCCCCCCGCATTCACACATTTTATTTCCATGGATTGAAGATATTCGGTAGCTTGCTCACTGCGTCCCCCGCTCAAACAGCATACTAAAAAGGGTTGTTTAATACTTTTAAACTCATCAATTCTAGCCACCACTTCATTGAGTGGAATATTTAAGGAAGAGGTCACATGACCTTGCTCAAATTCTTCCCTGGAACGTACATCTATAATAGTTGCTCCCCATTTAATTAAATCTTTAATCTCTTTCATAGGTTATTTAAGGATGAAAATAAGATTTTCTTGCCAATTAATAATTATTATGAAAGCCATGTTTATCGATTCGGAATCATAATCATCGGTAAGTCAAGCGCTTTGTACAATTGATTGAATTGCTCCATCTCTTTATTGATGATTTGATTTTTTGTTTGCTGAAACAGAGTCCATTGCCCTTCAAGATCATTGAATCGCTCTTTGGCACCTGCTGTCAATATGGGATCTGCACTGTCTACATAATCCTTCAAATTCATCCATTGCGCATTTAACTGATTATGAAAATTAATAACATCTTGGAACGTCTTTTGATCCGATTGGATCAATGCACCTTCCCAAACCTCAATCTGAGCAATAATGTCTCCTCCTAATTCGATAATTTCTGGGGCGACGGCCCTTTCCTCAAGCATCGACTGATAATACTCGATTTGAGATTTCACTGAACGCATGTCATTGACCGCTTCATGGATCTCTTTGATGGACTGTTCAATTGAAATCATCATATCTTGTTGTGAAACATAATCATTGAGGGTGGCTTGAACTCGCGGATCTGCCAATATTTCAACGGTGGTCTCTACCGAATCTTGATCCAATATCAATCTCAAAGTATAGGTTCCCGGAGCTACATGACCGCCAGAATAATTTCCATAAACAAAGACTTTATCAATGGATGGAAGCGGTGCCCTTGTGAAGTCCCATACGACTCTATTTACACCCCGCTCGGCAGTTAATAATACAGGCTTTTGCGGTCCTCCAGGCCAACTTTCGAATGTGTCTGTGTGCTCATTTGAAAGACTTCTTATCATTTTTCCATCACTATTGATCACTTTTAACTTCAAAAAAGCGCTGTCTTTTTTTTCTGAAAGATAATAATCTATCAGAACCCCTGATTTTGGATTTTGACCTAGACCGGGTCTTGGTTCATCCGTAGATCCTCCGAATATTCGATACGTTTTTTTAGGTTGAAATAGCATTAGTTCCTGTTCAAACTTCCCTTTTGAACCCTGAAAAGCTCCTAAATCATCTAAAATCCAAAAAGACCGACCCGCCGTCGCTGCAACCAAATCATTGTCTTGGATGGTCAAATCGTTGATAGGTACAATGGGTAAGTTGAGCTGTATTTTTTGCCAAAATACACCTCCGTTGAATGAAATATATAATCCTGCTTCGGTTCCTGCATAAAGTAACCCCTCTACTTTCTTATCTTCCCTTACTACCCTTACGACTGTTTGGTCATCAATGCCTGAAATCCGTTTCACCCAGCTCACACCATAATCCGTAGTTTTGTAAACCATTGGTTTTAAATTATTGAATTTATAAGCCATGACCGTTATGTAAGCTGTCGCAGGATCATGGGGGGATACCTCAATCGAATTTATAATAGCCTCGGGCAAGTCCTTAGGCGTAACATTAACCCAATTCATACCTCCGTCGCGCGTGAGATGAACCAATCCATCATCAGAACCTGCCCATAAAACGCCTTTTTCATGTGGTGATTCTGTCAAATACATAAGTGTATTGTAATTTTCTCCACCCGCAGCCTCATTCGTGTAAGGACCCCCACCAGGCCCTTGATGTGCTTTATCATTCCTTGTTAAATCGGGACTGATCACCTCCCAATTAATACCTCCATCAAGGGTTTTAAATACCACATTTCCTGCATGGTAAATGACCGATCGATCATGGGGAGAACTTATAATGGGTGCGTTCCAATTGAACCTATATTTAAAATCTTTAGGTACATTTCCCAAGTTCAATTCCGGATACTCCTTTATTGATTTTGATACCGCCGTTGATCTTGACCATCGATCAATGATTCCCTGATAACAGCCTCCAAAAATAGTTTTGGGATCATCCGGATCAAAAGCCAAATAAGCGCTTTCACATCCAGCAACCGAATACCAATCTTTCCATGTGATTCCCCGGCCATTAGTTCTACTTGCAATTCCAATAGCAGAATTATCTTGTTGGCCACCGTACACGTGATACGGTACCTTGTTGTCCGTAATGACCCGATAGAATTGAGCGGTGGGCTGTTGGTCTTGCCGCGTCCAACTCTCACCACCGTTGAAGGTAATATTGGTCCCTCCATCATTGGAGTTAATCATATTTTTGGAGTTCATGGGGTTGATCCATAAATGATGATTGTCTCCGTGAGGAACAGATATCGGTTGAAATGTCTTTCCCTTATCAATGGATTTGAGAACTGGAGCGTTCAATACATAAACGACATTCTCATTGGAAGGATCTGCAAATATTTCCATATAATACCAAGACCTTGCTATGGTCACCCGGTCTGTACTAGTTTGTTTCCAGCTTTTACCTGCATTGTCCGATCGATAAACCCCTCCTTTAGTTCCATCGGCTTCAATTACGGCAAAGACTAGATTACCATTCGCTCTTGAAACAGATATCCCTGATTTTCCAAATTCTTCTGGGAGTCCTTCACTCATATGGTCCCAAGTCTCCCCCATATCTGTCGACTTATACAAACCGGATCCAGCACCTCCCGATTTCATCGTCCAAGGATACCTCGTATGCTGCCACATACTTACATAGAGTATGCGGGGATTATTCATATCCATAGTCAGAGATGACGCCCCGACGTCCTCAGCAACAAAAAGTTTTTTCACCCAATTTTGCCCACCATCTATAGATTTATAAATACCCCTTTCCTTTGTAGGTCCATGCTGGGCCCCTTGCGCGGCAATGAATACGATGTCAGGATTGGTAGGATGAATGATGACATCTGAAATTGTCATGGTACCCACTAATCCCATATGATCCCAAGTTTTCCCCGCATCGGTAGACTTATATACGCCGTTGCCATGAGAAGTCATGACCCCTCGGACTGCGTGCTCGCCCATACCTACATAAATAACATTAGGATCTGATTCTGATACACCTATCGCACCTACGGAACCCAATTCAAAAAAACCATCTGAAATGTTCTTCCATGTCTGCCCTGCATCTGAAGTTTTCCAGACACCTCCTCCTGTATTGCCCATATAATAAGTCATGGGATCTCCAACTACACCAGAAGAAGTAACACTTCTTCCACCTCGGAAAGGACCAATATTTCTCCACTTTAAACCTGAAAATAATTCGGTCTCAACAGCCCTTTCAGTAATCTGAGCCACTTTCCTCTTTTTTTGAGCAAAAACCACGATTGGTAGCACAAGCCAGGTTAAAAAAATTAATCGAAAATTGTTCATTGTAATATTACTTTTTTTTTAAAAATGGTTTTAATAGCCCGGTATTTGCATGACTGCATTTTGCATCATTCTGGAAGGACCCATCCAAAACATACGATATTGCGTATTATCAATCAAATACACCACTTTTCCTCTACCCAAATTCACCACTCCGGCAAAAGTATTCTCAGCCAAATGGCCGAGATTATCCGAGGAAGCATAACCGGCTACATTAAGTTGATTCAACTTCTCATAACTGCCTACGGTTTCCAATCCAGCATTTGGTGCCAATGCATCAGTACCAAATTTCAAAGTATAGAGCTCGGTTTTAAGACCAAAGGCAAGGGGATGGGTAATGTCTATTTTAGCATTCAAAGCCGTTCCGGGTATCCTTTTTTTACCTTCGTAGGCGGTTCGCTGATCATAGGGCAGCGATCGGGCCATTAGACTCGAATCTTTTGGATATTCTTGAAGTGATATCTCCGTGAAGTCAGACAATTCCTTGGTGAAAAATGCTGCGGCTCCCTCAGTGGCGATGAGCGTTCCCCCTTCATTTACCCAATCCTTGATCTGGCCCAATGCTTCCTCTTTGAACAGCTCAGGTAAACCATTTCCTCCATCAGGTACAATGAGCACATCATAATCTTTCAAATCAACGCTTCTTGATCTACCTCCAAATTTTAGAGTGCTACTCTGCTGCAGTGCCTTGGCTTTAATGCGATCGATAGGCAGACCCGTCTGCCAATCAAATAAAAAATAAATTTGCCCAGCAGTGTAAGTGCTAAAGGGAGGTTCTACTAGTAGGGCCACCTTCGGTTGCTTAATAGGGACATTTCTACCATTGGCCAAATCCATACCTTTCATCACCTGACCACTATTCAATCCAATAATCTCAACTCCTGCGTTTTGCGCTATTACTTTGATCTCTTTATTCATTACATCTGTGGCATCCAAATTTCTACCTCGCAGCACAATAAGGGTACCTGCAGGAAATGATTGATCGCCAACATAAAACGGTTCAAATGCAGATCGTACATTATATTTTTTAGCCCATAACTGGGCCAATGCTTGAGGTGCATTCCGCTGACTCCAATCAATCACGTAAGCATATTGAGCCTTGTTATTGGTCACCGATCCATTGAACGTAACTTCTTGACTCACTTGTTTGGTCTTGATCGTACACCTGTCCGTTGTGGAATATGCCTCTAAATTATAAGCCAAAGGAGCTGACCAAGTGGCCATATCATACATTACTGAATCCTCAATTGCCAAATTACGGGCCATAATCGTATTGATTAACAAATGTCTAGGCTGTCGAGTGGTCACAATATAAGTTCCTTCATTGAAGGTTTTTTTTAGGGTGCGTCCTGAACGATAGTCTTCAGCAGCTGTGATCTGAAAATCATCGAGGGCCTGTTCTACTTTGATCCCATTTCGGATCAATATATTGACCAGATCATTACTGTAAACTTCATGATCACTAAAAAAGTAAGCAGTGATCTTAGATTTACTGTTGGCGGGATTCAATGCGCGTTTACTGTAATCAAGCAATCTTTCACGGTGCAAAACGGAGGTTTTGATGGTTGCAATAGAGGTCGTATAGTGATCAAATACCCTTTGTCTGAGGGTGAGATCCACTCCATCATCAGCCTTTACAATTCGCCCCCCTGCAGCTCCGCCACCCTGTTCAGTTAGCATCCCTATAGCGCCCATAACAGTCGGATAACTTGAACCATATCCTGGATAAAAGAAATCAAAACGATCTCTTGTAAAATAATTGATTTGATGCTTATCAAATTGTACGACGTTTGCATCCCCAAAGACTTTGGACCATCCTTCATAAGCATTTGGAAGCAATTGATTTCTCGGCGTAGTACCAGGTGCCGTGAAGTAGTTGTTATTATAACCTTGCTCATGATAATCAACATGTACTTGTGGTAGCCATTTTTGATACTCTTCGGCTAGTCCCCTTGTCTCTGGGTGTACTTGCCACACCCAATCTCTATTGACATCAAACCAATAATGATTGGTTCTCCCACCTGGCCAACCTTCCATATGCTCGATGTCCTGCGGCTCGTTACTTGGCCTTATTAATCTTTTCATAGATTTATACCAATACACGTATCGATCACGACCATCAGGGTTAATACAGATATACATGATGATTACTGAGTTTTTGAGTACTTCCTCCGTTTCATTATCTCGAGCTGCCGCCATGCGGTAGGCTACCTGCATTGCCGCTTCAGTCGATGAGGCTTCATTGCCATGAATGTTATAACTAAAAGAAGTAAAAGTAGGTTGACCTTTCAAAAGTGCGTTATCCGCTTCAGCTCCTTGCAAGAATTGCATATGCTTTGACTTAATCTCATCTATGTTTCTTATGTTTTCTTCGGAAGAGATAACTAAATTAATCAAAGGTCGACCCTCGTAGGTCTGTCCATACTCATGGTAGATCACGCGTCCAGAAGAGGCTGAAAGGGCCTTAAAGTAAGCTTCTACATCGGCATATAGCGTAAAAGAAGCACCCAAATCATATTTTAAAAATGTTTTCGGACTGGGTATTTTTTCATTGATTTCAAGCTCTGGCTCAAATGAAAACCGATCTTTGTCCACGATATCAGGTTGTGCATTGGACAGGGAAAATAACAAAAATCCAAATATTGAAAATGTGTTTTTTAACATGCTTTTTATTTAAAGAAGGAGAAGGTTATGCCTCTATGTAAGATCTAATTTAATGAAAGCCCATTGAAATACCTTTTTAACTTATATAAACGGTAAGCCAAACCAGCTTATAAGCAGATCAGGTCTTGATAAAATACATACGTTGTACGGGTCTTTATAATGAATTACCTAAATAGGCGATGAGGGCTATAACTTCCTTGCCCAAATATTACGGAATCTCACTGGGTTTCCATGATCTTGTAATAGAATAGGTAATGCTTCAGGATGCTTAATATAATGCGCTTGACCGATATAGCAGGTGGGACCCAATAACGAAACGTTATTTTGAATCAGCACCCCGTTGTGAAAGACGGTCATTCTAGCTGGATTAAGTAGATTTCCCCCTTCAGAAAACTTCGGCGCACTAAAAATAACATCATACTGTTGCCATTGATTTGGCGGATTCGCAGCGTTTACCAAAGGGATATGTTGTTTATAAACTGCACCCGCTTGGCCGTTACTATAAGTTTCATTATCGTATGAATTCAATATTTGAACTTCATAAATTCCCATAAAAAAAAGTCCGCTGTTACTGTAATCCTGACCGCTCTTGGTACTATTCTTTGGAGCCAACCATTCAATGTGCAGTTGAACATCTCCAAAAAGTTCTTTGGTCACCAAATGGCCAGCACCGGGTACAACTACCATTTCGCCTTTTTCCAATTTCCAATCTGCTGGGCGTGTAATATGGGGGCCTCTTTTGAGCTCAGGTAAACGGTCAGCATACTCCATCATACTTCCACTGTACTCAAAATAAGGCTTTTGCCATTCATCCAATGAAGAACCGTCAAACAAAACGAAGGCATCTGAAGGTGGCGCGCCCCGCTTCCCGGGTGTCACACGATCTAACTCTTGATACAATTCCGTCGCCGTAGCTTTTATTTGTTTGAACTGCTCTGAGGAGAGCGTCACAGTTTCATTTTTTTGGGCATTAATATCACCAAAAAAAAAGAATGAGAAGATTATTAATCCTATTTTTCCTTTTGTATCACTCATAAATAATAAAGACATTTGAATGGTAGTGGAAAGATGAGCAAAAAATATTTTCTATTCAAATATTAACTTTAATTATTGTTCGTTATTTCTGTTTACTGATTCAGCAAGAGTTTGATGAAGTAGGTAGTCCTGATTGATCGTTTTATTGGATCATGGATCAAAAAGTTAATTCCTTAATGTACGAATTGCTTGCGCCAGTTGATGTACCGCCATGGCGTAAAGTGGACTGTGATTGTACCGAGTAATCACATAAAAATTATGGAAGCCCATCCAATATTCTTTTGAAATCTCATTATCCAGTTCGATGAGTGAAACCAAGTCTGTCTGAATTTGGTCCTCTACTTGATAGCCCTTAGCTCTATAATACTCAATAGTATGTTTAGGCTTGGTGTATAGGTGGCTTAAGCTAATATCTTCAGTAATTTTATTCACCTTAATCGCAACTTTTTGACCCTTTTCCCATTTGTGCATATTTAAATAATTTGCAGCACTTGCTATGGCATCATCTACGTTATTGACCAAGTCACAGTCTTTAAATCCATTAAAACTTTTGGCATAGGCCCGGTAGCTACTCGGCATGAATTGACAATACCCAATGGCCCCTGCATAGGAACCTTCGGCATTGTATAAATCTAAATTTTGCGTAAAAGACAAGGTAATGAACTCACCCAATTCTTTGGTAAAAAAATTCGCTCTCTTGGGATATGCGAAAGCTAAGGTATACAAAGCATCTAAAACCTTATAAGCTCCTTTTTTCTCACCATAATAGGTTTCAACCCCTAGAATGGCAATCAAATATTCGATTTCGACCCCCGTATCTTTACTGACTGCACTCAAGGTGCTTTCATGATCATTCCAAAAATTTATACCTTTCGTTATTCTGTCGTTGGTAAGAAATATCTTTCTATACCTTTTCCAAGAAATGTGCTCTGCTGGTCGGCTGATACGTTCAATAATTTCTGGGATATATTGCGCACGATCCAAGATCGATATTACGGCTTCCGTGCTCAAGTCATGAGTTTTTGAATAACTTAAAACAAAATGGGTAACCTTATTTTCATCTATCTGGCCAAGAGTTTTAAAAAGTAGGGCCCAAAGACAAATCATAAAACAACTAATTCTTTTCATCGTGTTTTTAATGTTATTTTTGCAAATAAAATGATTTTTTATTGATCATTAAAAAAATAAACAGTTTAAATGAATTAACATGAAAAAAGCAGAAATTCATACCCAAAAGGGTATTATGAAAATTGAGTTTTACAAGCAAGATGCACCAAAAACGGTACAGAATTTTATCGATCTAGCTGAAAAAGGGTTCTATGATGGCCTTACTTTTCATCGTGTCATTCCTAATTTCGTCATTCAGGGTGGATGTCCAGACGGCACTGGCGCAGGAGGACCTGGGTATGCCATTGATTGTGAGTTATCAGGAAATAACCAACATCATGATAAAGGTGTCCTCTCAATGGCTCATGCCGGGAAAAATACAGGTGGCTCACAATTTTTCGTCTGCCACAGTCGGACCAATACGGCCCACCTCGATAGAAAACATACTTGCTTTGGTAAAGTGATTGAAGGTTTAACCGTCATTGATATGATTAGGGAAGGTGACGTGATAGATAAAGTGCTGATTACAGATTAATTGCCCTAAATTAATAAGTTTTATTCCTCCCATGAAAGTCCTATCGAACAATCATCTCTTTTGATTAAAAAATAACATTGATTGAACCCTTGAAGGTATCTACACGCGACGGTATCAACTTGTATATCGAGTCCATGACGGTCCACCAACCTATAGGTATGGTTTGTATTATTCATGGCTTTGGCGAGCATATCGGTAGATACCGACACGTGATGCAGTCTCTCAATGATTCAAAATTCAATGTCTATGGTGTGGATCTTCGAGGCCATGGGAGATCAGGAGGCTTAAAAGGTCATGCGCCAGATTTGATAAGTTTAATTAATGACATTGAAGAATTTTTAAAAATAGTTCGAGCTGAACATCTGTATTTACCATTGTTTCTTTTCGGTCATAGTATGGGTGGAAATCTCGTACTTAATTATGTAATAAGAGATAAATCCAAGGAGTTATCAGGCTTCATAGTTTCTGCGCCTTGGATTAAATTAGCCTTTACACCCCCTCGCTGGAAAGAACAATTAGGTAAACTAATGGCGCACATTGCCCCAAAAATTAGACAATCCAATGGGCTCAACAGTTTAGATCTGAGCAAAGATCCAGAAGTCTCAAGGCTATACGACAATGATCCTTTAGTTAATCTTAAAATCTCCGCAGGTTTGTTTGCTGCCATTAACTTTGGTGCATCATACCTCATGGAACATCAAAGTGAAATTAAATTAAGTGGTTTTGTTTTTCATGGTCAGTCAGATGCCATCATTGATTACAAAGCTACCATGAAGTTGGCCCTTGACAACCCAGATTATATCAAATGGAAATTAT
>Ga0206126_10003599_pt1 | contig 15645 bp, 8 predicted proteins | sample Helgoland_Spring_5_FD_148621 | JGI IMG/M metagenome (GOLD analysis project Ga0206126, IMG submission 148621) | Pelagic subsurface seawater microbial communities from Kabeltonne, Helgoland, North Sea - Helgoland_Spring_Bloom_20160412_1 | ecosystem: Environmental > Aquatic > Marine > Epipelagic ...
CCAGTTGTGTCTTGGTTAAGTGTTGCCACTCTAGCTGCCGCTACAGTACCTGTGGTTATGTTTGATCCACTAAGACCAGTAAGTGCGCTAGTAGCTGTAGTACCTGCGGCAGTAAGTTGCCCCTGTTGATTCACAGTAAAAGTAGGAATAGTAGTGGTACTACCGTAACTTGCAGGTGATACTGCGGTATCGGTAATACTAAATGCTGTTCCAGTTAGTGTCAATCCAGTACTGGCTGTAAACGTGCCTTGCCCTGAGAATTGTGTCCAAGGCATAGCAGTTGAACCAATTGTGCCTCCACCATCAGCAGTACAAACAAATCCTGCATCAGCTTGCGATGAGCCTTGCTCAACAAACACAAATGCACCCGGTACTTCTAACCAGTTGTCCATGTCTGAACTACGAGCCCAAGAACCAGCGGCTGTTACATAAATGCCGTTTTCGCTAGCAGTACTTTGATCTTTTACTAAGATTCTACTGGTACTGGTCAAAACACCATCAATGGTTTGTTCGCCACTAAGTGTTAAGTCTGCTGTACTAGCATTTAACACTGATGCTTTTACATCAAGTCCTTGTGCAACGCCATCCACATATGATTTGTTAGCTGCGTCAGTTGCTGCTGAAGGAGTTGCAAGATTAGTGATACTGTTAGAATCAGCATCCAAGTCTCCACCAAGTGTTTTATTGGTAAGTGTTTGCGTACCAGTAAGAGTAGCAACTGTGCTATCAATTGACAATGTATGTGAAATACCTTCGCCTGATGTTGCTCCTGTTGAATCAATACCAGTTCCACCAGTGACAGTTCCAACATAGTTACCAGTTGTATCAGTACCAAGTGCTACTGAGTTAGCTGCAATTGTTGCTGTTAGTGTTGCGTCACCTAGGTTAGTAAGTGTTACACTACCTGTCAAGTCACCACCAAGTGTAATTGTTGGATCTGCGGTGTTGGTTGTTGCAATACTTACATCACCTAAATTAGTCAAAGTACCTGCACCAGTAACCGCCCCAGTAAGTGTAATAGTTGGGTCACTTGTTGCAGTAGTAACAATGTTAATTGCCGCACTACCATCAAAGTCAGCCGTACCAGTTACAGCACCACTTACTTCAATTGCTCTAGCAGTGGTTAAAGTGGCTGCACTACCAGTTGTGTTTTGGTTAAGTGTTGCCACCCTGGCCGCTGCCACTGTACCTGAAGTAATTGCAGTTCCGCTCAAACCAGTTAAACCAACACCGCCACCTACAAATTCTGCACTTGTTAGTGTACCACTATTTGGATTGTAGACTAATCCACTATCCTGTTTTACTGCTGTTAATGCACCCGATGTGGTACTTGCAAAGTATAGCAAGAAGTCTGTATCTGTGCTTGTATCACTACTGATAGTTGCACCAGCTGCGGCAAAACTCAACGTTCCACTTGCATCTGTTACAAGAGCTTGTCCAGCAGTACCATCTGTTGCTGGAAGTGTCCATACTAAATTGGTACTCACTGTTGCTGGTGCTTGGAAACCTACATAGTTACTGTTGTCACTGTCTAGGAATCTAACATCACCAGTTGAAGCAAAATCTCCAACTACATTAGCACCAGTTGAAATCACAGTTAATGATTGTGTGCCTCCAGCTGTTAGCTGAACATCACCGCCGCTGCCACTAAAGTCAACAACACTTGTACCACTTGAAATACTGTCACCAACAACTGTTGCGTTAGCATCAATTGATCCTGGAGTAGTACCGTCTGGTCCAAAGAATGATATAGCGTTACCACTTGTGTTTTTCATTACAACGTTACCAAGTGTAATTGTACTACCTGATAGATACAAATCGTTGTATCTTTCAGTTAAACTACCAATATCATAGGTTGCATTAGCACTTGGAATAAGGTTACCTTTTATGTTAACATCACCACCATTTTGTGTAGCAATAATTGATAACGTATCGCCGGATGCAATCTCTGTAATAGTTGTTGTTGTAGTAATACTTCTAACTTCAATTGTATCACCACTTTCTGGTGCTTCAGTGAATGTTAGTGTTGTGCCACTTACACCATATGCAGTTGTAGGTAGCTGTACCACACCGTTGATACTGACGATACAACTAGCAGTAGTTTGAGTACTACTCAGTGTAAATGCCACTGTTGACCCATCACCTGCAAATGTCTGACTTCCAATAACTGTAAAGTCACTACCAGCAGTTGTCCAGCTGTTTGAATCATAAAATTCAAATTGATCCAGTGTAGTATTGAAACGTATCATACCAGTTGCTGGAGTAGGTCTTTGTGCAGTTGTTCCTACCGGAATCATCTGCGAGGCTGTACCGCCAACTTTAAGTGTTGCACCAGTTGTTGGTGTTGCATTTTCGCCTACAGTAAGACTTGATAGACCTGCATCTCCTGTCACATATACGTTGCCTGCAGCATTTTCAATAGTAACATCAACATCGTTTGAATTGGAGTTAATTGTAAGTGTTTCACCTGCACTGCTGATACTATCTGTATTAATCGAGATGTTACCAGTTGATAGTACAGAACCACTAACTTCACCAGTTGCTGTTACTTTACCGCCTGTGGTTAAGTTGCCACCTGCAACGTTACCAGTTGCAGTGATAGTCGAACCTGAACTAATCAATCCAGTTGCTGCCACTGCACCGCCGGTTGTAATATTTCCGCCAGCTACATTACCAGTTGCTGTTACAGTTGTTCCGGCTGTAATGCCATTTGTTGCATCAACATTGTCTGCTTGTACTTGCCCTGCTGTGGTGACGTTACCACCAGCAACATTGCCTGTTGCAGTTAATGTAGTACTAAATGAACCTGATGTTGCACCTGAGATAGCACCTGAGTTGATACTTGCAGTACCATCTGTTAATGTGCCAGCTGATACTTGACCACTAAACGTAGCTGCAACACCACTTGTAATTGTGCCATCATCAATAACAATAACACCGTCGGTTATAGCACCGGCTGTTACCAAGTTACCACCAGTTACATTGCCTGTTGCAGTAAGAGATGCAACTTCGAGTACACCAGCTGTAATTATGTTTCCACCAGTAATGTTACCAGTTGCAACTACTTGTCCAGCAGTGGTTATATTTCCACCTGCTACGTTACCTGTTGCAGTGATAGTTGTACCAGCAGTCATGCCATTTGTTGCATCAACGTTGTCTGCTTGCACTTGACCAGCAGTTGTTACATTACCGCCAACTACGTTACCAGTTGCTGTTACAGTTGTACTTGCTGTAATTGCTCCAGTAACACCCAGTGTCGATCCGTCAAATGCTAGGTTAGCACTATCTTCGATTGCACCAGCAGTTCCTGCTAATACAACACGCCCGTCAGTTAGATCGCTAACAATAGCACTTGCTAGTGTAGCTTCGCCTGTGGTGTTGATAGTAGCACTATCCATAGCTGCGGCTGTGGTTAAATTGCCACCTGCTACGTTGCCAGTTGCAGTGATGGTTGTACCTGAACTAATTAGTCCAGTTGCTGCCACTGCACCACCTGTAGTGATGTTGCCACCTGCTACGTTACCAGTTGCAGTTAGTGTTGTACTAAATGAACCTGATGTTGCACCTGAGATTGCACCTGCGTTGATACTTGCAGTGCCATCTGTTAATGTGCCAGCTGATACCTGACCACTAAATGTGCCTGCAACGCCGCCTGTAATCGTACCATTATCAATAACCATAGCGCCATCAGTTATAGCACCTGCTGTTACCAAGTTACCACCAGTTATGTTACCTGTTACAATTGTAACACCTGAGAAGTTAGAACTTACACCATCAACGTTGCCTGTAACTGTTAGGCTGTCACCGTTAGCAACACCAATATTTGGAGTTGTTAGATTAGCACTCACTTTAACTGTTACAGCATCACCAACAATAGCTGTGGTTACATCATCAACATTAACACTGAGTGTTTCGCCAGCTTTTGTTAAACCGTCGCCAGCTACAATTGAACCTGCTCCTGAGAACTGTGTCCAAACAATAGCAGTTGTGCCAACTGTTACTGGTGCGTTTGTTGTACAAACAAAACCAGCATCTTCATTGGTAGTGCCTTCTTCAATGAAGGTAAACGCACCTGGAATTTCTCCGCTTGGCGAACCATTGTCAAAGTCTGTTGCTCTTGTAAACACAAAAGGTGCGCCTGCGCCACCAATACTTGTTGTTACATAGATACCATTTTGCAACGCGGCGGCCTGGTTCTTAATAAGAACTCTGTCACCATTTACCAATGTTACACCATCAATTGCGGCTATTTCACCGTTTGCATCAGCTGTTAGTGTAGCACCAACACCATCTGTTCCGTTAGCATATGTTACTGCGGCTAATGCAGCAGTTGTTGCAACGTGACAAGATGCTTTAATATCCAAACCTTCTGCAACTGAATCAACATATGCTTTGTTAGCGGCATCGCCATCAGCAGTTGGAGTTGCTAGTTGAATAATTTTAGCATTGTTTACATCAACATCGCCAGTTCCGTTTGGATTAATTGAAATATCAGCATCTGTACCTGTTGAACTGATAACTGGGAGACTACCTTGGAATACGTTAGTGGTAACACTTGCACCAGCTACGTCACCAGTTGCATCAATGTCACCGCCTGTGGTAATATTTCCACCACTTACGTTGCCTGTTGCTGCAACCATACCGGCTGTGTTAACATTGCCACCAGCAACATTACCAGTTGCTGTAAGTGTTGTACTGAATGAACCTGATGTTGCACCTGTGATAGCACCTGAGTTGATACTTGCAGTACCATCTGTTAATGTACCGCCTTCTATTGTGCCAGTTGCATCCACTCTACCAGCTGTTGTGATGTTACCACCAGCAACATTTCCTGTTGCAGTGATAGTTGAACCACCAACAATAGCATTTGTTGAATCAATGTTATCTGCTTGTACTTGGCCTGCTGTAGTGACGTTGCCACCTGCAACATTTCCAGTTGCTGTTACAGTTGTACTTGCTGTGATTGCTCCAGTAACACCTAATGTTGATCCATTGAATGTTAAATTGGTACTGTCTTCGATTGCACCGGCAGTTCCTGCTAATACAACACGGCCGTCTGTTAAGTCACTTATGGTAGCACTTGCTAATGTAGCCTCACCTGTGGTGTTGATAGTAGCACTATCCATGGCTGCGGCTGTTACCAAGTTGCCGCCAGTTACATTACCTGTTGCTGTAAGTGTTGTACTAAATGAACCCGATGTTGCACCTGAAATTGCACCAGCTGTAATTGTAGCAGTTCCATCTGTTAATGTTCCAGCTGATACTTGACCACTAAATGTACCTGCAACACCACCTGTAATTGTACCATCATCAATAACAATAGCACCATCTGTGATAGCACCTGCTGTTACCAAGTTGCCGCCAGTTACATTACCTGTTGCTGTAATACTTGCTGACTCAAATGTACCAGTAGTAATTAAGTTACCGCCAGTAATGTTACCAGTTGCAACTACTTGCCCACCAGTGTTTACATTGCCACCAGTTACATTGCCTGTTGCTGTAATTGTACTACCACTACTGATTAGTCCTGTTGCAGCCACTGCACCAGCAGTTGTTACATTGCCACCAGCAACGTTACCAGTTGCTGTAATTGTTGAACCACCAACAATAGCATTTGTTGAATCAATGTTATCTGCTTGTACTTGACCAGCAGTTGTTACATTGCCACCAGCAACATTTCCTGTTGCAGTGATAGTTGTACCTGAACTAATTAATCCAGTTGCTTCTACTGCACCAGCTGTAGTTACATTGCCACCAGCAACGTTTCCTGTTGCTGTAATAGTTGTACCAGCAGTAATGCCATTGGTAATATCTGCATTATCAGCAGCTACTTGACCAGCTGTAGTTACATTGCCACCTGCAACGTTTCCTGTTGCTGTAATTGTTGTTACTGCTGAGATAGAACTTCCAGCTGCAATTGTACTTGAAGCATTAAGTGCAGTGGTTACGTTACCTGATGGTGCCAAGTTGACCATTGTGATGTCAGCAACTCTTGCATCTGCATAACTTGAAAGTGTAATGGTGTTGCCGCTTCCGTCTGCTGCTGTAAATCCAGCACCAAACTGAGAGTTAGCTTCATCCCAGATCCAAGCGATATTTGTGTCATCGCCGCGTTCGCCAACAAAACCAATATCAAAAACAGCAGATCCTGTTTGATCTTTTGCAAGTAGAAGGATTGGATCTTCAATCAGTGTATTAACAGTATCAAGTGTTGTACTTGTGCCGTTAACGGTTAAGTTTCCTGTGACAGTAAGGTTACTGCCATAATTTAAGTTATCAGCTAACTTGCCTGCGCTAATACTAGCGTCAACTAGTTTTGCACTAGCAACAATAGTTGCATCAGTGATCTGATTATTTTTAATTCTTGTTATTGCCATTTTGTAGGTTCTCCATTATACCAAAGCATGTAATTTAGTATAATGTTGCATCAGCTGCGGTACAATCACCCTTGGGCTTTATCGCCGCCAGCGTACATTATAAACGTATTTATCGAGTAACAATATTTTAATTTTATGGATATATTTGTTTCAAGTGGTATCATGCGGCGCTGATATTGCCACTAAATGCAACTTTTTTCCAGTTGTCAACACTGTACACTGCTAGTGTTGGATTGCCGCCATCGCCGTTGCTAACATATATCGTTTGACCACTGGCTACGTTGGCTATATTAGCTGCTTCTGCTACTGTATACGTTGGTAACTGTACACTTTGCACTGTGCTTAGGTCAGCAATGCCATTTGTTAACACTTCAATTTGATTGTTACCACTAACATTTGTTATACTGGACACTGTGGTCACAGCACTGATAAATCTTACTTCAATGGTGTCACCACTTTCTGGTGCCTCAGTGAACGTTATTGTTGTACCACTAACAGCGTATGAGCTTGTTGGCTCTTGAATAGTACCATTGATGCTGACAATAACACCGGCTGTGCTAGCAGACTGATTGAGAGTAAATGCAACAGTGCTATTGTCTCCTGATAGTTGTTGACTGGTAATAGTACCAAACTCGCTGCCGCCAACATTGTCCCAGCTTGCTCCATCATAAACTTCAACAAATCCAGTTGACGAATTAAATCTTAGATCACCGGTTGTTGGCACAACAGGACGTTGTGCTGTAGTTCCAACTGCAATTTGCAGTGCGGTTGTAGTATCAATGTTTACTGTTCCGTTGCCAGTAACTTCAAGAATAATATCACTGCCAGCATTTGTTGTACTGATTGTGGTATCAACAATTGTTAGATTTCCAATAGAACTGCCGCCGCCTACACCAAATGGCCCTACATACCGTGCTCCAACAATGTAAATAGATTTGCCAGTAACACCTGTATCAATTTGACTTGGAATATTTTCGCCATTAAAGTTAAGAACACCTGCTTGATAGTCAAAGAACCAACCATCTTCGTTTCCTGATCCTGCTTGGAATAGCTGTGTTCCTGTGCTTTGTGGTGCTGCTTCTCCTGCATCATCAACGTAGACTTTTACAAGATAGGTAGATCCAAATTCAGTTGGTATCCAATCTGTGGCGTTTGTTTTCCATGTTTGGTTGTCAGGAGCAGTAAGATCTTCGGTACATTCAACGGTTGCACTACCGCCTACAGCATCTTGATATATTTGTACAATGCTGCTAGTTGCACTAGGTTTCACACTAGGTATATCACCTGATTCTTGCCAAACTTTGTCGCCGCGCATTAATAGAGGAGAGGCAATGCTTTCGTTGAAGGCTTCTTTAACTGAAGGCGGTGCAGTTTTTGCAACGCCAAAACCCAGCTTTTTCCAAAGAAAATCTACTTTGGTGCTATCTGCCAATGCCATTAGCTTGCTACTCCTACACTAACACTGGTAAGTGTTTCGCCACTTGCTAATGCAATACGAACCAGGATATTATTTCCAAAACTGTTTGAACTATTTTCACTACCCAGTGTCATAGTATAGGCTGCGTTTATGCTTGACCCTGTTGGAATAACGTCAGAACCAGTTAATGCACACCCATTACCGCCGTTACCGCCTGATCCTGTATTAGCTCCTGGTACACCTGATCCTGCATATTGAACAGTGCCGTCAATCCATCCATTAAGAGAACTTGCTGCATCAATTACTGTATTAGGTGCTGCAATCCACAATCCTGTAATACCTGTACTACTGTTTAAACTAATATCAAAGTTTGCAACAGTAGCTCTCCTGAACGCAAAAGTAAAGTATTGTGTGCCTGTTCGACCTGTATTGAGATCAGGCCCTATTGGCAAATACCCACTGCTGAGATCTGTGGTAAAATGTTTTAATGTTCCCCATCTTACCACAGCTTCGCTGGTTCCTGCTATTGTTTCGGCACCTGACCAAGCATTATCAGTATAATAGTTTGTTGAGTTACTAAACGCAGGGTTGTCAGCGGCGCTACCAAGTCCTTCAATTCTAACACCATCATCATCATATACACTGCCAAGAGCATCTGCTACTGGAATGTTTCCTTCATCAAATCCGGTTAAACTTGCGCTGTAGATCTGTATGTACTTGTTGGTTATATCAACAACACTACTAGATCCGTTTACGTTAAACATTTGTGCATCTATGTATCCAACTGCTCTTGCACTTCCATTTACAGATGCAGTAATTGTGCCCATTGTGTAATCGCTTGCAACACCTGTCTGAGCAATTGGTATACCACCAGTTAAAAATGTAGGTGATCCGTCAATTTGTGCATAGGTTTTTGTTTGAGTGCTGAAGATTGTTCCGCTTGTGCTTTCAGCAAGTGTTCCTGTTGTAAATTGAATTGGTGTACTGGTATTTCTATAGGTTTGTCCAACCAGATCGCCAACTGCTAATCCAGTGATAGTGATTGTTGGAGATCCTGTATTATAGTAAGGTACACCAGAAATGTATCTATAGGTTCCTGCAGTTCCTTCTGCAACTACTGCACTACCTTGTACTACACTTGGAACATCTGTCATTGTGTCTTTTACAAAGCCAATTGTATTTGTGTTTCCTGCACTGGTATGATTCAAACTTAGATCACTATATCCTGTGCTTATACCACTTAATGCACGTTGCCATCTAGCATCAAACACTTTAGCAAATCCTGTTGGATATGTGCTTGCACTAATCTCATCATGTGCATCGCCGTCGTTTACAACTATCAAATCTGTGTAGGTTCCAGCTGCATCGCCGCCAGCAGTAAATGTTACATTGCCAACTTCTGCATTGTTAAATGTAGCGGATAGTGTTCCAGATATAGAAGTGTTTGCATCAGTTACGTTATTTGTATTAATAGGATCGGCAGTTGTATATCTTGTAATACCAGAGCCGGCTGCTGGTATGTTTCCTCCGCTGTTGTCGGTAGCACTTGCAGCTAACAGAGGACTTGTGCCTTGGCTACCGTCTGCTAAACTAAGTGTCTTGCCACTGAGTGGTGTAGGCGAACTTGGGTTCGCCTTAATTGTAATATAATTTGACTTTGTTTCTGTATCAGTTTGTGCAATACTAATTGGAGTTCCACTCGAAGTTAATGCAACAGTGAAACTTGATACACTACCATAACTGTTTGTTATATTAGCAGCTCCTGGAGTTCCTGCTCCACTTGTGATATTACCTGTTGTATTACCGTCGCCAAATGTAAAATTAGTTGTTGTAACATTTTGACTATTATTAATAAAAGTTATTAAACCTCTATCTGTTTCAACTCCTGATCTGTAATCTGTAAACAAGTAACCGTCTTGTGCAGTATCGCCTGTTCTGTCACTGACTGTAACTGCTGTTCCTGTAAAGATACTGCGTATATCTGGCTCAACTACAATTGCAATATTGGCTGCATTAAAAGGACTGCTGGTGCTTCCAGTTTCGGTTGCTAGTTGCACGTTAAATGTTTCCGAAGTACCACTTGCTTGATTACCACTGCTTAATGCAAATGTGTGATTTAATGTTGTTCCAGGATTTCCAGCAACACCTGATTGTATGTTTACCGCACTGACGTTTCCATCACCCCAAGTCCATCTGTACTGTTGTCCAGCACCAAATACAGCAGTTGTTCCTGGATCTGTTGCAGTACTATTTGTAAAAGTTACAACACCGCCTGATGTTGCTTCTTCGTTTACAATGGTTGTAGAACTAGCACTTGAAGTTGTTGTCATCAGACTGAAAACATCTATTACTCCAGGACTGCTATAAACTGTTACTGGGCTAGGACCAGCAGTATTTGATGTACCAGCAAGAACAATTGTGTACTGAGTATCACCTCCCGAATTGGTGTATGTATTTTGTAATGTTGTCCAACTCAATGCTGGTACAATATTAGCACCTTGGCCCCAGTCTAATTCATAACTGGTTGTTACATTGGTTGATGTATTGTTAATCTCACCTTGTGCGCCACTATCAATGGTGCTGTCTGTGATAGTAAAGCTCGGGGCCGGAGTTGGTGTATAAAGTGTTATATAATTAGTTCGTGTAAAACTGTCTGCTGAGCCTTTTGCTCCAGCAGCTATATTTCCATCATATGTTCCGTTTGTGTTCTTTGCAGTAAATTGTACTGTAAATTGTCCGCCGCCGACATTGGAGTATGTGTGGCTAGGATTTTGTGTGGTTGCAGTGTTACCATCTCCAAAGTTCCATTCAAACCCATTTGCATTACCAATGTATGTTCCAGTAAAACTTACTGTTTGAGGACTTGGCCCAGCAACAGGCGTTCCTGTAAAACTAGTCTGGCCGACAAATGTGCTGTTTGCAATGTTAAGTGCAACTTGATTGAGATCATCTAAGCCGTCAGTTACCACTGTGGTGGTTGTCCAGCCATCATATGCAACGTTGCCAGTAAGATCTCCGTCTGTAGGAGTTCCTAACTGAACTGTGTTACCTAATACACTGGATAAGTTTGCACTGTTAACCCAACTTAGGGCTCCTGCACCGTCGGTGCTAAGAATTTGTCCTGTGGTTCCACCTGTAATTGTAATAGCACTGTTGGCTCCAAGATTTACTGCACTGCCAGTTAAATCAAGTGTACTTTCTGCAGAAATAGCATTTCCTGCAATAGAAATATTTGCAATATTTGAACTACCAGCTACGTCAAGTGTAACTGTTGGGGTGTTGCTGCCAATACCAACTCTGTTGTTTATCACATCTACAAACAGCGTACTTGTGTCGACTGCTATGTTAGCTGTTCTTTCAAGATTGTCTGCGAGTGCGGCGCCGGTAACTCTTGCAATGGCCATAAATTTCTATCCTTAAACTTTGCAGTATTTATCGATAGATTACGGAGTAGAACCAATACCTTGAATAACGTTAATTGCTTCGTTTAATAAGGGTGCTTCTGTTAATGTTATATCATTGCCGCCACCAGTTATACTGTATGTACTTGGTTGTTGGTAAATGTTTGATATAAAAACAATGATTTGATCAGCCGCACTTGCAGCGACGCCAAGTGTAAATGTTAGCGTTGACCCGTCTCCAGTAAAACTATCAACTGTGATGTTTGCTTCGCCGGTATTTGCAAGTGTTTGAAAAACTGTCCCATTGAAAAATTCCATAGTGTTTGTGCTGGTGTTATATCTAAAAACTCCGAATATTGGATTGTCTGGTCGATCCGCAGTTGGTCCGCCAGGAACAACCACTCCGCTTTCTCCACTTGGTAATATTCTATTTTTTAGAAATGTACCTGCCATCTTAGATAGCCGTAAATGATACTACTGAATTTATTCCTGTGGCTGCACTTGCAGTGACTTGGATTGTATCGGCATTCGCAAGCAGTAGTTTTTCGCCACCTGTGTATAATTGATAACTGTCAGTGGCTGCAATGCTAAGTGTTTTTGCAACTAGGTTTGTGTTTGACAAACTATCTCCACTTGGTATAACGTGGATGTCAACTGTCAATGCACCAGCAGTTTCATTTGTTAATTGCATATAAGTGATTGCAGTATTATTAGTACTTGTGTACACTGTAGTTGCACTATTTGTTACGGCAGTTGTTTGTATTGTCATCGTTTTTCCTTAAAATATAATTCCAAAAACAATAGCTTTGCTTTTGCTTACTAGTTCATCTGTTGTAGATCCATCTACAAAGTAAACGCCTGTTCCACCACTACCTGCTATGCCACCGTGCAGGACAGTGGTATTTGTAACTGCACCAGGTGCGGCACTATCTGCAAGTTGCAATCCAGTGGTAACATTTATATTTCCACCAACATTAAGTTGACTGGTATCTGTAAATGTAAAGTTTGCACTAGCACCAAAAGCGCCAGCATTGTTGAACTGTACTTGTGTATTTGCTCCTGCAACACTACCAGCAACTGCTGTTCCAATTTCTGTCCATGTGCCAGTTTCTCCAGTTTCACTGGTGTCGGTACTTAATTCCCAATAACCTGCGGCAACACTGTATCTAATGCCAGCAAATGAGCTTGCTGTTTTGTGTGTAAGCACACCAGAGTTGGCAGCATATGTTGCCGTATTACTACTGTTTAACATAATAAACGGATCTTTGATATCAAGAGTTTCAGTATTGATATAGGTTATATTACCCGATACCGTTAGGTTTCCGTCAAGCTCCATAGAGTTTGTCTGTATATAAACCCTGTCATCAGCGTTTATAGTTTCAATGTAGTAATCGCCGTCAATTCTTTTCTTTGTGTTCATAGTGGACCTCTAGCAGTATTTACCTTCTCTATAAACTTGTCCATTGACAAAATCCTCATGTTTGGTATTTTATTAAACTGCGGAACAAATGCACTTTCAGGTCCTTCGATTCTCCAAAACTGTCTACTTTCAAAGTCTTCAGTGAGTTTAACAATTTGGTTTATCCAGTTGCCAGGAAATGTTTGTCCGGTAAGTTCTTCTTTGTAAAACTGCGTGCCTGCATAAATGTTGTTGAACATGCCATTTGTACTGCCAAGATCCATACCTATCAAGTATATGTCGCTGTGACCGTCAACAAGAGCAAGTGCAGCGGCATTTGGTCCGCTGCTAAAACCTTTGTATTCTTTGACTAAAAACTTGCCACCAAGACTTTCAATGGGCTTGCGTGTATGAAATCTGTGTTTTTCTGCATATCCAGAATTTTGTATTTCTTCAGCAATAGGCCTGTCAGTGGCTACTAAACAGTGAGGTGTAAAATCTCTGTACAACCCGTTGCACCCGAACACCGAACCAAGTTCCATTAAACTGTTGAGATCGAGTACTAATCTGCTTCTGCCGTTTCCTAATATAAATGCTGCGCTCATTGAAAACCCCCATTGTAGTTATTACAATGGGGGTTTGGTTAGTTAAAAAGTGTTTATTAACCGTAGATTGGATTCTCAACCTGTACTACATCAATAGTTGTTACAGCACCTGTCATTGTGTCTTTATCAGCACCTGACTTCTCAACTGTATCATCGAGGATGTTAAAGTAGTTAACTACAACTCTAGCGTTAGCAAAGTTGATTGCATATCTGTTGGTCATGCGCTTGATGCGAACTTGTGATGATCCAACATCCGAATAAGTTATTGTCATTGTATCAGCTGTTAAGGCTGCATCAGCTAGGTCGGCCAGTATGCATGTACCAATTGTATCTACTGTGCCTGTACCTGTACCTGCGCCAGTGGCTACAAATGTTGTGCCAACTGCTGCGTTACTAGGTCCACCAACAAGAGTGAAATCAGTGTTGCCAAGTGCAGTAATAATATATGTGTTACCAGTAATAAACGAACCGGCTGTAACACCAGTTGCATCAGCAACTAGATACTTGGTTGCACCTTTTTGACGGATGATATAACCGTCAGCTTCTGCCACTGTGCCAATTTTGACACGGCATGATGTGACTGGATTGTCGCTTGATGCTAAAGCTGTGTCTCCGCCAACTTGACCAAAGTATAGTTCGCCGGATGGTATTCTTGGTGATGAATCATCACCTGGATTGTTGAAACCAATGTCAGTGGTTGCTGATTTTTTAATTTTGAGAGGACGTCCCATGTTGTTTTCTCCTTTATAGAAGTCCGATGTAGGTTCTAGCCTACTACGCGGATGGTGTTCCGCATAAAACGCATCATTGCGTTATGTTACAGTTATTTAGTAAATTTTACTGATCTAAGAGAGCAACCAACGGATCTAAAATAGTTTTTTCAACTGCTCCACTAAAAAATAACTGATAATTATGAGAAATTTTATCTAAGTTTTCGGGTGTCCACATAGTGTCGTTGCTTAACTGGTTGACAACTTGTTCTAAACGTGTTATACTGTTTACAGTACTATCATAATCCAAATCAAATGTTTCAAAGCCAAAACTTTTTAACCAGGCATTTGTCTTAGCACTGCCTACAACATGAAAACACTGCCCTGCCGCAATAGGTTTCCATATTTTCTCACTGGTAAACTCTACATCAACTGCTGATTCAGTTACTATGTTACACTGTGTATCACGATAAGCAGGATGATCAATTCCAAGATCGTTTTCGCCTTGAGGATCATCGGGCCATGATAACGGAAAATCGCCGATATTTTCCATACACTCACTGTAGTAATCTCCAAACAGTTCTTTGCTCCGAAAATAATATTCAGGAGTAAGTTTTTTGCCAGTATACGGATCGTGGTCATAAAATGTGTACACAGACTGATTGAGTAAATCTCTTTGTTTAAGCATAGTGTAAAATAAAAGCCTGTGCCATACAGGATTGCGATTTAAACAACTGTATTGATATTTCTTTGGAGATAAATCAAGTGTCGTTTTTATGCTTCGTACTGTGATTAACATGTTGACGGAAAATATTTCAATAAGATCGCTGTGTTGTTGCTTGGTCCAGTTTGAGGTAGCAAACAATGTGCGTATTCCTTTTTTCTTAGCCCAATTATTCAAGTAGCCTGCGAGCTTACGGTCATATACTGGATCTCCGGTGTGATCAAAAAGAACTTGTTGTATCTGAGGATATTGGTCAAGCAATATATCAATAGTTGGCTCTATTTGTGTTATAAAATGTTTTCTGTTTATGGTCATAAACAGCGTAGGGCGTCTACACATATCACGTAACCAAGATACATGACCGGGTCCTTGCCTTGATATTATGCCATCTGTATAAAATATATGATTGTCAGCTGTGGCTACATGTTGTAGATATTTAGAATCATCAAGTAAGAACATGCATATAGTTACCTCTCAGTAAAATATCCATAAAAAAACAGCACCCGAAGGTGCTGTTTCTTCTCCCTGCAAAGCAGGTTTGTTTTAGGCTTATGAGAATGACAAGTTAGATACTGCAATCTCACCAACATAATCACCGGCGTTACCGAATGATGATGCTGTATTTGTAAGTTCAATGTAACCGTAACGTGTCATGAATGATACTACTGGCTCAAATGTACTTGGATCCAGAACAACGCCTGAACTCATTAGTGGAACGTATGGGCAATAGAACGCTGGAGCGTCTGTTTCACTTGCACCTTTGTATCCAACAAGTACTGGAGTTGTGTCTGCTGCATAACTATCGCAGAATACACGCATTGTGCCATTCAATGTACCTACAAACTTAGTGTTTGTTGGTGCTTCAAATGTGCCTTCTGTTGTGCGAGCAAAAGCTGAAGTTGTAGCTGACTGGAGCACTGTAAGTGCAGCAGGAGAAACAACAGCATAGTTGCCTGCGCCACGACGTGTACGCTGAGCGATCAAGTTAGCTGTTCTGTTGATTAGAACTGCA
>Ga0206126_10003602_pt1 | contig 15640 bp, 18 predicted proteins | sample Helgoland_Spring_5_FD_148621 | JGI IMG/M metagenome (GOLD analysis project Ga0206126, IMG submission 148621) | Pelagic subsurface seawater microbial communities from Kabeltonne, Helgoland, North Sea - Helgoland_Spring_Bloom_20160412_1 | ecosystem: Environmental > Aquatic > Marine > Epipelagic ...
CCCAGAGAAATACTACCAGATGTAAAATCTCCGTAAAGGTCATCGTCGGCGTTGAAGAATGTATTAGACATATTCTTTTCAGTGAGTTTATTCTTTTCTTTTTGTTTACTTTACAAATATATTACTACATCAAATTTTTAAGTAATTTGAAATAAAAATATATGTATATATATATATGGCAAGAAGGAATAGTTTAAGAAAGAGTAAGAGAAAAAAAATGTCAAGAAGGGGTCGTAATAGAATGAGTAAACGCGCGCAAAAAGGTGGCGGGAAAAAACCCAGCGGTATATGGGCGCGCGGGAAGCGCGACCCTGGAAACCCTACTGGGAGTATGGAGGAGGATGCGCTTCAGCAACCAACACCACGATATTTATATAATATAATGGTGAAGAACGCCTCAGTCGCCCGAAGAGAAGATGCGGGGGATGTGACGACGACGAAAAACCCATTGAATCCACGCGACTACATATATGAAATGTATATTTATGATGGAAAAGAATCAGAATATCATTATTTTTGGTTTAGTTATACAGGATTGGAAAATCTGAGCACAAAACTTAACAACAGAAGATGGCCACAACCCATAGACATCGCTTCAATCAAGAGAGCTGGGACGACATATCACCGTGCCAGTGTCATAGTACAAACACTTGATAGATATTTGAACGACTCGGGGGATATTACAATTCATTCTCTTTTCAGTGAAAATGACAAAGTAGCCTGGACCGAAAGAGAAATATATCATTTAAGAATGGGGTCTTTGCAAGATATCGTGCAGAAAAAACTTGACTACAGATTAGAACCTCAGGTGTCACAGCAGAAAGTACTTGGCGAAAGCGTAGAACCTCATGTGCCACATCAGGAAGCCCAGACAAAGGAGGGGGTGCCTAAGTCAAGAGCGAGAATAGAAATGGAAAAGACGGGTAGAAGGTTTAATGAGATTACTGAGTATGTAATTAAAGAATTATATAAGATAGAAAAATTGCCTGAAGGAGAAGGAGAAGGTACCTTTTTAGCAGGACAAGAAAATTTGCTGCAGTGGGTTGTCTCTAGAAGAGACGAAATCAACGGACTGTTGAATTGGGCTATGACGAATAACGTGTTGTTAGAGCTGAGGGAGGCGGAATCGCCGTTTTTACCACAGAGAATGTTATGCCGCCTCGTAACTGAACGTAAAGATGTAGCACTGTCTGGTCATTTTGAAGCTGATGACAGTGCCGATATCACCATTAGATTCACGTCGGAAAACGACCACGAAAGTAGAACTTCTGAAACGAAATGGTTCAATCTCAAAGTGACCGAGTTGGATGATAAAGAGAGGGAAGTGCTAGAGGAGGTTGCGGAATGTAGGGACGAGATTGAGAGGGTGAAGGAGGAGGGGAAGAAGAGGATTTCTAGTCTGACCTCGAAATTTCCAATTCCTTGGAAAAAATTTCCCGAGCGATCGGGGCGAATGGATCTGAGGAAATTGAAACAAGCGCCTGAGAAGCCTCAACCGATGGTGTTGTCGTTTCAAGATATAGAGCAGCAACAGTTAGCAGAGCAAGCCATTGGCGATGCTATAGCTCTCCAACAGCATCTTCACAATCTCCGTGCGGCCCCATTATAGAATAAGTGGACATTAGGAACATTCTTATCAAAGTAGTAAATATCAGTAATATTCACATTAGAGAAACCTTCAAGTTGTTCTTCTCTAGTTTTTTTACCAGTTTCTTTATTTTTGTAATAGAAACGATTACCACATTCAATTCTTATCCAGGGACTTGTAGGTGTCAATTTATAGTCATGAGGTCTTTTAAGAGTAAGTTCTTTCCGATTATTTTCAATGAACTCTCTAGAGAACTTACAATCTCTACAGAGTTCCCATTTAATTTTATAAGGTGTATATACTGAATAAGAAACATTTTTAACCCATGAATCACCACATTCAGTCCAGTGAACTTTTTTAGGTGGTTCTTTAAAATTATGATCAACTATTCTATAATAGTGTGTGGGTTGATCGGGGGTATAGAGTTTTGTATTATTATCATTATCATTATCTTTATAAATATCTAAATCTTTAGGAGAATCAATCCATGAAACGGGATCATATACTTTATCAAACTCAATCCATTTATAAACACTCATCGTTCTAGGATTCCATACAGGTTTTGTTCTCAGGTTTCGCATTAAAGCTTTTCTGTAAGTACTATCGGGTAAGTTCATAGAACTCATAAATATATCTCTAATATAAGATTTTCCGTGTCTGGTGGGTTTATTACTCACTTGCCAAGCCATTATAATCTTAGATATATTACTCTCTCTAAGAATCTTATAAATGCTTGTATACCATCCTCTGGTGGATAAAGGTTCATTCATATGAACATTTTCTATAATTTGTCTTACTATATCATTTAAAGGAATTAATTTATCTAAATACATAATAATCTTGTAGTAATCTTCATGAGTTCTTTCTTCAAGGAGAACAGACTCTTCAGAAATATTTTTATCATTGTTCAATAGGCCGAGTGTTAATGACCAATTAGTCAAATATTCTTTATAATCACGTTTGCGTTTATCACCATCATAAGATTCAAAAATACGAATCATATGATATTGTTTATAAAATAAATGTTAAAATATTCCATATATCAAATTCTATGAATCATTTTGCGTAATGTCTACCCACTTTCATCCACAAAAATACCGATACTGTAAACCCTAAGAGAAATCCGGCTATACATTGATCGGGGTGATCTTTCATAAATGGTCTGGTAACAACAGGACCTAGAAAAAAAGTAAGGAATGAATAAAAAGTCATAATACCTATTGTAGTCGGATTAGAGAGATGAACCATTGTTTATATATTTACATAGAAATTATTTAGATGTCAAAGTCATTTGGATAAACTCTAGTATGTTTTTTTCTTTCTTCACATTCAGCTCGTTTGTAAAGAAGATAACCACAACACGTTGTAAACCCTAAGAATGATATAACAAATAATAGAGAGTAAAATATTGGAAGAATATCATCTGGATGACTATATTCTTCCATAGTAAATATTACATAATAGTGTTAATAACTATCAAATTTATTAATATTATTCTTAAATATACCAATTTCCTTGGTCTTTTATGTCCTTGTTTCTATCTGTATCGTGAAATATAAAAAATAATAAGAGACAGAACAACATAGGATCCTTAGTCTGATATGCTAATACAAACAATATAGTAACTAATGTATGAAATAATGTTCCCATTAATCTATTGTAATTCATATAATGATACAAACCGTCACCTATAACAGACTGAATATTAGAACCAGTGACTAAATGTATTGGCAAACTAGCAATAACCAAGAAGATTAATAAAAAAATCTTGATATTATTAGAATACTTTTCTAATCCACCTATACTTCTTAACAAATCATTTATAACCTTCATTTATACTATACAATAGAAAAAAACTAACTAAATGGATTGAATATTAAATAAATGTGAACTTTCCTAACTATATCTTTTATTATCTATCTACATTACACTTTTTAACTATTGGCTACATTGGTGACTTTCTGGAGGAGATTCATAAGTTCCAAGTAATCTCCTTCAGGGAGTTTATCCTGTAAGTCAAAGACAAACTCTCCCACATCTTGAACTGCTTCTTTGACAGCTTTCATCTTCTCGGTATTGTCTTCGGGGAGTTCTCCATTCTCATATTCTCCGTGGTAAGTTCCATCTTCATCGTAGACTGACTCCCAGTATGCTCCATCTTCGCCATCTTCTCCATATTCATTGGGGATGAGGTTCTCCAGCCACTCTCCCTCATTTAGTATCCCCCGTGAAACAGCACAGCAGGGACACACCGTTTCATTCGGTTCTTCAGGATGACATACAGTGGTGAATTGCCAGTCTGTAGTATAGAGTTCCCAAACACCACTAATCGCGTAAGTTCTTGATTGTTGGCAGGCCATGTAGTATCTTTCAGAAATACCACAGTCAACACAGTGCACACCCCCATATGTACACGAGGTGCAGACATACTCGGGAGCTACATCGTTCTCGGGTCCATTGTGTCTCCAAAGGCAGCAGTCATCAACACCCTCTCTCGTCATCACACAACCCGTGTTGAACTCACATAAGGAGCAACATTCTGTGCCTATCACAGCACTACTATCGAAACGCTGCTGTGTTGAGGATACTTCCCATTGGGGGTCTGGTTGAAACTCTGAAGGAGAGTGTGTATCCTCTTCCAAGATTATGGGATCACCAGTGCGATCTTCTTCAAAGAGCACTCTCACAACATTTCTGTCTGTAGAGAGATCAGGTGGAGGATCAGGAACTTCTATCCTCCCGACTTGGATGAGTTCCTCCTCTGTGACACCGGAGGAGGTTCTCCCGATGCTGAGTCGTGGTGGGGGTGAGTAGGATGGAGGAGTTGGTTGGAGAGAGCAGATGTGATGGTATGCCTCTTCCTCAATCTTGGAGATGATGGATTCGACGCAAATCGTGACCTCGTAGGGGAAGCTGTTCTTTATCTCTTCTCGCTGTCCACCATATTCTCCGGTGCGGATATGGGAATCGTTACAGCACTCACACGACATATTGTTCTCTCTGTGCCCACCCGATAAGTTCACTTAGATACAGAGGGGAGATATAAAGAGTTAAGCACTCTCAAAGCGGTTTGTTTACCTTCTCAAAGAACTTAAAGAACATCAAATTTTCTTAAGATAAAATGAATTGAGTAAATCTTTATCCTAAAGTTGTCCTCAAAATCTATTAGTAAAATAAAATCTATATTAATATATAAATGAACAGCTCTTTAAAAAAACGTAGTAATAGATTAACTAAACGTAGTAATAGATTAACTAAACGTAGTAATAGATTAACTAAACGTAATAATAGATTAACTAAACGTATTAATAGATTAACTAAACGTAGTAAACGTAGTAAACGTAATAATAGATTAACTAAACGTAGTAAACGTAATAATAGATTGACTAAAAGAAATAATAGATTGAGTAAGCGTAGAGAAATATACGGAGGTGCGGTCAAAACTTTAACTAAAACTAATGATGAAACTACCTATTATGAATTGCAGTTGGGGGGTGAGTATATATTGGTAACAATTAAAGATATAAATAATCTATCAGATAAACTTAGAGAATTATATTCTGGCACGAGCTGTTTTTTAGAGAAAGGTAAATTCAATTGGGAGGAGCTACTGGGTTATATAAATATGATAATTTCATCTCAATCTGATATTGAATTGAAATTGAAAACACTAGAAGAAAAAATACAAGAATTAAATGATAACTACCAAGATATTGGACCAAATTGTAGAGTAGGTTTTTTTAATACGTTTGCCACATTTAAAGAATCTTGGAAAGATTTCTATTCTTCTATACAAAGTGGGAAATTATTAAAATATACAGTTAAGGGGAAAACATATTTATTTGATCCGTTAGACATTCAGAACCTACAAAAAATCGGTATTACACATAAAGATTTGTATGATCCAGAGAAGGGAGATATTGTTGAAATATCTGATCCCAAAAAAAGAGCAAAAATTGCTATAGGAAAAGTAGCTAGAATTGCTAGCTCGCGGGGTCATTTGAATGGCGATTGTACTGTAGAATGGATATATATTACCCCCCCAAGTGGAATCACTAAAGACACGCGCTTTACCACCAATTTTCTTTCTTCTGCTTTAAAAAAATTGGTATCCCGATTGTAATTTACACTCACCGTGTAAATCTGAAGATGAATTAATAAATTGTGCTCTTAGAATTTGATGTTCTTTAAGCTCTACGTGAAGTAACAATATTTATCTTTTATATTTGAGAACACATACCCTATATCTCCATTGTAATTCTAATCTTTGTCTTTGTCGTTAAGGACTCATAAAGATGTCCGACGTTTCCAACCAAGAGTTCAAGTATCTCTGTGCGATCATTCGGAAGCCCCAAGAAGGTAAGACATTCATCTGTTTGGAGAACATCAAGACGAACGGACACTGCTACCACCTCATCATCACCATGAACACCATCAAGAGCAATCTACAGTTCTTTGAACGTGCTCGTGCTCAATTTGGAGAGAAGATCTGTGTCTTCAACTCAAGGGGTAAGAAGAAAGAACAAAAAGAAGGATTTTTACACGCCAAGACGGTTCAAAGAGTGAAGAAACATCTGCGAGATGGTGCTGAGGTGGTCATCATGTGTGCCCATCCGAAGAGATATGATGAGAGCATCATTGAACTCCTTGAGGAGATTGAAGATTCACCCAGGATCAAGCGCAATGTGATCATACACATAGATGAAGCTCATGCTTACGTTCCTCCATACAGAGAGCAGATCATTGAGATGAATATGAACTCTGTCACAGAGAGGATTTATATGTATAGCGCGACCCCATTCTCAATATGGTGCTCTGAGGGATCTGTTCATACGGTAGAACAGCTCTTCAAGAGCATCTATGTTGTGGACAATGAGAAAGAGTTCAGAGTCAAGAAATCTGACAAATACTTCGGTGTAAAAGACTGCGAGTTTTCTATAGTTCCTCAAGAATATCCGAGGATAAATCCTGTGATTCCAAAAGAGTTCATTGAACGCTGGGGAAACAAGAAACAGAGAGACTTCGTGAAACTGGGATTAGAAGTTGCGTGGGAACAACCTGGACCATTTGACATCGGGAATGAGATACATCTTCTGTCTCACACTGATTACACACTGAAGATGCTCTCAAACTCCAGGATAAAGGATAATGAGTTCTCTTTCAACTTTGTTCCAGGATTCTGTAGGAAGTTGACTCATTACATGATAATGGAGATGATTCTAGAGATATATCCAAGTGCTCTTGTGATTCTCATCAATGGCGATGGAACACAACTCTTTAGAACAGAAGATGATATGAAGGATGGTTTGACAGCATCTCCGAGGAGCATTGTAGGTTCTTACATTCCTCAGAGAAATGAACCATCTGAGCAGATTGAATTATGTATGGATCAATATCCCGGAAGACCCACATTCATCACTGGTTTCCACTGTGTAGGGATGAGTGTCACATTTACCAATGAGCGCATCGGTAATTTTGACAATGTCATCTACTCTCATGAACACTATATGGATAGACCAGATGTTCATTATCAGCTCTGCCGATTCCTATTCAATTACACATCGTGGTCTCAAGAGGGTCAGGCGAAGATAAAGAAAACGAAGTTGTATCTTAGTTGTCATGATCTTCTACAGAACTGTTTAGACTACGAGAAACAGATAGACAAGATTGATACTGAGTTGAGTGGGTCAATGCTCAATCGCTCTGAAGTCGTTGGAGAACTCAATATCAAGATGAAGAAAGTTCCGAAAGAAAGAAGATTTGATCCTCTAGAACCCTATGCGAATATTGTGGGTTTGAAGAAGTTCCCAGTGATGGATGAAGAAGATGCGGAAGAAGCTTTGAATCAGATGAAGAAAGTATACAGGGTGTTTATGGGAAAGGAACTGAAAGGTAAGGCTATGCCCAAGAAGAATAGTGAGGGTCTTTACGAGTGCTCTACATTAAAAAAGGATGTTCATCTAAATCCTTTAAAAATGAGTAAAACACTCAAAGACTGGAAAAAGACCTCAAACTTCACTTTGAAGAAGAACAGGAGAAGATACGCTAGAGTATACATAGCTTACTATGACAACGAGAATAAGAATGAGTATATGTGGTTCTTGAGGATGATGGAAATTGAAGACAGAGAAGAAGTAGAAAGATTCTGGGAGACTCAAGAAGATAGAGAAGACTAGTTAGATAAGAATAGGTTGATAAGAGACTTATATAAACAATTTTTTTTATGAAGGTAATCTCACTTTTTGAATCGTGAATATAGTTGTTTCACTAATAAAAAAATTATCATCATCTTCAGAGTTATTTTCTACAACATCAAACAAATGATTGGGCGTTATATCATTAATATTCATTAATTGAGTTTTGAAGTTCATCCTAGGATTATTTTCATCGAATATAGCGATAGAGATACGTATTTCTAAGTTTTCATCTTTATTTTCATTTATTATATCGTTAATGATATTATAATAATCTTGAATGGTCAAAACGTCAAGGATATTGACTCTATATTTTATTGTAAAAGTGTCAAAATTCTCATTATGTTCTTCAGATAATATAGCTAAATTGTAATTCTCTGACATAATATTTTGATTTATTGTGATATTCTTAAATTATTTTTGTGCAAATTTGATATAAAGATTTCACCAGTATTCAAATGAAGTAATAGATGAAAAAGACTAAATTAGAAATCCTAAAATTACCTCTTAAAGGAATTAAAAATGATGAAACCTTTAAGGAAATGAAAAAATCATCATTGAAAATAAGGATTTTACTAATATTAGAAGACCCCCCAAAAGAAGATGAAGAAGATAAAGAGGGATTAAATAAGAGGAAAAAACCTAGGAAAACTGTTATTAAATATTTTAAATCACTACTAAATAAAAAAGATGGAAGAAAAACAGCAAAAAAAGATGAAGATATTAGAGTACAATGGATATGTGATAATATCAATAATAATACAATATTAGGGAAATCTATAAAAGAAGAGTATAAATCTGTGTTTGGTTTGGAGATATTAAATGTAGAAAAAAAAGGGGGCAATAATATTCATTATGATATTTTAATACATCATAGTGACGGAACTACTAAGAGTTGTGAAGAAAAAGGCACTAAAAATTATTGTGAAATTATTAATGGTGATACACCTGCGTATGAAAACTCGGTTCAGTTTTATAACGGTCCAGCTTCAAAGTTTACTATTCCTAAAAAATATCTTAAATTATGGTATGATATTAATGTAAATAATTCGGACATTATCAAAAAATATGATTTACCCGATGTACCAACATTTGAAGAATGGTTAATAGGTGGACCCGATGTAATATTTGGAGACCCAAAATCTAATTTTTCAATTACACTAAAAAAAAATTATAGAAAAAAAAATCCAACTGCCACGAACAAAAGTATGTGTGGTGGTAAGGATAATGATTTTGATTATCGTTTCCAAGTAAATGAATTATTTGAAATTACGGAAGACGAAAAAACTACTCTAATAAAAGAAGTTCAAAATATTTATAATGATGTAATGAATCAAAAGGAAGTATGGTTACAGACAACGGGGGGAATTGATGGTCAATTTTCATTTAAATGGTTTGATAAGATTGAACCTAAAAAAATAATTAGTGTTGAAATGATAAAAAAGAAAGATATCGATTTTAAATTTAATTTTGAAGATAATACATTTATCTTTGGTAAAATGAGATGGGGCAATGGTTGTGGATTTTCATGCTTTCGTCTTGACTTGAAGTAACTCTCTGACAATCATTTCAATCAGTGGTGGGGGAACAGCATTACCAATTTGCTTTATTTGTTTGCCTGTATTACCCGATATAATATAATCTTTAGGAAATCCTTGAATCTGCTTTAATTCAGTGGGTAGTAGACACCGTAGATAATTCCCATTTTTGTTTTTTAATGGAACAAAGAATCTAGGACAATGAGCATATGAACATATAATTGTATTTATTGGTTTTCTAATATCTATTATTTCACCTCCTACATCTAATCTTCTACCAAAATGTAGTCTATGAGGTCTTGAAACTTCATTTCTCACATAATCTCTCTTTTTGGCTAATTGAACCAGGTTTGGATGAGGATTATTTTCTTCTTCTTCATTTTTCATATCCTTCATAATACATTCTTCAGGAATATCGTCAAAATCAAAATCTAGATACTCGGGTTCTATTTTTAAAGCACCTTTCATATTGAAACTTACAATCTTTTTTAAATCACCACATTTTTCATTATTTTCTTTAGGAAAAGTAAAAGTTTGTTTTAAATCCTTCCTTATACCTACAATTACGAGTCTCTCTCTATTTTGGGGGACACCTATGTCAAGTTTACTACACATGTAAACCTTATGATATATTTCATAATCTATTTTATTAAATTCGTCTTTTATGACATCTATATATAATACTCCATTAACAGTCTTACGACTAAGTAATCCTTTAACATTCTCACCTATAATATATTTTGGTCTTATTAGACGTGTTGACCTCAAAAACTCTCTAAATAATGTGTTTCTCGGATCATCTGGTAGTTTTTTTCCGGCGTGTGAGAAACCCTGACACGGAAATCCAGCAAATATAAGGTTTACTTCATCTTTGTATTCAAGAAACTCATCATCACTAGTATTTGTTATATCACCGCATCCTATAAGTTTTGTATTTTTAAAGTTTTTTTCGTGTGTTTCTTTCATTTCTTTCTCCCATTCAGAATATGCTACCAATTCTAATCCGGCATTTTGTATACCCAATGAATCTCCGCCCATCCCCGAGAAAAGACTGATTGCCTTCATCGCTATATTATGTTCAACATTTTTATTTTTTGATAAATATATTGCTTCATGAATATCTATTTCTTTTTTATAAACTTTCCAGAATAATTCATATGTTTCTTTATCAATAATCCCAATGATACTTTCAATTTGTTTTTTCCTTTCATCTTTTGTACTCAACCAACCATTACAATGTTTTATGAAGTGTTCTGTCCATATGTATTCAAGATCTTCAATATGATATACTTTTTCTTTATTATTATGATCTTCAATTTCACCCCCTGTAGTCTTGTTCCATTCTATTTTATCAGGATTATACTTGTTCACTTTTATGTGTTTCCAAAAGTCCTTTCTACTATTTAGAAACTGCTTATAAGTAAAGGGACATATTTGGTAGATACAATTCGTTTTAATATAAGATATTTTTCTATCTTTTGAAATATATGGTATAGGTGTTTTTTTAGTTTTTACATTCATTTTATAATTATATGATTATTGATTTAAATCAAATTTTTATCAATATAAAGAATTAATAATAATATAGACTATAATAAAGATGATAATTATTACAGGGTTTTTGAGTATTTTTACTATCTTTTCGAATATTACAAATACTACTTCCCAAGAAATATGTTTAGGAGATGTTGATGATAATCTTATTGTTGATGTGAATGATCTTCTAGGAGTTCTTTCTCAGTTCTCTCAAGTGGGAGATTTGGTAGAAGACATCGATATGAGTGGCTCAGTTGATGTAAATGATATTTTAATGACTCTCTCTAATTTTGGAACAGATTGCAATGAACCCCTCGTTACAGAACCTGAAATACCCTGTATTCTAGGAGGCACAATTGGATGTGGTGGCCAACTATGGACAGAGTGTGGAACAAGTTGTCCTCCATTGTGTGGATCTCCTGAACCCATGATGTGTAATATGATGTGTAATGTGGGTTTTCAGTGTCCAAATAATTTATGGTGGGATGATATGACTAATACATGTGTTGATAGAGATATGTGTCAAGAAGTTATTTCACTTCCACCAGATATAGCAATCGGTAGACCTTTTCTAAAGAAGAATGAAAATCAGGTGGCTGTACCTATAGAATCTGATAATGATTGGAATTAACCTTTAAGAATAATAAACACCTCTCAATAATATACGATAAGGACTACTCTTATATTCTCTTTTAGACGCAACTTTTTCCGGATGATTTTTCATATATTTCTTAAAATCATTACTATTCAAAAATAACTTATCATAAATTTTTTCTTTATAATCAATAATACTGATAAAAATATTATTGTTAAAATAATCCCTGATATTCTTCAATGAATCTTTCTTATTAGTATTCTTGATATATCTTAGATACAATCTCAAATAACCAAGAGTTTGTAAAATGTCTTTAAGTCTCCCTAATTCTTTATTCCCCATAATCTATTATGTTATAATAGTTAATAAATGTTAATATACGTTTAAATAATCTAAAGGATTATTCATAAGTAATCATAAGTTATCATATATATAATGACTAAAAAAGCTACTATCCCTAAAGCACTAAGAGAACAAGTGTGGATACAAACTATGGGAAGAAACTTTGAAAAGAAATGTTATGTTCATTGGTGTGAGAATGTTATCAATGTGTTTGATTTTCATGTAGGTCATGATAAGCCTGAATCTGAAGGTGGGACATTAGAGATAACTAATTTGAAACCTATTTGTGCGAGATGTAATTTGTCTATGTCTGACAAATATACTATTCAAGAATGGTGTGATCTTTCAGAAGATAAGAGTAAAAAGAAATGTAAACGTTTTGGTTGCTTCTAATTTTTTTATAGTATTATAATATAATGCCCAAGAAGAATAGATCATCTAAGAAGAAATCAACTTTTCATAAAAAATACAAAAAGCACGTAAAATCTCTATCTAAATCTTTGGGAAAGAGTATTTCCGAAGTTGAATCAATTTTATCTTCTAAGTTTAATGATGTTGTTAAAAGTATTACTCCTAAAAAAATGAGTAAAATGAGCAAAAAGAAGATTCAAAAACATAGTATCAGTGATTTACATCTACCCCACGAGTTTGATAATTCTCTCACTTTCAGACCTATTAGAAATAAATGTAATAAATGTAATAATGGTAGAGGTAAATGTGGTAAAGGCAAGTGTAAAAGTTGTGGGAAGATGAAACTTCCTTTAAGTTTAATGCGAAATATGCGAAGTATGAGAAAACCAATGAATAAAAGAACTTTTTATTTAACTCCTAAAGCATTAAGACATGATAATATCAAAACAAATATGTCGGGATTCAGTGAAACTAAAGTATGTGAGAGTCATAATGGCTCTCCTTTAAAATGTAGAACTATGAGAAAGAGATATTAAATAATATATGTATCTTTAATGTATCTCCCATCCGTATCGTTTTAATAAATATTTATCTTCTCTAGGTGTAAAATCATATTTCTCTTTTATACCTAAAGATTTTAAAGTTTCTTTAGGCATAATAAATAATAATTGTTCTTTAGAACTCGGAATCTTATCATTTTTCTCTAATACTATATTTTCATTTTGTAATATATACTCCTTAACATCTTTTAGAGAAGGACTATGACTAAAATCGTAAGCGTAGTTCCAATCAATACATTCATTGAAATAATAATGAACTGTCCATAGTAAAGATTTTATGTATTCTTTTGGCAATTGAATACTTTGTAAATTACTATCCATTTTTGTATCACAATCTAAATATTCATTGTATCTTTTTACCCAATTCTTATCTCTGAAAATATGATACTCATAATTAATATTCAAAATAGGTTTATTATATTCTTTGTATTCATCTGATTCATTCTTATCAACTATTGCGGATAAAATAGCTTTACAGCGATTACTCTGTTTTTTTCTTATATGGAAGATTCGAAACATTCTATCGGTTTCATTCATTTCACATTTTTCTAAAAAACGTTTCAAGTATTCATAATTAATGAGATCTTTTGTAGATCGATTAATTATCTGAAAGTTATATCTATAATCTTTCTGTACAGAGTTATAAAGTGATATTAGTGTATTTAATCCATCATATCTTAGACAGAGTGATGGACTATTCTTAATAAAATCATTTCCTAAGAAGAAAGTAATAAATATATAATCATCTATTGCTACAGATTTAGGAATATTAGGAATGCTCTTATATATATCGTCCTTAAGTGAATCAATATTCATATAAATATATTCACCATTAACGGGTATATTCTCAATATTATATTCAGTGCGTTCTCTAAGTAAAAAGATATTAGGTTTATGGGAAACGAGTGATAACATTATTAAATCGGCATCTAGACCATATATGACTGAGTTTATATTATCATTATTTTTCTTTATTTGTTGGAGGATCTTATGTTCACCTTCACCATGTTCATTAGAGTCAGATATTACATACTTTTTGTCTGTAAATATTTTCTTTAAAACTATACTGAGTTTTTTCATAAATGGAGTTCCGGGACTAATCATATTTGTATCCCAAGGTTTATTTTCAAGAATACTTTTGTGTCTTCTTGAACGTTGTTGAATCATTTTCGCTTTAGGACACACCCCATCAATTGCTATAAAGACTTCTTTCTCGGGATTTACAAGATTTTCAAGTTCTATAATCTTTTTGACAATTTTTTCTATCATAACACCTTCATCTATCTCTCCTCTACAACATGGATGAATAGCACAATTCAAATCTAAATATAGATTATGATTGATTCTTTCAGAGCTTATTGCGTTTATTAAAAGATCATCATAATTCTCAACGAGATTTTTAAACAAAACAGGGATTCCCATAGTCAATAGTATTTATTAAAGGATATGCGTTTAAGTTTATTTCTTCTTTTTCTCTCTTTTTTTCATTATATTTTTAACAATATTTTTATTAGTTCTCATATTTGTAGCTGATTTAATAACTCGTGGTGCTTTACCATCCTTGTAAGCTTCGTTCCATCTATACTCACATAAACACCATTTATCTCCTGGTTTTACAACTGAAGATAAATCATTCCCTTTCTTTTTTGTATAATTCAAAAACTTCTTATTCATCTTCGCGCAAACAGTATGAGTTCCAGAATCATCTTCGCCACTCATACAATATCCATTCCTATAATAACCTGTCATGGGATTAGTTGAACAAACTTTTATATGTTTACCTAAAATGTTCTTTTTATATGTAAGACCACCTCTATAAGATTTCTTTTTCCTTTTTAATTTCTTTTTTTTTCTTATAAAAACAATCTTTGTAAGGAGCACAACTACTTCGCATAGTAAATCCTTTAGGGTTCTTACATTTATTTTTGGAGAATCTTCTAGGAAGTTTAAAAGTTTTATTATCAGATTTTCTTATACATATTTTATTTTTATGATTACTTCTACAACAATTTTTCATAATTATATTAATATATAATATATATATATATGAAAACTAAAAGGAAAAGAGGGGGAAAGCCTACAAAATTTAGGCTTGATAAACAAGGTGATGAAAGAGATGGTATGAATACAGCTAATATTCAAGAACATGAGTATGAATTATCTTGGGAAGATCTGGATGGTTACAAGGCTCTTATGAAATATTGTGCGGCTTACTCAAATAATGAAAACATAACACAGACAGAAATGGAAATGTTAGAGAAATATTATAGAGAAATCAGAAAAACTATAGTTTCATATGTAAATCCTAAAAAACCAGTTATAAATATTGAGAAGTCTCTTAAAATATTGGAGTCATTAAAAGCATCTGCCAAGCGGATAATTGATGAAACTGAAGGAAAGGGAATTAGAACATTAAACTTTAACTTTTATGATATGTATGCCACAATAGATATGGAAGAACAAGGAGAATCTATAATAAAGTTTTTTTTATATCTTTCTGAATTGTTTTTATCTACCGATGATGAAGATTATAATAGTTTTGAAGTTCTTAAAAATATAACAGGTATAATGGAAATATTAGAATTGAATCGGGATGAAATAAAGGAAGTAAGGCGTGTTTTAAGAAAAAAAACCGAAATCGGAAAATGGAACGCCATATCAGATATTTTTTACTATTTCTTGAGTAAAGACTCTCCCGCCATTAGATCATCGCGTATAAAAAACCCTCAACAAGAGACAGATTCAACTACATCACCCGAACCATCATCCGAACCATCATCCGAACCATCATCCGAACCGCGTAAGTCACCGCGTAAGTCACCGCGTAAGTCACCGCGTAAGTCACCGCGTAAGTCACCGCGTAAGTCACCTAGAAA
>Ga0206126_10003603_pt1 | contig 15639 bp, 11 predicted proteins | sample Helgoland_Spring_5_FD_148621 | JGI IMG/M metagenome (GOLD analysis project Ga0206126, IMG submission 148621) | Pelagic subsurface seawater microbial communities from Kabeltonne, Helgoland, North Sea - Helgoland_Spring_Bloom_20160412_1 | ecosystem: Environmental > Aquatic > Marine > Epipelagic ...
TGCAAGACATGTCGATTCCAAAATTCCCAGATCTCAACCTTGACGACGTTCAATCGGATTTGAACCAAGAGTACGCGTCACTTGAATCGGGATACAACAACGCCAAAGCAAGGCGTATGGAATTCGCTAAGCGTTATCGATTCGAGCTGTATGGAAACGAAGTTAACGGTTCGTCGAAGTACGTAGACTCTACAATCTTCAATGCGATTGAGTGGATGGTACCAACATTCGTTCAACCATTTATCGAGGGGCAAAATCTAATCAACATAACGCCAGATGGAAGTGACACAAAAAGCCTAATCTCAGCGCAGGTCCACAAGGAATTATTGCATTATCAAGTTCGTAAGAAAATGGACTTCTATTCGTTTCTGTACAAATTATCCAAGTCGTTTTTCATAGATGGCGAAAGTTACGGAAAGCACGTTTGGATCAAAGCAGACAAGTCAAAGAACGAACCAGTCAGTCGTAATGCGATAGTAAACGTGTTGGCTCCACAGATTCGTTACGATTGGAGTGCTTTATCTTTAGCTGATTCGTACGTTGTGACCGAAGACAAAGATATAACAAAGTCCGAAATAGTACAAATGCGTGGGCAGTCCGGAGTTATCGATTCGCAATTAGACAAAGTTCTCGAAGGAAACGGAAGGAACGAGGAAACTACAAATCTAAGAGACGAGAAAGCAGAGCACCCAAATCATGTTGGAGACAACGACAGCTTCAGAACGGATGCGAATAAGCTGTTCTTGCGTCGTGAGCACTGGACAAATTACGATGTGGACGGTTCTGGAGTTGCGATTCCGGTATTGGCCATATTCATAAACGATGTGTTGGTTCGCTTCATTAAGAACCCAATGGCACTTAACAAGCATCCGTACTTCAAAGCTGAGTGCGTCGGCGACGTACAAGGCAATCAAGGCATCGGTTTCGCTGAGTTATTAGCACCGATCCAAGCATTCAAGACGGGCTTGTTCAGAATGTTCTCGGACAATATGAACGCTCAAAACAATGGACTTGTCGAAGTCGATACGAATCATGTCGATGATGTCGGTTTGATGATCTTGCAAAGAGCTCCGGCAGGCACAAGAACACCAATTCCATCGAGAAAGATAGGCTCGATTCAACCTTTACCACCTACGCCAATTGCCGGTCACAGTTTAAACATCACTGAATTGCTGAACGTAGAAGCCGAAAACCGTACGGGTTTCACTCGCTACTCACAAGGGCTAGATAGCTCATCATTGAATCAAACTGCTACCGGCATTTCGGCAATTATTCAGCGAAGTGAAATGCGCATGTGGGAACTTGCGGTTCGTTTCTCGGAAAGCTTTTTGGAGCCCGTCGTACGCGATATGATTGCGATGAACCAAAAGCATTTGACGCCTCAAGAATTAGAAGTACAATTCGGAATCCCTGCATTCTCTGCCGGTGGGCAAGAGCATCCGGAAAGAGCTTCGGGTGATTGGATCAATGTATCAAAGGAAGATCTCGGCGGTTACTTCAGCGTCGATATCGATTTGGAAACACCAACGCAGAAGGAAAAGAAGACACAGGACATGACAGCTTGGGCGCAATACTTTGGTCCAATGATGCCACCGGAACTGGTTCAAGAGATTGCATTGATCTCTGCTAATCAAATCGGACTGAAGGAAATCGAGAACTTATTACGAAGGACAAACAAAAATGCATTCGGATCAAGAGGCGTCTTACAGACCGCTTTCGGCGGAGGAGCAGAGCAAGGTGGACAAGGCCCGCAGGCAGGACCAGTTCCTCAAGCACCTATTCAACCTGACGGAATTTAAAGAGCTAATACTCGAAGGGTACATCAAAGAAGGAATCGAAGCGCTTCAACAACAAATGCTAAGATCTAAATTCGAAGACGAAACGTTATACCAATCACAAGAAGACCAACTCCGCGCAAGACTGCACCTCGATGCGTGGATGCAACAAGTAGCAAACAAAGAGGCGCAACTCAACCTTTTAAAGCAAGGAACCTAAATGTCCGACCAAGAACTAAATGTGGAAGAGGGCTTCGAGCCCAATCCAGAGATCATCGAAGCGATGAAAGCCGACGGCGAGTTGGCAACTGAAGAGAAGCCCGAAGCGGCTGAACCGGAAGCAGTCGAGTCAACTGAACCAAATGAGTCAAATGAGCCAAGTCCATTCGAATTCACTGTCGGTGGTGAAACGAAAGAGTACAGCGCACACGAGATCAAGAGCGCTTTAGGGCGTCAACGTAAACTCGATGCAACTCTTAAATCGGACCAATACAAATTGGGTACGTTGATGGTGGCCGCAAAGAACGGTGACGCTTCCGCCCAAAAGAAAGTGCAGGAAATGCTCGTGTCAATGACAGGCGCAGAAGATGCAGATGGAATGCTCGAAAAGCTCGAAGAAGAAAAGGGCGAATTCGACGAGGATAAAGAAGCTGATAAGCAAGCTGAGGAAGCAGAGTTCGAGGCGATGTTCGAAGACGTCAAGGACAACGTTGACTACTCAGAGAACTTGGCTATAATCAACGGCAGTCTCAAGGCTAAGATCCCTGAAGCTCTCTTCGAAGAGATGAATTCAGCGCCCCAAAGCCGCCGAGCTATGTATAATCTAGTAGCGTCGGGAAGAATGGAACACCTGCTCAGTGCGTTTGAGCAACACGTATCCAAGCTACCCCACGAGAAACGACAGAAAGTACAAACTGACGCAGTTGCCTACGGTGATGAGTTTCTTCTTGTTGTTCAACAAGATAACGCACGAATCGCAGAAGCCGAAAAGCCGAGTCAGCCAGAGAAGAAGGAACCTGTCGATGACGGGTTGGATGCTGTTTCGACCGCACCCAATGCCAGAGTTAACAAGCCATCTTCCAAAGAACCGGACTTCGATAATATGAGTCAAGCAGAGTTTGACGCGTTTAGGAGAAAGAAGGGGATCACAGTATAACGTTTCTCTCTACAAAGAAGGTAAGTCAAAATGGCTAACAATGTATCTACCGGTACAATTGGTGACGCGGCCCCATCGGCCGGTGCGCACCCTGCGAACCACAAATTTTATCAACGCGAGTTTATCGAAGTTGCATCTCCAGAATTAGTATACGAGATGTTCGGTGAGTCTGCGCAAATCCCTAACAACGAGTCAAACACAATGGTCGTGAACCAAGTGTTAAAGCTCGCAACAACTGAAGGTTCTCCTTTATCTGAAGGTGTAACGCCATCTGAACAAGTATTCACTACTGTTCGTTTAGAAAAAGCAATTGATCAGTACGGTGGTTTCGCTATCACAACTGACAGATTGACCGAAGAATCAGTGAATGGAATCACTTCTGAGTTTAACCGTGTACTCGGTGAGCAAGCAGGTGAAACTATGAACTTAGTATGTCGTGACGATTTACTTGGCGGAACTAACGTTCGTCTTGCGGGTGCGGCGGCTGACATCGATGATTTGGCGGCGGCTACTTCGTCTGCGACTGCGGTTGCTGACTTGGTTTACATGTTCAAAGCTTTCAAGAACGAAAAGGTTAAGCCTGTTCGTCCGATGACTAATGGATCAACTAACGTTGGAACATTACCATCTCGTGAGAAGTACGCAGTTATCGTTCCAACTGAAGCCCTTGGCATCTTAGAAGGAATGGACGACGGTAATGGTAACACTTATACAGGTGTTGAGAAGTATGCAGGACAAACAGCAACTTGGATGAACGAGCAAGGCTCATTCAAACAGTTCTCGTTTATCTTGGACACTGAAGCTAGTATCGTACAGAACACTAATGCAACGGTACAGGATATCGCTGAAACATTAGTATTCGGTAAAGGCGCTTACAAGACGACAACTCTTGCTCAAGGTGGAATTCAACGTATCACTAAAGAACTAGGTTCTGCTGGTACTGCGGATCCATTGAACCAAAGAGCCTCAATGGGTTGGAAAGCTAAGAAAGGTTGCTTCATCGTACAGCCTACGTACATGTTCCGTTGGGAATTTAGTCTAGGCAATAACTAAGGTAATTGCCTTGGTCGGCAGATGTGGGTCATCTTCGGGTGGCCCATTCTGACTTGCCAAAACCCTCTTCACTCTGTTAATTAAAAGGTTAATCTCTTGGCCAAAGCACCCGAATCAACTACAGATGCGCCTAAAGCGCCATCTAAACCTGCACCTGCGAAGAAGACTAATGTCTTAGATCGTTGGGAATGCACGGTTTATGCAACTGACCCTTCAGCAAGTAAGGTATTCAAGTTGAACATTCCCCATCCTACTCGTGATGTACCGTTGTTAGTCGAAGGCCGTCATGGCGTACTTATCAAAGAAGGACTAACTGCCTTCACTATCCAATGTCTCGAAAAAGCATATAATAACGTAATGGTCGAATTGTCCGACGCTGAAGTAAAAGCTCAAGGCGATGTTGGCATTACACACAAACGAATTCGAGTTCCTATGTACCGTGTGGACAAAGGTAAGAAGATCGTCAACCCAAAGCCCGTCGGAAAAGGCGGTAAGTAATGTTAGTTTCTGAGGCGTTAGCCGAAGTACAGACGATGCTCTGCGACGCGTCTGGATTCGATATCCAGTTGCCGCTATATCTTCGTCATCTAAACAAAGCAATCACTCGATTCGCACAAAGTCTAGACGACTCAGCTCGAACAACATTAAATCTGGTCGCAAGCCAACAGCAATATGATTTGCCAGTAGGCTTGCGATCTATTAACAAGATACAACTCGTTCCCGAAAACAGTACAAGTACGACCTGTGAACTATTACCGATACGACTTGAAGACATTCCTGTATTCACTCCGAACGAGAAAGACCCAACGCATTTCTATCTACAAATCTCTGGTGGCTCAGATAGCAACACCTTTGGTTTATTTGTGTGGCCTACACCCGCACGTTCTGCAACAGATGCTATCGTTATCGATTACACTCCCGATTACGAGATGACTCTCGGTACGGACGTTATACCATTTCCAAATATGCTCAATGCTTACATCGTGCAATACTCTGCGGGCTCATTATTGATGGACCGAGTCGATGATAAAGATCGTATGCAAGGAGCTGATCTACAGCGCATGGCGCTAGACAACCTAGTTCGCTTTCGCTCATATCAACCTGTGCAATATATGGCGCAGACAACATCGAGATTCCCATGAGTTCAATGCTTGCGAAGCTAGTCAACTTCTGCAAGTCATTTGATTCGCGCTTGAAGTCGGTAGAGAAGAGCTTAGCCGAAGTGGCCGAAGCAACCTCCCAACTGCGCAACGTACTCGCTGAACCTTCCGGCTTTATTACGACAAACGCTGTCGTACAAGAAGGCATGTCGGAATTGCAACGAGGCTTAAAACATCCTGTTCAAGTAGGACTAGAAGAGGCGAAGGTCAATGTACAATTCGCCCAAGCATTCTATCTAACTTCGAGCCCACAACTCAAAGGCAAGCTCCATGAATTCCTCTCTGAAAACGAACTCATCACTTTACAGCGATCTATCGAGTTATTCAAAGAAGCTGAATCGCTTACAGATGAATCCGGACGTCGTCTTGCTGACGCAAAGGCCGAGTATTCAGAGGCTAAGAAGAACATCGAAGGCGCTATTGAGCGTCAAGCCGCGTTTACCTTTAGTCGAGTGGTTGACCGAATGCACAAACAGCTATCGGATTTGGAACGCAAGGCGGACTATGTGGCCATCGCTGAGCAAGAGGTAACTAACGCATTAAAGAAGTGTGAGTCGTTCATGGCAAAGCACGGTAACACGATCAAGACAAGCACTCCGGTCAATAACAAGAAGATATATAGCCCATGAGTTTAGACGGCAGACAGACAAATAACGACGGTTTCACTGAGGCCCAGGCGTACGCAAACGATCCGGACAACGAGACAGCTCCGTCGCCAATGCACCATGAGAAAGAGGTAGGGGTAAACGCTTACACTTTGGCTACTCTCGCGGACGCTTTGGTAACAATAGTTAACACTCCAACGGCAGATCAGAAGGCGGCACTCGATGCGGCTAACGCGCCGGGTGCAGGTAATGCATTCACAACGGTAGCGGATCTCGCTTCGTTCAGTTCACCCACATCAACGTTCTATAACTTTCGTACTGACACGGGCGTACCAGCGTCGGGTGAAGTAAAGATGGACAATGCGGCGGCGGCTTCGGCAACGACGCTTAGCTTTCACAACTTGAATCGTGAAGGAAACAACGTGGGCAACTTACTATTGCTGCTTGGTGCTGGCGATGCGATTGTGGTTCAGGACGCATTGGACGGGGACAAATCATACAACTTCGATATAACTGGTTCGGCTACTCAGACGGGTGGCGCTGGGGCTTCGGGATACATAACGTTTCCGGTTAGTCTATTTGATGAAGGCTCAACGGCATTGGCAGATAATGATGCAGTCGTAGCGGCGATGTTCCAAGACGGAGCGGGTACTATTTCGAATGCAACTATCGATTCTACGAATAGCATAGACGGTGGCGCGTTGGGTACGGGCACGGTGGCTAGAGCGGCGCTTGAAGTCGATGCGATTGATGGAACAAAGTTAGCTGACAATGCAGTTGATTCCGAGCACATAACTGCGGATGCGATTGATGGAACGAAGGTGGCCGATAACGCTATTGATTCGGAGCACTACACGGACGGGTCAATTGATACGGTTCACTTAGCAAATGATGTTATCGATGGCACAAAGTTAGCTGATAACGCCGTTAACTCGGAGCACTATACCGACGGTTCAATTGACCGAGTTCATTTGGAAGCCGACATAATTGACAGCACTAAGTTGGCGGACAATTCAGTCAACTCGGAGCATTATGTTGATGGCTCGATTGACGACGTTCACTTAGCAACTGGAATCGATGGTGCAAAACTCACGGCGGGCTCGGTTCCCGACAGTGCATTGGCTTCGGGTGGAGGAGGCGGAAGTGCTACGACTCTATATTGCTCGGTTGCGGGCAGTGGCGATGGTTCAGGTTCCGACGCATCTAATCGCATAAGTGCGGCTGACATGCCTGCCGAGATTCGAGGAGGTCAGAACTTCAATTTATATATGGCGTCAGGATCATATAATGCTACTGACACACAAGGGCCTTTTGCTAAGGACTCCGTAGACTTTGGCGCATTACGAGGTAAAAACATAAACATACTGATTGAGGGCGATGTCACCGTCGGATCAATTGAATCCGTGAACACTAATTTTTCTATTCTAAGCACGGGAGGTACTGCCTACGATTTCACAGTGGTTGAAACTTTCAACATGTACGGCGGGAAGTTAGATACATACACGGATGGGTTCTTCTTGAACGGAGAAACAGGCACAAATGATTTTGTGGCAATACTAAACTTCACCGGCACCGCATTTTTCTACAGCAGTGTGGTAATCGCTCGCGACGTAGACGCCGTCGCCGACATAAACCTTGACAATAGCAGGATGGATGTTCTCACGGTAGACTGTGTAGACCTAGACGTTGCATATGGCTCAAGCGTGCACGGATTGAACACCTGTGTTATGACAGGCCGCACCCGTGTGTTTAACGGATCTTCGGCGACCTTCGGGACGCTAACCACCGACACATTCGCTGTGTTTGAAGCATCTTCTGTCAAAGGAGCTAACATTGATGTAGCAACTGATCTCGGGTCAACCGAAGTTACCTTTGGAAGCTTCGTCCATGCTTCCGTCGCTTATGGTGGTGCCGACGGGACTCCCTCCTCAGACGCAACAAGCGACGTAGTATAAATGCCAAACACAAGAAACAGAAAGTTCAACTTCGGTCTGTACAACAGCGCCCAAGACTCGACTAACCTCAAAGGCTCCGAAGCGCAAGATGCTTATAACATCGACGTGGACGAGTTGGCGATGGGTAACCTTCGATACAAAGACTACGTGTTGGGCACGGAGACGGCGACGGACAAAGAGAGTGCAACCTTGTCGGGCCGTGGCTTTCGACTCAACTCGGGAGTACCGGAGTTCGAGAAGAACGCTGGCTCTGCCGATTGGGAAGAGTTGAACAATAACGTTTATCCGCCACAACCAAGTGCACCAACCATAGTCGCTATTGATGATGTTAACTTATCGGTTAACACGGGCGACATGCCCGGATTCACAGCGACAATTCCTACGTCATATACGGGACCATCTGTTCGAAGTTGGACCGTTGAAATAACAAATAATCCGGGAACCTATAACGATTTAAGTTGGCATTGGAAACGTTTCTCCGATAGTGGTTTCCGTCCTGCGCCAATCGATGTCGCAGAGAACACCGATGTTGTACTTGAAGATGGGATAACTGTCCGCTTCGATTCAGGCGACGCAAATGCACCCGGGGATCAGGCAACACTAAGTGTAACGACGTTACCTCTCGAAGATGGGGTTTACTCGTATACGATGGTGAACGTAAAGAACACGGGTCTAGCGCCACAGTTAGACTTAGAATCTTTACCAAGCGAACCAACCCTATTTACGCTAGACAATATCAGCGATGTGGATGGCGACCGACAAGCGAATAACAAAGCCCAAGTTTCATTTGATGCTGTGTTACCCTCAAACACCGACGACCAATGGTTGTTCCGTAAAGACCCAGATGCTAATGACTTCGTGCTAGTTGCTAAGCGTAGCGTAGTGGGCACAACATTCGATGATGACGTTGAGATCGGCTCGTTATCGAAGCTCATATTACTAGAAGGCATCGACGACTTGCAGTTCTCTGAGCTGTTAACGGCAGTTGGCGCGACCGACTTCTCACACATATTCGAGAAGGACAATCGTATCTGGTTGGTGCCCACCGAACGACAAGACTTATTGTTGTACAGTGAGTCAACGGACTTCTGGCGATTCCGATTAGCTAATACCTTCTCATTCAATGGCGACATTCGAGAGGTTCGATTCATCAAAGATAACTCGGTTGTGGGCGGTGAGTTCACGACGGTCATATTCACCTCGAATGGCATCTATCATATCGTGGGCAATGGCACAGAGAACGCGCCATATAAGCGCTTCGAAGCTGTACCGGATGTAGTTGTACAAGAGAACTCTGTCGTAGACTTGAACGGCACCTTAATGATTACCTCGGAGAGCACAGCATATGACGAAGGACGATACGGAAGAAAGATTTACGAGTACGACTTATCCCGCTTGGTGGAAGTCTCCGCTCGTGCCCGTAATGATGTGTTTTTTACTAATGGCTCTTTCGCTGTGGATTGGTCTAAGATGGTTGGTGGCGACAAATATATTGCTTATACTTCTAACAACACTCGTGGGATGCTATATCATCGCGATGTCGAGGGCTTAATGCCCATCGCGACGGATCAAGCTAACGCTTGGTTCTGGGAATCGCGAACGTTCACAGTACAAGACTTTCAAAAGGTGTGGCCCGCGCAGTCGAGGTTCTTCAAGTTCGACTTCGAAGGCCCATTGACATTCACATTAACTGTTTCGGGCAAGGTCGAAGGACAAGACGACGTGTTCACTTTCCCGAAGACTCACGCAACGAGAGCTGAATTCGTACAGAGGATACCTCGATTGCAGGGACCGAAATGGAAGATTAGCTTTTCTGGCGATGAGACTACAATCTTGCACAACTTCTATTTTGTGCAGTAAATGCGAGACTACCAACCGGCGGATTATGAGACAATAAAGCAGTGGTGGGTTGGATACGGATGGGCCGAAGACAAGCTCCCCGACCCTTCGATACTACCTACCACTGGCCTTATAATCGACGACGTTTGTTGCGCATGGGTTTACTTGTCTGCGAATGCACCTATGAGCAGACTCGCGTGGCCTGTGTCTAACCCAGAAGCTAGTCGCCGAGAGGTTTACACTGGGCTCAAGGACGTTATACTACGCTTACACGAGTTCGCTATTTCCTGCGAATGCCCGTTAATGGAAGCCACCTTCTCGACACCATCGTTGTGTCGCATGATGAAGACGTTAGGATTTCAGACCGGCGACAACAATCTAACTGGTTTTATCAAAGGCACGTAATGGGTTTAGAAACAGCGGCGGCGGCGGCAATAGCGTCGGCAGTAATTGGCGCAGGTACAAGTGTTGCCTTAGCCAATAAGCAGAGCAAAGCCCGAAAGCGAGCTCAAGCGGCGGCGGATGCCAAAGCTCAAGAGCAGAAAGAATCGACATTCCAAGAGTCGGAAAGACAAAAGGTCGCGGCGCGTAAAGCTGGTTTATTCGAACAACAAGCCGGACAGAAGATCATCTCGGACCAATCGCGTAATCGTAACATAACGCCAGTGTTCAGTGATCTATCGAATGCCGTACTAAATCCAAATAATAAAGCAACGATTTAGCAATGGCTAATACCACCGGAAACAGTTTCTTCCAGAACCCGTCGTTAAGCGATACGTTGCTTAACAATCAGGTCGCGTCGGGGCAGACTCTAAGCCAAGAGATGTCCGGCGAGATAGATCCGATGTCGAAGTCAGATCCATTGACTGAGCCTCGCGCTACCGGTGTATTCGATACACCAAACGTCAATGTAAACCAAGATCAATTCGCGCCACAGACTCCGAACATCGCACCGGAAGTGTCGCCTAGTGAAGACGCACTCGATAGTCCGAATACGAAGGCGACATTAACGCCTGGACAAACAGTTGGACTAGCGGCGGCTTCGGCAGGCGCAGGTTTCATGGCAGGCATGGAGAACTTAAAGTCTCAAGAAGCCGAAGCGATAGCGAATATCAATCGTGACCACGCGAACTTCGAATTCTCACATAGACTAAACCGATCGGCTCGTAAGATCTCTGAGATGCGAAGCATGATTAATTCGATTAAGAACATCGGACGACAAGCACCGGCCGCAGGGTCGAATGTTCAAACACAACAATTCACACAGTCGCCGACACAGGGAGTATTGCTAAATGACTAACGGACGTGCCGCAGGCTTCGATGCAATAAGCCAACTGTTAAACCCCGCGACCATCGTTAACACGATGCGTCAAGTACAAGCTCACGATGAGACTAAACGCAAGAACGATGAGTTCAAGTCGGCTGTCGATGATATGAACTTTCGTGCATCGCAAGACCCAGCGTTGCATAAGCGCATCACCTCGGTCAAGAAGCAATTCCCAAATGCATTATCGAGTCCCGAGGAATTCCATCGGTTCAATAGCCATCTGACTGAGATGCAAATGGGCGAAGAGATGATCTCGTTGATGAGCCAACAAGGTATGCTTGGTACAAGCGGCGCGGAAGAGGCAATGCGAAAGACACTGGCTCATAACCCAAGCGCAGTGATCAACGACTTACACAACTTAACGTTAGGCAATGTAGCGGCTCGTAACCAAGCGGCTCAGCAACAACAGATTAAACAGACGCAAGACGCCGAGGCAGGAATCGCCATGACGAAGGCGAATCAAGTTGTCGAACAACTCATAACTAAACATGGCGGAGACGAGCGAGCAGTTATTCGTGATATCCGTCGAAGCCCCGACATCCCTGACCATATTCGATTGGCCGTTGCGGATGACTTCCTGTCCCGTGAGGCTAAGTTAGATGCCGCATCGAGAAGTGCGGCGACAACTCCTGAAGGGATTGCGCAGGCCGAAGAGGAAGTGCAAGCTGAAGTGGCGGCGTTCAATGAAGCGCAAGGCGAGGCCGATCCACAGACTCAGTTCGCGGCCATTGAAAGTGCTGACTTATCCGACGCCGCTCGTAAACAATTGACTACTTCGTTGTTTAATAAGTTATCGATTGATCGAACCGTATCGACGCAGACAAATGAGAAAGTACGCGCGTTGACTGAGCAATTGAAAACGCTTCAAGCAGGCGCGAAGGAAGAGGCTAAGCGCAAAGAGGATGAAGACAAAGCTTTCGCCGCAGAGCAAGAGAAACAATTCAATGTCAAAGGTGGGTTGAACTCCTTGCTTGAACTCGGCATCATAAGCAAAGAGGCAACGGAAAGTCTTGACGCATTCAATCAAGAGATCGCAGACAAAGGAATCGACATCAGCGAAGAGAAAGCGTTCGAAGGTCGCGACATTAAAATGAGTGACATCGAGACGTATTTGGTACAGCGCGAGGCACAAGTACGATCGGAGAACTTAGCGAGCTCTCGCACTCGTGTACAATCATTAGGCTTCTTGAACCGAAGTGGATTGAATAGGCAAGTCGACCTCGGCCAAACTACGGTTCGTGGTAGAGGTTCGAGTCGAGTTACAAAACCTCGCATGCAAGACGTGTTGGTTCCAAGTAATCAATACAATAACGTTGGCGTCATAAGCAACTCGCCTGCACAAGTTGCTACGAAGAATAACGATCTAGATGGGCTAGGTGGAATACAGAGTCGTTTTGTCGTTGGTACTCCAACGGGTAATTACACTGCGGTGGACCTCGGTGCAGGTGGCGAACTCGAAGGCGTAGTTGGTTTCGGTGTGGATCAGGAAACAGGTGATGTTACTGTTGTGCCTTTGGTCGAAGAGATTGATGAAGCTACGGGCAAGCCGACGGGTAACCTAATTGAATCGCCCAAGGGTCCATTGCTAAACAGCTCCTATCGTGATGCGGTCACCGCAATGATGTCGTTGCAACACGAAGATGATCACAAGCAAGTGATGAATAAGTCGTTGAAGTCATTAGGAAACTTCGTAAACACTTTGCCAAAAGACGATCCCGATGTTACAGGATTCCAACAAGAGCTAAAAGAATTGAAAGATCAGCACCGAATTGATGGCGACTTGCTATCCTCGGGGGCAGTGATGGCGAAGTTCATTAAGCTACGTCAAAGATTAGACGCTAAACTAACCGGCGCGTATCTATCAACACCAACCGAGGAGTAAAATGTCTGGACCTAAACCTTCGGTGATGACTGTCGGGGATGATCTAGTTGGTGTGCCCGATGCTAATGGTGTGTTCACAACCGCCGTTAGACCTGCGCAGGAGCAACCTAGTGCGCAACCAGTAGCCCAACCACCCGAACAGATTCTAGAGAAACCTCAAGAGTCTACGGCAGAGGAACGTGCACAGGAAAGATTCGAAGCAGTTGCAGGTCGAACAGGTCAAGGCGAGTTCATTCCGTCTACCGTAGCTGAGCAAGTAGATTTCGAACGAGGAACTTCGGGCGCGGTATTTCGCCAAGGATTCAACGAAGGTTTGATAGGTGCGTTACTCGACATGGATAAAGTTTCGCCGCCCCAGAAGATACAGATTGAAACCGAAGCCGCTAATTACTCGGGCCGCAACCCTTACACCGCGCTCGCCACGGGAATGGCTGGTCGTTTTGCAAGTGACTTACCGGCTGAGATACTCGTTGCGATAGGTACGGGCGGCCTTGGCGTCGCCGCAAAGACGGTAGCGACAACACATAGGTTTGGCCAGTCCGCGCAACGCATCGCCAAGAGTGTTAATGCACTTCGAGATGCTACTCGAAATGGCAAACTCGGAACTCGTATTGGTATGCGAGCGGGTCAAGATGCAATGGAAGGGTTCGCAGGTGGTGTGCTGTCGGAGGGTATACGACAAGAGCTAGGTCGAGGTACAAGCTTCGAAGACGCAATCAACGCAGGTTTAAATGATGCGGCAGTAGCTCCGGCATTCGGGTTCTTAATGCGAGGTGCCGCTAAGTTTGCAGGTAAGCCAATCGCGGCCTATCGTAAATCGTACGCGGATAAAGTGGCAAAGGATATTACCGAGGACATGTCACCGGAGATAAAGGCGTCGGGCTTGAAGGTAGCTGATGTCGAAGCGCGGGTCGCTAATCAAATCATGGAGAGAGTGAAGCAACCTCAACCATCGAAGCTCGATAATTCAATCGAAGCTAAGAGCGCATTGAATACACCCGAAGCGAAGACCGACTTCAAACGAGTTAAGACGAAAGGCGATCTAGTCGAATTCAATTCTCGATACTTACATCCCGACGAAGAGCACCTCGCGGAACCAATAGCCGATTTAATCTCGCGTCGTGCAGAGGCCACGGGTCTGAGCTTGAAGCAGTACACCGACGCGAAAGGTTTGTCGTTCAAAGACGCGAAGGGTGAGCCATCAACATTGTTCCGCGAAGGTTTGAATATTATAAGCGCACCAGTCAAGAACACTCGGGCGGTGGACATGATCCATGAGATCGGTCACGTGATGCGATCCGATATGATGCTGACAAAGAGTTACCAAAAGAATGGTCCTGCCTTAGAGAAACACTATGGCGTGAAGGAAGGCAAGTGGACTCGTGATCAAGAAGAAGCACTTACGAATGACTTCGTTAGGTCGATTGGCCGTATCGCAGATGCACCAAACCGTAAGGCGAAGTTCCAAGATGGCGACCTCAATCTTCCTGAGAAGGTGAAAGGCGCATTCAAAGACATGGCCGGATGGCTATGGAAAACGTACGAGAAGTTCTTCCGTCGTGGCGTACCTAATGAATTGATAGATGTTGTAGGCGAGTTGTTCACCCCCGGAACGTCGGGTCGAAGATCCCCTAAGAAGATCGCCGCTGAGTTAAAGTCGAAGGACGCACAGTTATTATTAGAACGCCAAGCCGAAGGGACGACTGAGTTATTTGCATCGGGAAAAGAACCAGAGGTCGAAGCCGATGTGCCACTAGCAGAAGGCGTAGCAGAAGCGCAAGGCAAGCAGTTAGACTTCACTGAACGAATTCAAGCAGGTGACATATCGACGGGTACTGCTATACCCGACGCGAACTCAACTCCGGGCAAGGCAGTTGCTAAAGCTAAGAAGAACCGTTCGTTCTTGTGGTGGCAAAACACAACACTTAACTTACAGCTAAGACAATTAGGATCTGTCGGGCAAGAGATAACGCAGATGGGTTACAAAGCGGCGAATGAATCGGGAAAGATCGCGATAAAAGCACACGAAACCTTCTCAAATTTGATGTCGAAGATAAGTGTTGAGGACATGACGACTCTCAAGGAAGTCAAAGAATTCAAGTTCGATACGGTGACTCTCGATGGTAACAACAAGGTTATCGTGGGCTCGGACAAAGTTAGTCTCAATGGGCAAGAGCGAATGAAGTTAACAGCATTGGCTAGAGATGGTGCGCGCCGTTCTAATTTACGCGGCTCGCGAACTCAACATTCAGCTGGTGATGCTCTGATACTACCTGGGCAAGAGAAGGTTGGCCCCGACGGTAAAGAAGTTAACGCAGGTGGTATCGAGATTCAAGGGAAACACATTGTATTAACCCGTGCCCAACGTGATGCGATCGCGGATGGCGCCTTGTTATCTGACACCGAAGCTAAAGCACTCGAAGCATTTCATGAAACCTTCCGCGCAGTCGTACCTATGGCCAACAAGATCACACAACGTTTAGCTGGTCGCGATGTGTTCGATGCGAACAATAAGTTCTTCACTATAAAGAGCACAGTGGACAGTCCCAACAAGATCGATGACACAGACTTGTCGTTTGATTCGTTTCTCGATCCGACTAGTAAAGACCGAACGCCTTTCATGGAACGTCGTGGCCCCGGAACATTAACGCTACGTAACCCCTTCGAAGAGTTGAATTTCTACATTGAGCAGATGTCACATACGCTTGGCCACTTAGAATATAACAAGTCGGTCGATACATTCTTAGACAAAGGTCGCACTGATCTAGAACAATTGATTAGCCCTGCGTACAGAAACAATCTACTCGGCTTACTGAAGGTGAGCAAAGGAGACCGCTCTGATTTGGGCAAAGACAAAGACTCAGTGGTCAGTAAACTGTTCTCGTTA
>Ga0206126_10003605_pt1 | contig 15637 bp, 12 predicted proteins | sample Helgoland_Spring_5_FD_148621 | JGI IMG/M metagenome (GOLD analysis project Ga0206126, IMG submission 148621) | Pelagic subsurface seawater microbial communities from Kabeltonne, Helgoland, North Sea - Helgoland_Spring_Bloom_20160412_1 | ecosystem: Environmental > Aquatic > Marine > Epipelagic ...
CTCGTTGATCTGAAGAATAAGGTGAAGGTACAAGCGGGGATTAATAAAAATATTGCACAATGGGATATTTATATAAACACGGACGCGCCCCACGTCGCAAAGCAAACGGTTAACCAGCTTGATATTTTGAATGATATCGACCAACTCAAGAGAGCAGTAGGTAATCTCCCGGAGAACCCCGGGAGAAGGGATTTGGTGAGATTATATCTGAAAGACAAACCCAGTGCCCAAGGGTTGCCCCCGGAATAGAATATTTATCTAATCGCACATTAAATATTTAAAGAACTATCAATAATATATATAAAGGATTAATGGAATCTATAGATTTAAGAAATGTTTTATCAGGACCCGAAACAAAAACAGAAGATGATAAAGAAACTCCTAAGATTAAAAACTCAGATAAGCATATATTAAATAAGAGTTTACCCGATGTTGGTGATATAAATGTGAATGACTTTTTAGAATTAGAAGAGGAAATTGAAGTAGAAAAATCCATGTATGATAAAGTTTGGACAAAATTAGCAAAAGGCATGAAATTGAATCGTTTACAAAACTTTGTCTTAGAAGAAACAGTTAAGAATGATTTGAATGATGAACAATCTGAAGATTTGAAAACGTTACTTTTCAAGATGTGTAATGATGGTTTGTTTAACAAAGCTAATATAGTCGAATATGAGAATGAGAAAATAACTAATATTAAGATAATAGAATATGATGAAGATAGTAAAACATATAAGGGGAAGAAACAAAAGAAGAAAGTAAGAACTACTCCTAAATCTAAATCAAATCTGGATAGATTACTGAAAAAAAATAAGTCATAGTTTATATTAACATTTAATGGAGGAAAAGATAATAACAGAAGATATAATAACAGAAGAAAATACATTAGAAGAAGTTAAAATAGATGATTCATGTCCGATATGTTTAGAAGAGATCATAGATCCGTGTAAAACAGAATGTAATCATATAATTTGTAAGAGTTGTATTGAAGGATGGTTTAAAAAGAAAAAGGATACTTGTCCTCTTTGTAGAAATATTATAGAAAGTTATCATGAAAATGATGAAAGAGTTAAAGTTATTAAAATAGAAGAGGAGCCATCATTACCGAATGAAGAAACTGAAAGATATATGTTATTTTTAAGAAGTATTGTAGGAAGATTAAGATTCTTTAAATACTCAAGTTATGGATTGTTTGTAACAAATCTATATCTTTATATAAAATACAGCGATGCTTATTATACTATGGAAGAATACAAGAATATTTTTGAGATATGTAATAGTAGTTTAGCTCGAGATACTATAAGAATGGATGAAATGAATGATACTATGAATAATGAAGAAACAGATCATTTATCCAGTGTTTTACTTGTTATAGGTGATCATATGAGAAGATGTTTAATCCCTGATAAATATATATCTAAATGTTTTTAGATAATTTTACTAAAATCACTAAAAATCTTCATCTATTTCAAAACTACCCGTATTATCTACATTAGGGTTTGCCGCATTAGAATATTCACCAACACGCTTTTCAAAGAAATTAGTCTTTCCTTGAACAGAAATAAGTTCCATCCATTCAAAAGGATTAACTGTATTATAAATCTTAGGAATACCCATCATAAGGAGCAATCTATCAGAGACATACTCAATATATTGTTTCATTAAATCTTGATTCATACCTATAAGAGAGCAAGGTAGAGACTCAGTAATAAACTCTTTTTCAATTTCGACGGCCTCAGAAATAATCTGTATAACAGTTTCGTTGGAAGGTTTATTTTCAAGCATAGAATACATGAGAATGGCAAACTCAGTATGCATACCTTCATCTCTACTAATAAGTTCATTACTGAAGCACAGACCAGGCATCAATCCTCTTTTCTTTAACCAGAAGATAGAACAGAAAGCACCTGAGAAAAAGATACCTTCAACAGCAGCAAAAGCTATAACGCGCTTACCAAAATCTGAATCTTTATCATCAATCCATTTTTGTGCCCACTCAGCTTTCTTCTTGACAGATGGGATAGTTTCAATGGCATTTAGTAATTTATCTTTCTTTACACTGTCCTTAATGTATGTATCAATAAGGAGGGAGTATGTAATACCATGAATATCTTCCATAGCTATTTGGAAACCGTAGAACATCTTGGCTTCTTTAATTTGTACTTCATTCAGGAATCTTTCACCAAGATTTTCATTTACAATACCATCACTAGCAGCAAAAAACGCGAGAACATTTTCAATAAAATATCTTTCATCATTTTCAAGATTATAAAAATCGGTCAAATCTTTTTCTAAATCAATTTCTTCGGGGGTCCAGAAACTGGCAACAGCTTTCTTATACATTTCATAAACCTTATCATTTTGAATTGGGAAAACAACATATCTCTTATTTTCTTCAGTAAGTAGATATTCAGACATTTTATAGATATACATATATATACTTCAAATAACCTTTAAATTGAGTGTTTTTTAAATGAATATTTTTAAATGAAACACTTAAAAGTAACAATATATTATATATAAGTATTATTTATAAGTATTATTCACTATGAAAATATTAGTATATGATTTAGATGATACACTTTATGATACAAGATTATTAAAAGATAAGAGAAAGATTGTGTATGATGAAGAACTTTATAAATTATTAAATAATAGTCATCCAAGTTATATTTATACAAATGCTGTATTATCACATACATTAGATATTTTAAATAGGAAGAATATTACAGATATAATGAAGGGTATTTATCATAGAACTAATATTATAGAACACATGAAACCAAATATATATGGATTCAGGACAGTTGAAGAGGATATACTTTACAAACAGAATATATCAATATTCGATCCAGTTGAGATATTTTTCTTTGATGATCTACCTGTAAATCTTAAAACAGCAAAAAGAATCGGATGGAAAACTATTTTAATTAATTCATTTGCTTATGAAAAAGATTATATAGATTATCAGTATTCTTCTATTAAGGAGGCTTTAAAAGATATGAAAAAAAAGAATATAGTGTAGTATATAATAAAATGTTTACTTTTTTTGGTTGGAGAGATGAAAAGAAAGAAAAAGATAATCATGAAGAAGAGTATGAAGAACAAACTATTAAAACATATACTCATCATACAAATCTTCCGAATCATCAACATCAGATTCCTACACAGGAATATATGAGAGCAAACTACAATCCATACGTTCAATCCATGCCACAGATGGTATATATTGATCCATCACAATATAATACGAATAAAAAGAATATTGTACAGGGTATATCTTCAGATGATGAAGAAGATTATCATCGTTCAAGAGATGAAACATTAGATTTCGATACAAATGTTTTTAAAAAATATGAACCGGATGAAATAAACTCAAAAGATCTTTATCTTAAGACATACAATATTGAAGATATAAATACTAAAGAGAGTTTTATTGATGTAATCCCCGAATTTCCTAAAACTCTTGATATAGATAGTGAGATAGAGTTCATGGAATTAAGATCTTGGTTTTACAATACAACTGATTTGTTAAATATATGGCATATTCATAATAAGAAATCTAAATTGGATTATGCGAACTCTATGAAATATTTATCTTTTAAATTAAAAGAAGTTGTTCTTTACTATTATGATTACAGAGTTGATTATAGTGATGTAAATGAGGGAATACAAAGAGGGGATAAGATTATAGGAGATAAAATAGATAGTAAATATATAAAAAAGAAACTGTTTTATTTTAAAAACTCAGCTGAAGATCATATTGAATTATTATTAGATAACTATCCTACTAGATTTTATAGAGATATACCTGAAGAAGAAAAAGAGTTTTATGATGAGAAGAGTAGATGTTGTTTTTTAAATAAGATTACTTTCAATGAAATAGATTCTATAAAATATTCAATAGATAAGATGCAATTAACAGAAGAACAATATAATATTTTCAAAAATGAATATCTTTCAAAACTGAGATCTCTAGAAAGGAGGAAGCATAAGTTCAAGAAGTTATTTTGCTTTTCAAATAGTGCGCTGCAACTTGGTTCAGTTATACTACCGACATTGATTACTATAAAAGATAATATAAATGTTCATGATGTTCCTGAACTTAAAAAAACAATGGATTATTCAGCAATAATACTATCAGTTGTTATGGGAATAATTACTAATTTAACTGTTTTCTTTAAGGTAAATCAAAGATACAGTTTATATACTCAATATGATAACAAATTAAAACAAGAAATGAGAAGATTCATAACTTATTCTGAAAAATACAATGATAGTGAAGTAAAAGATACACACCGTTTATTTCCTCAATTTTCTGTTGCTATTGAAAATTATATTGAAGAGCTTAGTAATCAAGAATATGATTATATAGTTGGAAACAAGGAAAAAGATATGAACGCATTTGCTAAGAAAGATGAAGTATATAATAGAAGTAATGTGAATAGAGAAATAGTTATAAGTGATAAACCTAAGAGAAGACCTCCAAGAGACAGAGGAAATAATGTTCAACCACCTACACCACTTCCCAAAAAAGAAAGAGCACCTGATGAGAAATCTACAGATGAAGAAGATAAGAACTCTGATGAGGATAAAGTATTTGAAGATGTAAAGGGAATAAATGATGAAAAAATCTTAATGAAAGATGAAATAAAATAATGATTAATATATGAATGGATTAATATTTTTAATTATCATATTAGTAATTTACAGGATTACTATAGAATATATTGAATTAGAAACTAAAACTAAATATTATTTTTATGGTATTACAGGATTCTATAGTATATATTTATTTTTGTATTATTTTTATCCTGAATATGTATATAAAATGTTTAAAGAAATATATGAAACAAATAAGAAACCTTTATATGATATACAACCCTTAATGCCTATAAGAAAACAAATATCTCATAAAGAGCTCCTACACTCAAAACAGGGTGGTAGATGTTATAATTGTATCAATTTCATAGTAGGGAATGAAGTTGATATGTGTTCAATAGATGTAGATGAAGATAATAAAATGAAATTATTATGTCCTAAATGTTACAATAAAGAGAGATTTTACTAGATGAAAAATAATTTACGTCTTTCATTTATATTACCCCTACATATAGGACATCTATGATTATCGTCATTATCAAAATGATCACATTGTTCACATATTGTATGACCACACGGATTGTAATAACATGTAACAATATTAGTTAAACATATACTACATTTATTACCTATATTTATTGAATTAATGTGTAATAGTTCATTTAAATATTTCATGTAATTTGCTTTCGCATTTGTATATTTCATTTTTATTTCTTCTAGTTTTTCACTTTCATTGGTGTCTTCAATTAATATGTCTATTGATTCTTTTAAAAGCTTATAATGATCACTAGGTATATCATTTAATTTAGTAACAAAATCTAAAAAAGCATTAATTTTATCAAGATTATTGTTGACCTTACTCCTGTAATCTTCATAATTCTTTTCATGTATCTTTAATTCATCTCTTAAAGAGTTTCCTCTTTTTAAGAACTCTTGAATATTTGTTAGAATGTCCGAATCTGTGTTTTCTTGTATAACAAATGAATCATTATCTAAATACTCTACAAGATCATTTTTAACATTCAATAAACTATCAATATTGTTGACATGAAGACAAACGGGTAATTTACTGTCAAATATAGATATATTTTTAGTATTTTCTATAAAAGAATAATTTCCACTATCACAAAAACCACCATCTCCCGTAAAATTGTTCATTTATAATAGTTACTTAAATATCTTTAATTATATTTATCGAGAATATCTATAATTTTAAACTTATTCTTAGGTTTAGAAGAATCTACAAGAATCTTAAGTTTATTCCTATAGGATTCGTTTATAAGATTATCTATTTCTGTATTCATTTGCTCTAAACAACACAGGACCCGATAGATGATATTATCATTATCTGTATTTTGAAGTATATTAAATAATTCATCTAGATTTTTCTCTACATAATTTTCTAAAACTCCCATTTTTTCAAGTTTTACAAGTAAAAGATTTAAGCCATACAATTTTTCTGTATATAGATTCATATCACAAAAATTGTCATAAGTATCAGTATTATTGAATTTAGAACTTTGATTTATATTGATTTCTTTTTTTATGAGTTCAATTGATTTCATAAGGATTTCTTTAGTAGAGACATCTACAAGTTCATTAATAATAATTGCGTAGCATTCAATATAGTTAGAATGTGACAGAGTTTTTTTTAGGATTGTATCGAAAAAATAAGAATATAGATGTTTTTTAATAGAACATTCCTTAATTATATCAGCAATGATATTATCTTTGTTAATATTAGAGATCTTATTCAGATTATTATTTAATAATTGTATAGTATATGTATCACTTTCCTTATTTTGTAAAACTTTACGATTAGTTTTAAGGCCAGTTCTAAAATAATTTTTATTTAGTTCAATACTATCTAAAAAAACTTTTAATGTATTAGTTTTATCGGTATTGATAGAAATATAATCATTATAAAAACTTACAAAATCAGAATTACGGTCTATATATTTTATCTTTAAGTTCTCCATGTTATAATTATTTAATATTAATATTTATTTAAATAATATCTGACAATCCGGGTAAAGATGAAAAATATAAGAAACTAATCCCTGTAAAAATTAAGTATCCTCTATTAAATACAAAATTAATATCCATTTTTAAAATACTAGCCATGTAATATAATCCAATCATCATCATAAAACTTATAATAATATATTCGTATAATTCTATAACATTTCTCTTTTCATACATAAAACTTATCATGTATACTAATATTAAAAATAGTACTATCAAATGTATAAGTCTTGTTATGAACTTTCTAAAATATAACTCAATTGAATATGTTAGTATAAACATTAATATCAATAATGTATAGGAAATATTCTTTGATAGTTTATATATCAGAAATAAAGGTAGCGAATATATTCCATTAATAAATAAAATACGAGTTATGGAAAATTCAACCATTATATAATATTATAGAATATTAATCAAACATTTTAAAATCTGATACATCATCTTTCATTTCGGTTACTACTTTTCTACTACTTCGGTACATATTAGTACGTATTTGTGAGTTCATAGATAAATAAATAACACAGAGAATTATAAAAATTAGTAATATAATCCAGAATATGTTTGATGATTTATTTTCAGTTTCAGAAAGATCATCTAAACTCTTTGAACTATCTTTGATTTTAGAATATATTTTCCATGAAATTATTATTATTAAAGCCACTAAAAATATAATAGGACCCATTGTAGGTATGAGTATCATAAATACAATTATTGTGAAAAAATATACTAAGTTATTTCTCATATATCCATAATCTACCTTTATGGATTCATTGCTATCATTGCTAGTATCGCACGCATTTGTTGTTAGAGTATCACCTATACTGGATAGAGAACTAGCTACAATATTGTCTTCTACTGAATCTACATAATCAGTAATGTATGTAGTCATATTTCCAAAAAAACCAGCATCTGCACTAGCAATATCTCTACATTTATGAGTGTTAGGGCTGTCAACGCCAGGTATGGCCGATATTATAGATTTTATTTCCTCACCTAAGCAACCAGCATAAGAAAGAGGATTTAATGCTTGCCACATACGTATACTCTTTTGTTCCATTTCATTTTCGTCAACTTGAGCTGCTCTTGCGTCTATACTCGCATACTGATTGATGGATCGTCCATATTGACACACTGTATCTTTAATAACCTTTGTTACAGTATTGTCGCCATATCCCATAAGATTCATAACTGGGGCACCACTAATACCAACTGTTTGTTCATTACTATTTAATGGAGTTGAAATACCATCAAATAAATTGTATTTCAATGATTTGCCTGTATATGAGGGAATAAGTGGATAAAAAATATCTCTTATATTACTCATGTTACTATTGTGAGGTTCAGATGATCCATTTGAATTATCAGCTCCACCATTCTCACAGACATAACCCAGACATTTTAATCTATTTTCACAAGTTTTTCTATCAATTATATTATATTTTGCTAATTCTTTTTGGGCAGAGTCCATCTTGATATAGCGTTGAAACTCTTCATCACTAACAATATTAGTTGTTGAACCCGGGTCAGCGGCATCTACTGATCCAAATAAAGATGTATGAACGTCCGAACATTTTTCTCTTTCATTACTAGAATCAGGTGTCACATAACATGTATCCCACGTATTACAATTTTCGGTTTCTTTTTGAATACAATAACAGTAATTTTTTGGAGGAACGGCATATTTGAAAATACTATCATCTTTTATATTTTCTCTCTTACCGACAAAACTTGTAGAATTATCATCAGTAGTAACAGTGGGTGGGGTGCCTGCATTAGTAGACGGAGTATTCTCTGTAACAGGACCTGTGCTATAAGTTAAACATTTTATATCATCGCCACACATATCATTGTTTATTAGTGGAGCCTTGTAATCAAAATTAAATAAGTAACTCTCATAATTTTCACTATCAATAACAGAATTATCATTACATAAAATAGATGAGGGGTCACTTTCACAATCTACCTTTACCTTAATCTTTTTTAATTCTTTTATTAATTCATTTGAATAGGAATCATCACTACATATATGAAAGTTTTCACCACCAGCATTCAAGTTTTTACAAGTTTTCCTAGACATCCAGTTTTTATCATCTGTTTTTACAACATCCCCTGTAACCGGATTTATTTCCTGACAATAACAATGATTTATCTCAGTGGGATTTGATAAAGCATTAATATTATCTTTTATTACATCTAAAAACGTATAAGAATCCTCAATGCAATTTTTTATATCTGCTGTTGGTATATCTATATTCACATTCTTACAAAATATCTTTTCACTATTGTTACAGTTTGGATCAGCTGCTGTTCTAGTATTATTATTCTGTTGACATTCATCTTGAACTTTTTTACTAAGGGGATTACGACAATCATTTATAAATTCTTCTAAAACATTAACAACTAATCTAATATCTTCCTTAATATCATACTCATTATCAAAATTATCTTCATATATATAGTATGCGGTTCTAGGATTACTATCTTTTGTAGCAGCATATATTGTTTTAAAATTACTTAATAATTTTTCAAGTATATCTGGAATAACTTGAGATTGAAAACATTGTATATCACCATCTTCTCTAATATATTCAAAACATGGTATACACGCACATTGTTGAAAAATATTAGGGAAAAACTTCGTATTTTGAATAGAAATATCTTTAATACTTGGTGTGAAAAAACAACCATCATTACAATCAGGACCACACTTTCTAAAACATCTCTCTTTATTTTTATTTTTAACTCTTAGATTACCCGTTAAAGGATCTATCGACTTTAAGTTTAGTAAAGTTTTTGGATTACATGGGAAGGCAGCATTATTTGTATCACAAACATCTCTTAAATCTTCATTAATCCATTGACCCGTATTACTATCATTTCCTAAATATATGTTATTATACTCATCTAATAACACATTTAAGTTAGATAGTATTTTATTTTTAGTAATATCTTGATCCTTATTATAAATATCTTGACCATATACAGTTTTCATTATCATAAATATGTAATTAAATCCGTGGTATTCAATTTCCTGATCACCATGTTGTTTTCCGGTACTATCATAATTTTTATTGTTTATAGTTTCCTTGAATGGCGTTACCAAAATATTTTTTACATCATTGTAAGTTGTCATCTATATTATACATACAAAATATTTCTTAGAAGTATTTTATAATTTTATGATTTTATGATATAGTTAATACAATCGTATCAATATTTTTTCCTCCATCGGTGTAATGTATGTTATCTGATGAAGGTGTATCTGGTGAAGATGTGTATTGTAAATTACTTATATCAAAATCTGATATAAAAGAATTAATAGTTGTTATTTCTTCGGGAGTAAAAACACTACCATCTACAAGGGTAGAACTACCACTACATCCTATAGGATCTTTATTAAACTGATCTCCCGTGTTACTGGTATATAATGTATAAATGTCTATACCAGTGAGTATTAATTCTTTTAACCTAATAATTAGACTAGGAATATCCGAGATTGTAAATGTATCAGGACATACCGTAAAATGTGTATTGAAGATTAATCCATTATCATATTTTATAAAATTATCTATCCCTGGTGTTGATGGTGTTGTTAATGTAGTAAAATCATAAGTGCTAAGTTGACTTTCAATTTGAGATAATAGTCCACCACCAAAATATCCTTGATTAAGAAAATCTAATTCCCACGAATCTGTTTGATCAATATCTAAATCTAATTTACAAATCTTATCTTGTAAATTATTGTTTCCATTTTTTATGCTAGCTTCGTATCCTCCGGGTACATCAATAGTTGCACTTGTATCACCAAAGAACATATCGTGTATATCATCTGTTTTTAACATTAATAATTTTAATAATATTCCCTCAAATGTATTTGGGGTAGGAGAACTTAAGTTACTACTTATTTGTGTAAGTATATCATTAATAACAAAGGTTATCTTATCACCATCTATAGTTCCTATATCATATTCGATATCTGTATCCGAAGGTGAAGGTAGAGACGAGTTTATAAATGTATCTTTGTCATGTTCACTTGATGTATATAATTTCAAATTATTATTCTCTTTATAGAGAAGGAACTTATATAAATAAATATCGGATGATTGAAAATTACTATCGCCACAATTAAAAGTAATATCTCCAACAACATCAATATGTTTTGAAACTGATGATTTAAAATGTAAATTATTCAATTCTACTATAAATGTCAATATATCTCTATTACCATTTCCATCTCCAGTAATATCATCGAGTCTTACAAGATTACTTATATCAGGAGATTCATAACTCCCTTTCACATAAAATTTAATGGAATTAGAATCTGGATCAGTATTTGGATCAGTATTTGGATCTGTAATAGAACTTGCTGGAGATATATTATCAGTAGGAGTGTATTTCATTGTAAAAAAACTACTCGTATCATCTCGGTTCCATGTACTATCACTGGTAAAGTATACTTTACTAGGATCAGGAACAGGATCAGGAACAGTATCAGGGACAATAATCATTTTATTCAAATATGTTTGTAAAATTGTATTAAAACTTGAAGATTGACCTGATCCTGAAGCAGTCCCTGTAGATGGGTCATCACCAATTTGTAATGATAAATTGATTGTGTTTGAAGGCAAACAACAATCTTGGGGTGTGCATACACCAACACATTGTCCATCGGTTTTATTACCGGCTGGGCATTCATTAGATAAATAGTAATTTGTACAGGTGTTTTCATCTTCACAACATTCATCATCCGTACAAGGATTACTATTACAAATTGGAGGTATATTACTTCTAAGGACTTTTCCAGTTGGACAAATATCAGCAGAACATCTAGGATGAGAATCCAGTGTTGTTGGTATTCTAGCATCACCTACACCACTTTGTTCTGAGGGAGGCTCTACACCACATGCTTGATAAATATTTCCTATATATGGATAAGAACTTAAATCTATTGATCTTAAAGCATCGGAACACGATTGCCATATAAAATCTGTGAGAGTATCACTTGAACATTCCGCTGACGAAGGATCACTATCAGAAATAGATCCTTGGGGTAAAACTGCGTCTTGATAAATAACATTCTTAGTATTACTATTACCTGAGCCATCACTGGATCCTGAACCTGATCCAGGACTATCAGTAGAAAAATCGGGACCTTTACAGAAATATGTTTCAGTTTTACAACAAGTTTCTGCATCACAACTATCACCTGTGCACGGCTTGTATGTATCTAAAATCGGTTTATCAGCTGGACATTGAAATGAATCAGCTTCAGCACCACAATTGCTAATTGGAGAAGTAAGATCTAAAGTCATTTGTTGTATATGTTGTCGGCGTTCTAAATCAACAATATCATTTGTATAAGTCCAAACTTCATTTTCATCAAATCCTCTATTACATTGATTTCCTAATGTGTTCGTTGAAGAATCAAAACTTAAAACACTTCTCTCTTCCCATCCTATTCCAGTAGGATTAGCACATATTATTTCATCATCTATACAACACCCCCCATTACCATCTTGATTATCTTCTTCATTATCTTCTTCATATATTTTATTATCATCGAGTATCTTACCCTCAGAACAAGTTATACTCCCTGACATATCTGAACAGGTTGGTTCAGGTTCACAACATATACTATGATTACAACTACTCTCATTAGTAGGACAAGATGTTCTCCCATTATTCTTTAATCTATAGCCAGCATTACACTGAAAATTGTAGCAAGCAGCTTCTGGTTTACAACAATTTCCATCGTTTAGACATTCGTGTGTTGAACATCTCTCTGTAGTATCAAGATAATACCCCCCTTGACAACCTTCATCAGATGAATAAATATCTACACACATTGGATGTTCTTCACAACAATAATCTTGAAAGTTATCACAAAGATTTGTTTCATTGTTAGTTTCAAAACAGTGCTCTACAGGATGTTTTATAAAAGTATCTTCCGAACATTCTATTCCATTACGAGTTTGATGTAACATACAATTATGATTGCGAACACAACATTCTTCTTTACTACAACCATCTTCAGAACAAGTTTCAGCATTTACATTTAATACCCATTTCGATCCACATTGATAAGATTCGGTATCGGGGCTTTCAGGATCTATACCATGTATATTTGTGCATGTAAATTGAGAAACACAACAATTATCTATTATTTCTTCTTCTGAAATATTCTGTGGTATCTTTTTATCATTATCTATTCGGGTTTTATCGGGTTGATCAAAACATATATCGAGTCTATTATTTGAAGCCCAATTCTCACATGTATAACTGGACCAACCAGATTGAGGTAAATTATCAATATTCAGTTCATTACTAAAACAACTTGCGAAGTTTTCAGGTGTATCCATTCTACTGGACCATGTACAATTTGATTCATCTATTTTAAAATCAAACAAGTTAAGAGGATTATTATAGGGATTATCACTTGTAAATAAAGCACCTTTTTTTGTAGTAATTTTTTCATGGGTGTCTAATCCAATGGTATCATCTACGTCAGCTGTATCTCCGAACAATCTTTTGATAATCGGATGATAACATGATATATCAAGGTATGAGTCGGTAACCTTTGAAGATTTAAATAATTCAGAATAATATGTATCATCAGTGCTTGTTGGAAAAAAACTACAACTATCACTATCATTCTGACCTTCTGTAATATTAGCTGTAGTTTTAAACCATAAATCGGTAATATCTTTCATATTGAAAGATGTAGAAATATTTCCACCAACTATAGTATTTTTTGCATAATGAAGTAAATCTGTTCTGAATATTCCACCATTACGTATACATTCTTTGGGTGTATATATCTTATCTAAATCAGTATCGTCTCTATGTGGTTGTTCACATAGGGCGTCCCATACACAACCATCTTGTGTATTACAAGTTGTCATATTTATATTTTCATGACAAGTTGATGGAGTATTATCGGGCATATCAGATGTAATAATTTGAGAACAACCAGATAAGTATACAAGGTCCATACCCTTATGAATCTCCTCATTAGTTGAATTAATAATATTAAGTTCAGGTGTTTCAGTTGAATCATGGAAATTATAATTCCACCAGGGTTGTAAATCTTCTCCATTTTTTAAAATATTTGAGAAAGAAGTTTGATCTTCACCACCATATGATATAGTAGTATTAGTAGAATCTAAGTCTTCAGGTAAAAATTGTAGTTTTTCTATACTTACAGGATCTTTAGGATATACAAGTGTAGCATGGGGCAGAATATCTATACTATCATTAAGATTTCTAATAGCATCATCGGAAGAACAAGTTTTCATGAGTGAGGTATTACGCCTTAATACATCTTTATCAGTAGATACAGTTGTGGGGCATGTAATCTCTGTGCCTGTGCCCGTGCCTGTCCCTGTGCCCGTGCCTGTGCCCGTGCCTGTCAAATTACTATATAGATCAAATGGACCAAATCCTTCATTTATTTTTATGAAATAAATAAAAGATAAAATTACAGATAATAATAATATTACCTTCACATTTTTCATTTAGTGTGTATATATAAATATTATAAAATAAAATATAAGTAAATTAACAAGTAAATAATGGGATTTGCATCTATCATACCTGAACCCGAGGAAGATGGATATAAGAGATACTTATTACTATTTGAAAGCTTACGAGATTTTGAAGATGAAGAATATATACGGTTTAAGAATGATTTTAACGATATATTTTCAGAAGAAAATATACAGGATAATAATGAAATGATAATGAGAATAGATACAAGAAATATAGAGACTATACCTTTGTCTATACTGTATGATTTTTCTCATAATTTATTGGAGATAAAACCTAGAGCTGAAGGAGTTTTAAAAAAGACTATAATTATAGTTTCTAGACAACTAGTTGTAAATGCTTTTAAAGTTCTTTTTATGATATGTTCTCCGATTTCAGAGATAGAATATATTTTGATATGATACAATATAATTCTTACAATTTACCATAAACTAGAGCATTATCGGGTCCCCATTCTTTTGTCATATGTAAAAATACATCTGGATTTTCAATTGTAGTATTTGTTATAAGTCTCGGATTGATACTCATAGTCTGAAGTTCTTGAATCAATAATTTCATAGCATATGGCAATTCTACATTTACTTTTTTATCTTCATTATCAGTATGATCTATTAATCCTGTATTTTCATTTATTTGTATATTGTATTTATCAGATCTTTCCATAACACTCTCTCTCATAAAATTAGAAATACCATGTGAAATGATACTATCACGTTCCATTTCACCTATACGGAATCCTCCTCCACTGGCTCTTCCTGAAACAGGTTGTCTTACAAGACCATTCATTTTACCAGTAGCCCTAGAATGAACTTTATCAGCAACTTGAATCTTTAGTCTTTGATAATAAATAGGTCCCATAAAAATAGAAGTATGAATTTGCTCTCCTGTTATTCCACTATAAAGGACTTCATTACCTTGTCCTTCGTAACCATATCCTTCTAGAATCCTAGTGTAATCATTTATATCATTATTTTGAAATGGAGTCGCATCACCTAAAAATCCTCCTAAAGAAGCACTTTTACCTAATATCATTTCAAGTAATTGATTTACCGTCATACGACTTGGAATAGCATGAGGATTGACAATAATATCCGGTACTATACCATCTTTAGAATAAGGCATATCTTCTTGTGCTAAGAGCATACCACACACCCCCTTTTGTCCGGGACGACTTGAGAACTTATCACCTATTTCGGGTATTCTATTTTTTCTGACACGAACTTTACAAGTTCTTAGACCTTCCTTATTATCATAAACAACAACTTTATCAACTATACCATATGTATTTTTTTTAATAGTTCCTCCAGATAGTTTATTCATTTCACCGTGTTCAGTATTAATCTTTGTGCTTTTACATGAAAATATATCATTATCAGTTATATGTATATTTTCCTTTATGAAACCATTATCATCTAGTTTATCATAATTTTTAGTTCCGGTATTCATAACATTTGTTTGATAT
>Ga0206126_10003617_pt1 | contig 15610 bp, 16 predicted proteins | sample Helgoland_Spring_5_FD_148621 | JGI IMG/M metagenome (GOLD analysis project Ga0206126, IMG submission 148621) | Pelagic subsurface seawater microbial communities from Kabeltonne, Helgoland, North Sea - Helgoland_Spring_Bloom_20160412_1 | ecosystem: Environmental > Aquatic > Marine > Epipelagic ...
ACCTAATTCAGGTTCGGTTTCACTAATCCATCTTTGGCCAGGTTTTATTTGAGAGCGCAGAGACATCGGTCGAGGCGGCGCAGACTACATCTCCATGCCGATCCTGCAAGCCATTCATGCAACTCAAAAAGCATGACAAGTGGCCATCCATCAGTATAGTCCCGCGCATGTCCGATTCCATCGTCAGCGCCAGCGAGCTGTGCGTCAGCTATAGCTCACACACCGTACTCGATGGCGCCACTCTCGCCATCCAAAAAGGTGACCGCATCGGCCTAGTCGGTAGGAATGGCTGCGGCAAATCCACCTTCTTGAAGATTCTTGCAAGAGAAGCCGTTGGCGACACAGGCGAGGTCACGTATAAACGCGGTTTAGTTACCGGATACCTGCCCCAAAATTTTGAGCTCAACGACGAGACCAACGTTCATGAAAATGTATTAGCTGGTGCTCAATACACGCTGGACTTGATCAAAGAATACGAAAGCATTCCTGCTGACAGCCACCGTAGTGCTGAGGTCTTGGACGAAATCACCCACCTTGAAGGATGGGATCTTGAACACCGCGCAAACACCTTACTCTCACACCTACACGCGCCTGATGCCGAGCGTATTGTCGGTTCTTTGTCTGGTGGCGAAAAACGACGCGTATCGCTTTGCCGAGCATTGCTTGCTAAACCCGACTTTCTCATTCTTGACGAGCCGACCAACCACCTCGATACCGAATCAATTGAGTGGCTTGAAACCTTCCTAGCACGCTACAATGGCACCTGCCTCTTTGTTACGCACGATCGCTACTTCTTAGATCGCATTGCTACCCGTATTGTTGAAATTAGACGTGGAAAATGTGATAGCTACCAGGGTAACTATACCGATTATTTGCTATCACGCGCAGAACGAGATATGGCAGAAGCTCGTAATGAGCACAAACGTCAACGCTTCTTGAGCCGTGAACTCGAATGGGTTCGCCGTGGTCCAAAAGCCAGAACTACCAAGGCGAAAGATCGTATGGATCGCTATTTTGAGGTAGCCGACCAGAAAGCCCCCGAACAGGAACTGGATGTCGACCTTGTCATCCCCGTGCCCCCGAAGTTGGGCAACAAAATCATCGAAGTTGAAAACATTGGCATGTCCTTTGATGACGGGCCGTGGTTATTTTCCGATGTCAGCTTAAAAATCGAAGGTGGCCAACGCCTTGGCATTGTCGGCCGTAACGGCATGGGTAAATCAACTCTACTCAAAATCATGCTGGGTCAGCTTGAACCCATTGAAGGCAAGGTTGATATCGGAATGAAAACCGACATCAACTTTATCGATCAAAACCGACTTCTTTTAGACGATCACAAAAGTGTCTTTGAGGAAGTCGGAGAGGGTCAAGAGAACGTCAAGCTTGGTGATGAAACCATCGGTCTACGTGCCTATTTACGACGCTTTCTCTTCACCGAAGAGCGAATTAATACCAAAATAGAATTATTAAGTGGCGGCGAACGAAGTCGTGTAATGCTGGCCAAGATTCTTAAAAAAGGAGGCAACGTTATTGTATTAGATGAGCCTACCAACGATCTCGACCTTAACACTTTGCGACTCCTGGAAGAAGCCTTGTGTGCATTTAAAGGTAGCGTCATTGTCGTCAGCCACGACCGCTACTTCCTCAACCGAGTATGCACCGACATCCTCGCGTTTGAAGGCGATGGCATCGTCGACTACCAAGTTGGCAATTACGACTATTACCTTGAAAAGAAAGCTGCTCGTGATGCCACCAGCAAGCTCTATCAAGCCAAGCCTAACAAAAAGAAACCCACGCGTAAGGAGCGGCCACGCAAGCTCAAATGGGCCGAGGCAAAGGAGCTCGAGACAATTGAAGAAGACATCCTCGCTGCTGAACAAAAACTAGCCCAGCTCGAGGCAGAGTTCAACGCACCTGATTTCTACGAAAAACATGGCGATAACTGGCAGGCATTAGAAGCTGAGTTAAAGCAGGCTAAAGAAAAAGTCCCCACGCTTTACAATCGCTGGGAGCAACTTGAGGCTATCAAAAAGGCCTCCGAAAGCGAAGAATGCTAGCTAGGTCAGCAATATCAAATTATAATCAATTCATGGAAACTCGCGTGCACCTACCCGAGATGGATCCTCCCTCAAGTATTACTGAGGTGATGGTTGCCCTACGCAGCAAAAAGCTCGAACCCAAACACGAAAAAAAGAACTGGGGTGACTGGATTACATTTCCAGGCAAACAAACCGTTATCAGCATCGAATCCATGCGAGGTCTAGCGAGTTCAGCCACCGTTGAACACGCAGATGAGGATGGTAATGACATCAACATGCAAATACTCTCGGCCTTCGGTAAACTAGGCTGGATGGGATCTGATGATGAAGGTGAATTCAGACTAGACTGAGTAAAAGTCCGATCGCTATCTCCTTGCCAAAGCTGCCAGCCTCAACAACCTTAATAAGCATGCGAATTATTTCCCCAAAGGATGCCGTTTTTCAGAAAATAGAATCCTCTCTTGGTGACCATAAAGATGATACTCAGCTTGAAGTCATCGCTGGCATCGACTGTGATGAAGAAGATATGGCCAATCAACGTGAACTCGGTGATGAAGATCCCGTGGCTACGATTGAGCTGATTGTTCAATGGCTACCAGCCACAGGAGAAGGTATTCTCGATTGGTTTTATGTGCGTAATTCTGGTATCAACAATGATCCCCCAGCGGTAGAACATGGCGGCCCCTTGCTGGCTTTTAACTGTGAGGGCAAAGAACCTGATTTGGACTTACTTATTCACGACTCTGTTGCCGCACTGAATGAGTCTGTCGGCTGGGCAGAGTTTGAGCTAGAAGAAGATGTCTAGTCTATCCGACTGGGACTTGGTAGTAATCGGAGGCGGTGCCGCCGGATTTTTTGCTGCAATCACCTGCGCCGATTCTTACCCCGGCGCCCGCGTGTTGATTCTTGAAAAGTCAACTAACACACTTGGTAAGGTCAAGATTTCAGGCGGAGGTCGCTGCAATGTAACCCACGCCTGCTATGAGCCAAAAGCACTGGCAAAGAATTACCCCAGAGGAAGTAAAGCACTGATCGGCCCTTTCAATCGCTGGGCAACATCAGACACCGTGGACTGGTTCAACGCACGAGGTGTGGAGCTCAAAACAGAGTCAGATGGCAGAATGTTTCCCGCCAGCAATACCTCTAAAACAATTGTCGACTGCCTGAAGGATGCAGCACACCACGCAGGAGTGGTCGTAAAAACCTCAACCTCTGCCATTTCAGTAAATGCTCAACAAACCACAGATCCTCCACAATCCGTGCATTTCACCGTCGCTACTAATCAAGGTGAGACACTGCGTAGCAAATCTGTGCTTCTAGCCACAGGAGGAACCCGCCTCGCTTCTGGTGCGCGCCTTAGCGAGTCCTTGGGTCATACTTTAATACCGAATGTGCCTTCCCTCTTTGCCTTCAATATTGACGACCAACGTCTAGATGATCTTCCGGGAGTCTCTGTAGCGAATGCCTCTGTATCAGCACCCGACATCAAGCTCAGTGCTGACGGCCCCCTCCTCATTACTCACCACGGCCTGAGTGGCCCCGGAATTCTTAAACTCTCGGCTTGGGGTGCACGCCCGCTTCATGCACTTGATTACCAATTCAGCATCGCTATCAATTGGACTCCCGATATCGATGTCGCTGACACCTTTCGGCAAATACGTAGTCAACATGGCAAACGCAAGGTGTGCAGTAGAGCTCCTTTTGAGCAATTCCCAAAACGATTGTGGAAGCGCCTATGCATTGCATCTGAAATCCCTGACGAATGTAGCTGGTCACAGCTAAGCAAAGACAGCAGCAATCAATTGATTCAAGAACTGACCAGAGGGGCATTCAAGGTCTCAGGAAAAAGCATCAATAAGGATGAATTTGTAACCTGCGGTGGCGTCAAGCTTAGCGATGTCAACATGAAGACACTCGAGAGCAAAATAACCCCTGGTCTCTACTTCGCAGGCGAAGTACTCGACATTGATGGTATTACAGGCGGCTTTAACTTCCAAAATGCATGGACCACTGGATATCTCTCAGGCACAGCGATTGCAGAAGGCATAGCGGCCAGGTTACACAACATATAGACGAAGCTGCTCTCTATTAATGAATTGGTAAGCTCTTATTTTTCAAGTTTGCAACTCTAGAAAATAGCGTTTATGGTGATAAGCGAATGTATATTTTATACTGATACATTCATTGAGATATTCTCTCATCAGTTACAACCTATAATACCAATGAAACCTATTCAAAAAATAATAGCATTTGGAGCCATCGCCACGCTCTCGATCACTACTGCAACCGCAGTAGAGCTAACTGCGAATTCAGCCTATGAAATCAAATCTGAAGACGCTGAGACAAAAACAGTAAATCTAAAAATTACTGGCATGACATGAGGCGTGGGCTGCGTCAACAAAGTGCGGTCTGCACTTGAAGGAGTCGAAGGCGTTGAAAGTGCAACTGTCAGCATGCCTGACTCAGCAGTCGTGACAGCTCAGGGCAATGTTTCTGATAAAGCTCTCATCAAAGCGGTTCAAAACGCCGGCTTTGGTGCCTCCGTCGCTAAATAGCTCTGCACCATCAATAGTAAGTATCAAGGCACGGCAATTGTCGTGCCTTTTTTTGTCGTGGGAGCGGCTACAATACTACTCTAAGAATGAACTCACACGTGAGTCACATAGATCCTCCACTACTAGATCAGCACCATAGGCTTCCAGCTCAGCGACTGAAAATCGTCCCGTTGCGACCGCCAAGGTAGTGGCTCCCATCGCTTGTCCACATGCGATATCTTTTGGAGTATCCCCTATCACCACAGATTGATTTGCCTTAAAATCGACTTCATGCATCGAGCTGGCGCGGTCAAGCGCCACGGGCCCCAGTTGGTTTCGATCATAGTGGTCGTCACCATAAGCTCCTACTTGAATCGAAAAATAACCATCAAGTCCGTAGTGGCTTATTTTTGCTTGGGCTCCATGTGCAATATTACCTGTCAACAAGCCTAAAAAAGCATCGGACTTTTTGACCTCATCGAGTAAATCCGTAACACCAGGGAGCACCTTGCCTTCAAACGCCGCAAGATTAGGGCTTAGCTTTTCAAGATACAGGCTATAAAAATCCTCGAGCTGCATATCACTGTCGAAATGCTCGAGCATGCCTCGAACGATCCCCCAGTCAGTACTACCCGCCAAGTCTAACTCAGGTCCTTCGGCCCCAAACAGCTCAGAAGCAGTTTGCTTCAGTGCGGCCATCCCTGCTCCCCCAGTGTCAATCAGGGTGCAGTCGATATCAAAAAGCAAAAGTCGAGACACAGCTTAGCTTAAAAATCTTGGGTAGCTATATTTAGTTACTTCTCGCCCTCAACAACATCAGAGTCATCATCCTCGTCAAATTCGACGTCTTCGTCACCCTCGTCATCGGGATCAACGAGATTGCCGTGACTCAGATAGAACTTACGCTTACGCTGCTCTTTGGGCAGTGGTGAAAGCATCATATTTACAGCACGACCCGCCAAGCGAGCCTGTTGATCAACGTTAGCTATCTCTTTAAGATCGAGTGCTACCTTCTGAAGCACTTCAAAGCCAATTTCACGGTGTGCATTTTCACGCCCTCGGAACTGTAATCTGACACGAACCTTGTTGCCCTCATCAAGAAACTGCTCAGCACGAGCTAGCTTGATGTTGTAATCATGAGTATCAGTGCCCACTCGCAACTTAATCTCCTTGATTTTATTCACAGTCTTAGGCGACTTCTTCTTTAGTTTCGCCTGCTCATACTTGTATTTGCCGTAGTTACATACTCGGCACACTGGTGGGCTTGCATTCGGTGCAACCTCGACAAGATCCATCCCAACGGCCTTCGCCTTTTCTACCGCTTCACGAGAGCTCATCACTCCGAGTTGCTGATCTTCGTAAACAACACGCACTTTAGGGGCGCGAATACGTTCATTGACACGCGTCATGTCACGACGTGGACGGAATGGTTTTTTCTTAGGTCTAGCTATGGTGTTCTCCTTTGGTTTGTTAGGAAGTTTTTTTACTAATGGGCAGCAACGATGTGATACTTACCTTAGTCGCGTCACTCGAACGCGCGTTAGTCAAAAATATGCCGATAAAATAATCCATGCGACAGAGCAATCAACGAGTGGCCAGTCTTGACGTCATATCAGAGTGACCGAGTGGCGATTTCCGTTTGGATGTTTGAAACAAATTCATTAATAGGCATGGCACCTAGATCATCTCGATCTCGATGCCTTACAGAGACGGTTCCGCTTTCAGCTTCCCTCGCTCCGATGACCAGCATATAAGGCACACGATCTAATCTTGCAAGACGAATCTTGGCTCCCACTTTGTCAGCATTACGATCGCAAGACACTCTGACTCCGACATCAGTTAATGCTTTGACCGCCTCATCAGCAACATCATTGAACTTTTCAGAGATCGGCAAAACGCGTACCTGCTCAGGCGATAGCCAGGTTGGAAACTTACCCTCAAAATGCTCGATAAGCAGACCCACAAACCTCTCCAACGAACCAAACGGAGCTCGGTGAATCATCACCGGCCGATGTGGCTTGTTGTCAGATCCGATGTAAGTCAGGTCAAAACGCTCGGGCAAGTTGTAGTCGACCTGAACGGTACCTAGTTGCCAGTCGCGGCCGATGACATCCTTGACCACAAAGTCGATTTTCGGGCCGTAAAACGCGGCCTCGCCCTCTTCTTCTATATAATCCACCCCCAGTGTCTGCACCGCCTGACGCAGGGCCGCCTCGGCCTTGTCCCAGTTGGCGGCATCACCTACGTATTTATCACTATCAGGATCACGCAGAGATAGACGCACACTGTAATCCTTCATACCAAGGGTCTGCAGCACCGTTTTTACCAAACCCAGACATTCCTGCACTTCCTCCGCCACCTGGTCAGGTGTGCAGAAAAGGTGGGCATCGTCTTGAGTGAATCCACGCACGCGAGTCATGCCGCCTAGCTCGCCGCTCTGCTCCCAGCGATAGACCGTGCCAAATTCTGCAAGTCTCACAGGAAGGTCACGATAGCTGTGATGATCACTGGCAAAAATCTTGATATGATGCGGGCAGTTCATCGGACGCAGCATATAACCCTCGATCGTGCCGGTGTTGAGGCCGTTGGTCAGCGTAGCACACGTTGCCCCTTCGTCAGAAAGTTTAGCCAAGGTATCACGCTCAGGGATCGCAGCAAACTGGCTATCCTGATAATAAGGGAAATGGCCACTGGTGCGGTAAAGATCGAGTTTGCCAATGTGCGGGGTAAAGACCTGCGAGTAACCCTGCTTGTCGAGCTCCTCGGTGATAAAGTCCTGAAGCGCACGGCGCAGTAGCCCACCCTTCGGTTTCCACAGAATCAGTCCCTGGCCAACGGCTTCATCAATGTGGAAAATGCCGAGCTCTTTACCAAGCTTGCGGTGATCACGCTTTTTCGCCTCTTCAAGCTTCTCCAAATGCTCGGTGAGCATGGTCTTATTCTTGAAACAGGTGCCATAAATCCGCTGCAGCTGAGGGCGCGTGTTGTCTCCCTTATAGAAGGCACTCGCTACACTCATTACCTTAAAGGCCTTGCAGTTACCCGTGCGACCAACATGCGGACCAGCACAGAGATCCCAAAACTCACCATTCTTGAAAATGGAAATTTCCTCGTCCTCGGGGATATCATTGAGCAGATCCACCTTGAACTCGCTGACCGCATCACGCTCGGAAAGACCCCCGAGCCGTCCACTTTTGGCCATCGCCATTGCCTCATCGCGGGAAATGACCATTTTTTCAAAGGTCTGATTCTCCTTCACCACCTTCTTCATCTCCGCCTCAATTTTCTCAAAGTCATCCGGTGTAATCGAGTGATCGAGATCGATGTCATAATAAAAACCACTCTCCACTGGAGGACCACCTGCTAATTGCGCATTTGGCCAGATATTCAGTACCGCGGTAGCAAGCACGTGCGCACACGAATGCCTGAGGCGTTCCAGATCGGACATTTGGTGACGCTGCTCGAGCGTCTTGCGTTCATTTTCATCGGCCATGACAAGAGTGAAAAAGCCACTACTGACAAGGATTTGCAACCTTTTTTAACGGGATTGGAGACAGGATGGTACGCCGTTGCTCATTTCGGGGCGAAACCATTACTGCCCGCTGGCGAAGGGCAGCTGTATGGTGGGCTCGTCCCAGTCAATCCATCTGCGCAGTTCAGCCCCTTTCTCAAGGCCGCCTTTATCCAGCAAATCCGGCCCGATGGACCAGACGCGCTGCTGCTTTTGGGAATAGCGAATGTTTCGGCCATCATACGGATCCTTGGGAACTGCCGGCATGAAGACAGGCACAAGCTCGTCCAGGGAGCCGGGCAAGGCCTTGTGGTGGAGATAATGGCTCTTCAGGGCGCACTTGGCCAACAGCAGTGCTTGGCTTGCCCTGAGCTGGTGGACTTTGCGTATTTGCATTTCAACTGGCCCTGACAATTCCAGGAGAAGTTCCTCCCCCATGGCATTGCTGGACGCACCCGGATTTTCCCCCATCTGCTCGTTCTCCCTGGCGATGATTTTTTTGAGCTCCCGCTTATAGTCATCACGTTCCTTGAAATCCATGGCCCACTCCAGGTGTGGTATATCGGCACGCTTGATCGCAGCGCGAATACTCTTGGCAAGTATCCGGCACGACCTGTTAGGCTGCATGGCCGTGGCCGGCTTGTCTCCGAATTTAAGACCAAGCTCTGCGAACGCAGCCAATTCTTTGATGTCATTGCCAGTGAGCGATTTGTAAAAAGTATGGCATAAATTGACTCCACCCAAGAATTCAAACTTGAGCGCCTCTTTGAAACGCTCTGCGACCGCCGCTTCCTGGTTGAGGAGTTGGGCAAGTTGCTCGAGCTGCTCCTGCTTGCAGTCAGCGTGATCGATCACCCGATTAGCCATTTCAAAAGACGCCTGGTAGCAGGCCACGGCCACTAAGAATCCCACAGAACCGGAATCGGCTTCCATGACCATACCGGCAAATTTGAGCCCGTCCCTCACCTGATCAATGGCTGCCTGAACATTGTTCTGATCCAGTTCATGCAGGACCAGGATCTCTATGAGTCTCACCACCGGTAACGGTTTCATCAAACCCGGCTGCTCGCCACTCATGTCGACCACCAGCTTGGGCTGAAACCATTTGCGCTGCAGAGCTTGTTCCAGCAGGTTCAAGGATTGCTGGTTTTTCTGTAGAAACTCATTGCAAAGTTTGCGGTCCCACTTGGCCTTATTTCCTTTAAAGGCCTCCAGATGGTTCTTCATTTCAGGCCAGTTTTCCAATTTGTCCACGGCCTCAGTGACCAGGGGCACTGCGTTGCTCTCATCAGGAACCTTGCGGTAGGCGGGCATTAAATCCCGGAACGGCTCCGGCTCCACATCCTTCACCCCACGCGTTACCCGGCCATGCTCGAGCCGCTTGCGCTCAGGGACTGGTTGGGCATCATCGGCAGTGAGCGGGTTAGGCATACACATCACGGTGATGACGACTACAACGAAGCGGGGAAGATAGCTGACTTTCATACCAACCGGGATTTTCATGCAAACTTGCTATGAAATCAAGCAGAGAAAAAAAATCGACCCTACGGCACCCGTGGGAACTTGGAGAAATCAGGAGCGCGTTTTTCCAGAAACGCATTTTTCCCCTCCTTGCCCTCCTCACTCATGTAGTAAAGCATCGTTGCGTTGCCAGCAAGGTCAAGCAAACCCATCTGACCATCACAATCGGCATTGAGTGCCGACTTGAGACAGCGTAGTGCAATTGGCGAATGCTGCAGCATCTCACGGCACCATTGAACCGTCTCTTTCTCCAGATCAGCAAGAGGAACCACCGTATTGACTAATCCCATGTCGAGAGCCTGCTGAGCATCATACTGGCGACATAGGTACCAAATCTCACGCGCTTTTTTCTGCCCGACAATACGCGCAAGATAACTTGATCCAAGCCCTCCATCAAACGAGCCCACCTTGGGCCCTGTCTGACCAAAGATCGCATTGTCAGCAGCAATGCTTAAATCACAGACAACCTGCAAGACGTGGCCACCACCGATGGCATAACCGGCGACCATCGCCACCACGGGCTTTGGCAGGTTGCGAATCTTACGCTGCACATCGAGAATGTTGAGGCGTGGCACCCCGTCTCCGCCAATGTAACCAGCGTGTCCTCGAACTTTCTGATCTCCACCAGAGCAAAATGCTTTATCCCCAGCTCCTGTCAGAATAATAACACCCACCTCAGGATCTTCATGAGCGAGATCAAGAGAAGAGAGCAATTCTTTAGTTGTCTCAGGGCGAAAAGCGTTCCTAACCTCCGGCCGATTGATGGTGATCTTGGCTATCTGACCATCCTCGCTTTTCTCATAGAGAACATCTTCAAAGTCGTGTGCTGATTTCCACATGTTTTCAGTCTTAAACCCTGTGATTCAAGTTTCAAGTGCATTGCCAAGAAATTCCAGACATGCTCTTTGAAAAGCATCTGGTTGTTCCCACGGAATTCGATGACCACAGCCAGCAATGACTTGATGCCTCCCGCGAGACAAGAGCGGTACAGACTGCTCAGCCAATGCTCCAAATTTAACGTCACGCTCGCCCGTAAGCCAGAGTGTTGGACATTTTATGTTGGCTAAATCATCTGCAAGATCAGCCTGAGCGCCCAAAGACCAGTCAACAAATGAACGAGCTACCGAGACACGGCGCCCCTTAAGCTGGGTCCGATCGAGCATATGGCAATCACTCCCCAATACATCCTGAGCATTCCATTTTGCCAAAAAATCAGCCCAATCACCTTTTAATGCCAAGGCTGACCACTCCGCATCTTTCTCACGGCGTGCAACTCGATCACCCTCCTGCTTAAGCCCCGGATGTGCTGACACAATGACTGCTGCCTTCCATAAGTCTGGTTGATTTAACATGGCGTGAAGTGCCAGACGCCCCCCCATCGAATAGCCGAGCAAAGTAGGCTCAGGATCAACGCGCTTAATCTCGTCGGCTAACGCTCGTCCGCATTCAGCCAAGGACATAGGGCAGCAATCCAGGAATCGCCACAGATCAAGACGACGAACTGCCCCATACTCGTTCGGCACAGCAGCGGCAAAATGACGCCAATCTGCCGCCATCCCGACGGCTCCGTGCAGAGCCCAGATCATGAAATAAGAGCTGATTTAGAGTGACTTAAGGCAATCCTGAATCGCCTCAAAGTCAGGAAGATCACCGGGGCTATCATTCACTTCAGCATAGCGGACAACACCACCTTGATCGATAACGAAAGCGGAGCGCTTTGGCACTCCACCCATGATAAGGTTTTTCTCAGGTAAGAACGACTCGTATGCCACTCCGTAAGCCTTTGCCGCCTCGTGCTCATAATCACTAAGTAAAGTAATTCCGATACCCTCTTTGTCTGCCCAGGCTTGTTGAGCAAAGGGATTATCACCGGAAATACCGATCACCTGTGCGTTGAGATCGTTATAGACAGATAGTTCGCTGGTGATTGAGCAGAACTCTTCAGTGCAAACACCTGTGAAGGCCATCGGCACAAATAACAAGACCGTGTTAGCCTTAGCCACAAGATCGGATAATTGCACGGTTTGAGGTCCGTCTGCGGTGAGGGTAACTAGATTGAAATTAGCTGCTTGATCTCCTACTTGAATGCTCATGGTAATATATATGTTAAAATTGAGTTAGCCCTTGCAAAATGATGCGACAAGTCACATTTGGACCTCGTAAGTTTTGATGAAATTACTGCCCAGGTCGAGCATCTTTTGCTGTATCAAGGCACCTTTATTGTTGGCTCACGGCTACCGGGGCTAAAACCCTGCGTGCTATCCACCATCCTGCAATAGCCCCTCCAAGATGGCACGCGTGACTGATTCTAAAAAGTGCACCTGCGCCCAACAGCACCAGTTGGTCCCCTATGGCGGATAACACAGGCACTCCCAAGCTAGGGTGTAATAACAACATCACAGCTTCCGCAATCACAACACCAAGACCTAAGTTTTTGCCACTCACCGGAATAAAGCGCAGGCGCGTATGCGGAGAGATTGCTATCAAGGCCATCAGCAATGCAAAGCACGCACCCGATATACCCACCAAACAACTCTCACCGTAGCCACTCAGTATCGCCACCATGCTCATCAACAAATGCAACAAGCCACCAAGCAAGATGCCTGCGATAATCACTTCAAAAGCTTTCTTTCGACCAAGTATCATCAAGACCTTATTTCCCAAGAACCATAACATACATAGATTAACGATGATGTGTAACCAACCAGCATGCAACCAAGCATAAGACAATAGCTGCCACACTTTACCTTGCAAAATACCCTCCCATGACAGCCCCAAATTCACTTGCCACCAGATTCTGCCTGACGAGGTAGCTATTGTGAAAATTGCGGTGTGAACCAAAAGCAGCAATAAGACCAAGCACACCACACTTTTGTCATAAGGAATTGGCTCTGCTTTACGGTATAGGCAAGGGCGCATGAGCATGATCATAGCCCAACAAAAATAACGCACACGCAAAAACTACACGCAGTCGATGCCCCACAATAGACTGAAGGATAGACTGCAGGGCAAGCGTGAGTAGAACACTAACATCGATGATCTTAGCACTCATCGACAAACAGCAATGGTAGCTTTGGCATTCAAGCCCTGCTACAGGGCTGCGCGCGCAGCGCAAAACTATCTCGCTCTGGGCTCAGCCTTAACCCTGCTGTCTGCGCCAGCGCTGGTAACAAAAGGGCCTCCCTCAAGAGGTGCTACTCCCGTGCTTGCAACATCTGGCATTTCGCTGGGTTTACCAGCTAGTGGGAATTCTTTCCGCAATGGATGATAAGGATACCCTTCCCACATAAGAATACGGCGTAGGTCAGGGTGGCCCGAAAACTTGATGCCCATCATGTCGTAAATTTCACGCTCATGCCAATCGGCCGTAGCCCATATATCACTCACTGTGGGAACATCCTGCGCATCCGCAACAGCTGCCTTGACACGCAGATGCACTGAATCGTCTAGAGTAGCTAGCTCGTAGACCAACTCAAAACGAGGAGCCTCCCCCATGTTATCGACGCTAGATGCATCGATCAGGAAATTCAGACCTAGCTCTTTGAAGCAAAATTCCATTACCGACCTCAAATCATCGAGCTCGATAACAACGGTGTGCTCGCCACGAAACTCGTGAGTCTTAGCTGAAGGATACTTATCCAGAACTTGCTTTGCTGCATCTTGGGCATTCATGGTAACTAACAATGATTACGAGTTGTCTGTTGAAGATTCCGCAACTGAAGGGTCAGCCTTCAGGTCACGCGTCGATTCCTCCCCGTCAATTTTGCGCTGTAGCTTCATCAAACCCTCAATAAGTGCTTCTGGGCGTGGCGGGCAGCCTGAGATGTAGACATCCACTGGTAGCAACTGATCGATTCCTTGTAGTACGGCGTAGCTACGATACATTCCACCGCTTGATGCGCATGCACCCATGGCAATACACCACTTTGGATCTGGCATTTGGTCCCACACTCGCTTGACGGCCAGCGCCATCTTGTAAGTAACCGTACCGGCTACAATCATCACATCACTCTGACGTGGAGAGAAGCGCATCACCTCTGAGCCAAAACGAGAAATATCAAAACGAGATGAGGCAGTAGCCATGAGCTCAATAGCGCAGCAGGCCAAGCCCATAGGCATTGGCCAGAGAGAGTTTTTTCTCATCCAGTTGATGGCTGCATCCACCCGAGTGAAGATGACATTGCCCTCCACCTTTGAGTCGTATGCTGCGTGAGCAAGTGCCAATTGAGCCGCTTGAGCCGGGTCACCCTGTTGTGAGGTTGGTGATACTGTGTCTTGGGCGGCAGCGGGGGGATTGTTGACGGATAATGACATGGTAAGGTGTGCTGAATGTGTATGCGGTAGCCTGCGAACACACCCTAGCTTGAGTTAATAGCATCACAAGTCCATTTTATAGACAATTTGATATATCATGACAGTTACCACAAGGGCTGAAAAACTCTGTTTCTGACAAAAACACCGCCTCATGCTGATGAGCCACAATATTTGATAAATGCTTATTTTTTTGAACTTTACGCTTACTTTGAAGGCTTCTCTTGTCTATAAATGTGAACTGATCTAGATGGATAAGTTGCTTTCAACAAATCCCAGGCGGTTCAAGCCTTGGAACACACGCATCACCTTGCAGCTGAGCATGCTTGTTGGATGCATGCTCTATTCGACTACGTGTTTCTCAGCAGAGAGTTCTGTGGTTCAAGACGAGCTTGATCGCAGGGTGAACAATGTCCGTAAAGCCCATGATCTGCTGGAGAGCGGCGATGCTGCATACCAAAAAGCTGACTACGAGCAAGCGGCCGGAGACTTCGCACAAGCATTCGCCCTGCTGCCGGGAGGCTCGATAAGCCAACAACTGCGCGTTGCCGCGGCCGATCGCTACGCAACCGCAACCACTGAATATTGCCGTACTCTGGCCAAAAACGGGAGATACGATGAAGCACGCATCCTACTTGATGAGGTATTAAAACCTCAGATTTCGCCCTCGCACGAGGCTGCACTCAAACTTAGGCAACAGCTTGATGACCCGGTCAGGCACAACCCAGCCCTGACACCGAATCACGTTGATGATGTTGTGAAGGTGATCAACCTGCTCCGCAAAGCCGAGGGGCAATACCAGCTTGGGCAATATGACCCAGCGCATCTCACTTATCGATCAGTGCTTCGTATTGACCCCTTCAATAAAGCTGCTAGACGGGGCATGGAACGCATCAGCACCATCAAGTCGGACTACTACCGAGCTGCCAGAGATCAAACAAGAGCGAACATGCTGGCTGAGGTTGATAGCAATTGGGAACTTTACGTGCCTGCGGCTGAAAAGATGATGCCGGTCGCGCCGCTTGATAGCGTATCACCTTCAAACCTAGATGTGCGTGACAAGCTATCAGGCATCATGGTTGAGAACATAGACATCGAAGACCAAAGCCTGCAAGAGGCTCTCGATTTTGTCAGATTGCAAAGCCAACTGGGAGACGCCCCAGACTCATCGGGGAATCAATCCGGCATCAACATCGTTCTCAACATCGGAGAGCCTTCGTCTGATTCCGCAAAAGCTATTGCAAACAACCGCGTCGACATTAACGCCGAATATTTACCCGCCTCTGTGTTACTAGATTACATAACAGAGCAAACACGTACCCAATGGCGAGTCGATGGCACGAGTGTAGTCGTGACCCCTATTGGCTCGTTAAATGAAAGCCTCGTAGTTCGCACCTTTCGTGTACCCCCAAACTTTCTCCAAGCTGCCACAGCTAGTAGTAACGACCTCGACGATGACCCCTTTGGCAGCGATGACAGCAGTGAAGGCAAGATTCCGCAGCGAATAAGCATTATCGATTTTTTAAAACAAAGCGGCATCAGCTTTCCGGAAGGTGCCACTGCATCATATTCCGCAGCCAGCAACTCACTATTGGTTCGTAATACCCCAGATAACATCGACCTGATCGATCAACTCGTTTCTATCGTTACCGATGAAGAACCAGTAATGGTCATCATCAGAACGGCAATTATTC
>Ga0206126_10003630_pt1 | contig 15564 bp, 5 predicted proteins | sample Helgoland_Spring_5_FD_148621 | JGI IMG/M metagenome (GOLD analysis project Ga0206126, IMG submission 148621) | Pelagic subsurface seawater microbial communities from Kabeltonne, Helgoland, North Sea - Helgoland_Spring_Bloom_20160412_1 | ecosystem: Environmental > Aquatic > Marine > Epipelagic ...
CTTGACGAGCCAGCAGGAGAGATCACGGATGAAGAAGAAGCCGACGCAGCAGAGGTAAGCCCCATCCGGCCTCTAAGCAGCGCGCCGGGACTCGAGATACACCTGAAGGCAGCATGCGGACATAAGCCCAGCGGCAGACCACTTTCCAGGAGAGAGGGGGCCAGAACGGCAGCCGCACCGCCAGAACACGAACAAGACCTTCCCATTGCAGGATCGCCTTTTCCTGGAATGCCAGTATCATCGAACGAAGACCTGCCCATGCTAAATGCCCAGTCCACTGAACACTTCCAGAAATGCTATGAATCAGACGATCTACCGCACGATCAGTTGCAGATAATGCATTCGCAGCTGGGGATGGAAGGACAGATGAAAGTGAGACTATCAGCAGCAGATACATATCAGCAACCGCTCTCAAATGCACCTCCGCACAGCCGCACTGAACTGCAGCAGCAGCTAAACTCAGGCGCGCCGAAGGATGACGTGAGACAGATTGCAGCAGATGGGACGGTCACACTTACCAATGACACATTTAGGATATGTGCAACCGACGGTTGCTCCTTTCTAAGTTACTGTCAACTGAGTCAGAAGAACGGAAGCAAAGTGCTACTGTCATACTCAAGTTGCTCCAGGTACTGCCAAATCGCTCTTTGCAACAAAGTTGCAACAACAGCCCGCAGAGCAGGAGCTGGAGGCCGTTTCATGTACCCAGCCGTATCAACAGTGCCGCGGATGTCCAATAGTGCATGGAAATCATGGAAAACCCGCTGGAACGCTGAAGCTCGAGCCCGACAGTCCATCACGGAAGCATTCAAAGTATACCGACAGCTGTACGGCGCTGAAAATGCAGAACAGGTTGTCGCACTAGCGAAAGCTCACCCTATGACCAGTAATGAACTGCCGCGGTACCCAAGCTTCGCAATGCGTACGAAGACGGGGCCTCTTATAGAGAACCGCGGAGATGAAAATAATCCTCATCGTCACGACGATGAAGAAGCAGTCTCACAGGCAATACACCCTGAACAAGAGGCACCAGAGGTGACAGATACTCATCAGCATGTATTACCTGTGAGTGGAAATGATCCATCCAGGTATACAGCAGGGATTCACCGCACCGAGCCAGCAGCGGCTGACGATGGGAAACAGGCGCATCAATTGGCGACCCCCGTCGATACATCTACAGCCAGCTTGCATCAGGCTGGGGAGGGGCATGCGAGGCACAGCCACATATCGGCAGCCGGCAGTGTTCCATTCTCCAAGCCATGCTGGCCATCCAAACTGCAGCGGTCCCAAAGCGTGACCATGGATACCCTACCAGCACAGAGCGATACTACTTTCAAAGAGACACTCAGCGCGTTCGGGGTGACAAATACTCATGCTATCCCGGCTTCGCCCGAAGTATGTATATTGTCTGCTGGAGGTGAAACGCATACTGTAACTTTGAGCGAGAAAAATTACTCTTCGTCGAAATCAGAGAAATCTAGAAAAAGAAAATTTGATGAGAAGAAAGGATCCAGAAAGGACCCTAAAAGTGGGAAAAAGGGTAAAATACCAACCTCCAAAACCGCCAAACAATACAGGATGGAACTGGAGCGTGAAATTCGTCAAGCAGAAGCTGAGGACTTGTCGATAAAAGAAGAAGGAAACGGAATACGGCACTGCGCTACTTTCGTTAACCACTACATTTCTGGAAAGCGCCTTTTCGTAAAAGGTTCTGCAGAAAACGACAAGATCCCGGAACGCTTCATGCCCATACAGCAAGCATACGAAACTGACGATGTTCAGCTATACCGATATGCAGAAGAAAATGATCTACTGTTTCACCCAGAAATTCGGGAAGTATTTTCCCTCGGTGATTACATCAGAGATACATCAAAAATACAGGAGACAACGGAAGAACATAACTCTCGCTTGGCTCAAGATGACAGTTTCTACCCAGGATCAGTCACTGGTACCAGTATACCAGCAGCCATCCGTACAGGGGATATTGTTTCTGAAGGTAACGTTCAACCGTTCCTTCCCTTGAAGTCCCCTTCGGGACGAATATCCCCCGTTGTCCCGTTCCGCGCTCCGCGAAAACGTGAAAATTCAGCGAGGAGAAAAGCGAAAAATACTGTTGAATCTGGTGAGATACCAACCGCTGGAGCTCCAGCCGCACGAGCAGCAGGCGCTAAAGGCGAAAATCTTGAAATCTCATCAGAACCCTCAATCCGGAGGGAATCGAGTCCTATGAAGGAAAATGGAGCCCTGCCACCACAACTTCAATATATCTCGCGAAGGGATGGTAAGGAGCTACCAACTCGAAGGAATTCTCCTTCACCTTCCATTGCTAAATATAAGCAAGGAAAGGAAACAACTGACCATCTGATCGAGCATATGGGCATCGACCCGCTCGGCGGTGCGAAGAAGAAGATAACTGACCATCTGATCGAGCATATGGGCATCGACCCGCTCGGCGGTGCGAAGAAGAAGGAGGAGAATAATCCAGAAGGAGATCGAGGCACCATCCGAGAATCGGAACATAAGCGTGCACATCCGACCTCCAAATCAGAAGGAAGGAACACCTCATCTCAACCGCCCGCTAGCCCACACTTTTCCGGGTCTTCCGACTCAGAAAATGATGATAGGAAGCGAAAGCGCTCGGAAAACAAGCATGAAGATGCTATTGAAGGTGCTACCTCTGATACCGATGACTACGATGATAGTTCATCAGAAGAGTCCTCAAATGAAGGACGATCGACGGGTAAAGCTCGTAAAACACGAGAAGCATCCCCACCATCCCACCGAAGTTCCAACTCGGAATCGGAGGAAGGTGAGTGGTTGGATACCGCATCGGAGAGCGATGATAGCTCATCCGATAGCGACCTTGACATCAGAGATAGTCAAAGGAAGAATTACCGTCGAAAAAGAGCTGCCGAGAAGTCCAAAGGACACCTCAAGCCACATCGGACTAGACGCCGACGCTCGAGGTCAAGCAGTCCCCTGCCGTATCGGAATGCCACAAAAGGCATTGACAGGGATGAAGAACGTGATAACCGTTCACGCTCACCAGTGAGGAGTGACCGTTCGAGGTCCCCCACTAGAAGCTCCTCCAAAAGGGAGAAACAGACCAATAAGTCTGAAGTCCCATGGAAGGCTGACTTCGAGAGATGGTCTCGCAAGAGGACCGCGAAAAAGCATAAAGCCTCTCGAAGGAACAAGAGCGATCATAGCAATGTGAAACATCACAAGACGGTCTCCAAGAAGAAGGCACGTCGGTCGAGACAAAGAGAATCTTTGTCCTCTCTAGGTGCAGTCATAGAGGTGGAGCATGCTTACTTAGGTGCTATCACTTCGGACATGCTGAGTTCCCTAGACGAGACGTCGGAAGAATCATCGGATGAGTCCGCTAATGAAGCCGACCATTCAACGATAGAGATGGCAACATTATCAGCCTCCTCATCCAGCATTCCAAGCCCATCCTCAACCTCAAGTTTGAGTGGTACGGGCGAGCCACCGAAGGAATTCTTCGACAATCTTTTAGAGCAACCCGAACATCGGGCTCGAATCAAAGAAAGTGGTCTCTCACGTGCTTTATACTTAGAGAAAGTTATAAAAGCACCAACAAAGGAACTGGCCGACATGTACTACGACCTAGCAAAGAAACGCTATGAAGATAAAGAGAAAGAAAAGGTGCCAAGATCGCTGCAATACCCAGAACGGCTTTCGGAAAATGCCAAATTCAAGGCGGGATCTCAAATAGATTCCACCCAATGGAGAAAGCTATTCATGTCAGAATGTGCTTTCGTAAAGGAGGTGTATTTAACACCACTTTGCCTAAGAAGTGCATTGGATCCGAAGGTTGCTTCAGCAGTCAGGGCCAACTTCTCAAGGGAAAAGTTTAAGGGACTATATGAAGCTGAGAGATCAGATTTCATTCCTTTTGACTCAATATGCAAATTCCTGAAAAAGACATATGATAGACCTGGTCGGAAAGAAGCCGCGTTATTGGATTACCTAACGCTTCACCAAGGAAAGGGCTCGGTCAGAGATTTGATCACTACAAGGACAAACAAACTGAGCATCCTTACAAGATTGGGAGCGAAACCGCTCAATTCTGATTTGGACCGCGCATTGGTACTACGTGCCCTATCAGCACCCCTTTCAGAATTCATAACTTCACGACCCCATCACCTATCATATTCGGTTGACGAAATCTTCAGAATTGCGAAGACACGCGAACTCGCCGTCAACAACGCGGCAAGATCCTCGAGAAACGAATCATTAAACTCGATGGCGAAGCGGGGAGGAACAAGTTTCCGTAATCGGTCAAATCCGAACCCCCGCACGAATCAGAGGAAAAATGGTCGCTTCTCTCAAAAGGGTCACTTGAACGCAGCCATTTACAAGAAATCCCAGAATCGGGTAACGAGTAGGAAGCCAAGTAAGGCTGCCTTATTCGCCTATGGAAATGGAAACGAACAACCACGAGTTTCAACGCGGTTGTTTCGTACTAATTATACCGACGCGGAATGGAATGTACGTGTCGGACATGATGGCAAGATAAAACCTGGGGTAAATCCCAAGGATCCTCGCCACAGAAACAGTTTCAACAAAGACACGGTAAATGGAAAACCGTGGTGCCTTATCTGCAAACAAGCAGGTCATGACATGATCTCATGCAGAGCTCCGAAGCCAAATGGCAAAAGGGGAAAAGGAAAAGGAAAAGGAAATGGAGGACACAGAGGTGGTGGACGCGGCCAAAATAGAAATTTTCGCTAGGGCCTAGCCACTTTCGCGGGTCTCACAGTCATATATGACGATGACGACGCGGAAGTGGGAGTCCCAAATGAAAAAGCAAGTCTATGTGCCTCGACACGGAGCTCAAATAAGACACGTGACCCACCCTCATCCGCAAAGAGAGCGCATGAAAACCCTCCCTTGAATAAGGACGCAAGACCAACGAGGCTTGCAAACAAACAATTCATAATTCCAACGTTCCTATTTGGTGTACAAAAAGCAAGATGCATGATTGATACAGGTGCTTCCGTATCATTCTGCAGTCAAAAAGTTTTGGAAACATTACGAAGACACCAACATTTGAAACATCAGAACATAAAAACTTATGCCAGAAAATTGGTGGTTGCTCTTGGAGACGGATCAACCGCAACAGCTGAAGAAGGTATAAAAATTAACCTTCAATTTGCCACGGATGACCTTCAAGCTCATTGCGCAGTACTACCTACGCTACCGAACGGCATCGACCTTATTCTAGGAAATGACTTCCTATCTACGTACGATGTACTCATTCGGCCGGCACGAGCTGAATGCTCATGGTACAGCAAATCACAAAAGAAACATCTCGTGATACATGGTTGTTCAACCATAATGCCGATTCATTCAGCACCTCACAGAGATCGAAGTCATCCCGATGGACGAGCTGACCAGCTACGCCACCATATTCTGACACTGGGGACAAATGCGGATTCCGAATCAGATATCGAAATCGTATCCTCGGTGGAATTAGGAAAGCGTCTTCGGCTATTTCGAGAAAAAGCTCAAAACAAAAGAATGAAAAATTCAGAGCTATCCTCACAAGAAAGCCTTAAAGACGAGGTTGCCTATGTACTAACCACAGCAACCTTATTGAAACAAGTTCATTCTGCCATAAAAGCAGACAAAGAGAAACGATGGCAACCACGTTCCCCGCGACAAGAACAAAAAGAAAATGCGCCAAGTGCGAAGCGGCAACGAACTTCATCTTTCCGAAAATGCGAAAATGCTACTTGCTCTAAGGCCGCGATAAATCGCCCTTGCAACCGTCATCCAAAAAGATTAATGATGGCTTGTAGTGCTAAATGCCACAAGATAGCTAAAAAGCAGAAGCGAGAAGGCTCTACAAGCAACCTCGCTACATTACAACCTCAGACCGACACCGACATGGCAGATGCCGAGATCGCCGCTATCACAAAATCGAAAGATTTTCCACTTCCCGCACCATCTCGACATATGCACAAGCGGGCCATGCCTGAAGGTTCAAAAACTGGTCAAGACCAAAATCTTCCAGTAAATCAAGAAGCTCCCTCATCAATAACACTGGAAAAGCCAGAAGTCCGGCGGAAAATCAATTTCCACCCGCCTTTTAGCCTTAGGGATGAAAACCTCACCAAGATCAAATCAGATCAAGTTGACACATCACCTCTTTCAGTTCAAGATTCGATGCTTTGCTCATTAGGAAAAATACATGAGAAGACATCGACAAAAGGTTCACAAAATGCTAGAAAAACAGCATCATTATGTGCCTCAAGTAAACGGAAGCTTGACGCTTACCGTGCGAGACCACTAGAACCAAAAGAAGGAGAACTTGCAAATGAAAACAATGAAATGTTCGAAGAAATTTTACAAAGCAAACTTCCAGAGAGTTTGATTGACCAAACGCACAAGTCTCAAGAGGCGTGGATAAAATCCACATTAGCCAAAGACTACGTTTGCTTAAAGCCAATGGACGGTTACAGAGACATGCCGGTTGAAGAAATGGTACGCATAGAAGACAAAGACGATCTTTCAAACTGCCCAATACCAAACCGAAACTACAAAATCCCGAGAGCCTTACTACCAAGCCTAGAGAAATTCATCGTTGAAATGAAAAACTCAGGTTGGATCGAGGAATCTACAAGTGAATTTTGCAGTCCAGTACTCATCATACCGAAAGGCTTGCCACATGAAAACAAAGGCTACCGCTTCGTAGTTGACTTACGACAACTGAACGCGCGGACCAAAAGTCTCCAATACATGGTTCCCGAATTGGGAGAAATGTGGGCGAAACTTCGCAATGCCAAATTTATTTCGAAACTTGATCTGCGTCACGGGTTCTGGCAAATGGGCCTTCATCCCTCCAGCAGGCATAAAACGAGTTTCTCATGCGAATATGGAACATTTCAATATCGCGTCCTGCCAATGGGCCTCCTTACTGCTTCAGCAGCATTTCAGCGCTGGGTGGAAGGACGCCTCAAGAAACACAACTTGCTATGGCAACGCGTCAATATCGGAGACACTTCCGAAGGTACATACCTTGACAAAGACAATCAAAGATGTAAAGGTTGGGCGGCGTGCTATATGGATGATCTAATCATTTTTTCCAATAGCGCCGAGGACCACCAGAGGCATCTGACACGTCTTCTAGAGGTTCTCTCTTTAGAGAAAATACACTTATCCGTCGAAAAATGCGCTTGGGCCTGCCAATATGTTCGATTTCTTGGTTGTATAGTAGGCAACAACGAACTAGCAATGGACCCCAAGAAGGTACGTTCGATAATAACGATGCCGTGCCCACAGGCACAAGAGGAAATCAGAGTCTTTCTCGGACTCACCGGATTCTACCGGAAACACATCGATGGATATGCGAGAATAGTAACACCTTTAACAGATCTACTCAAGAAAGGAGTCAATGTCGTGAAAGAATGGACCCCGAAATGCACGGAGGCCGTCGAAACGCTCAAGAAAGCTATCACGAAATACCCAATCTTACGCCAATTTGACCCACAACGTCGCATATTCATATGCACAGACGCAAGCGCCTTTGCAATAGGTGGGGTTCTATGGCAACGATACGGAGAAGACCCACTTCCCGTCGCTTACGTCAGCCGAAGACTTACGAAGCACGAACTAAACTACTCAGTACAAGAGCTGGAATGCTTGGCGATTGTTTACACCGTCAAGGCTTTTCGCCACTACTTACTTGGATCTCCATTCGAAATCAAGGTTATGAGTGACCACCAATCACTCCAGTATCTCAAGAAAGGTAGGGAAGCTGGAGGTCGCATCGCTCGCTGGGCGATGGCGCTTTCAGAATACAACTACCAGATTGAATATCTACCAGGAAAATCGAATTTACTAGGTGATGCCCTGAGTCGACTTGTCGCCATTGAAACAGAGAACATCGCAGAAGGGACGCGGCCTCGCCAAACGGCAGAGCTAGCATCTCTCTTCCCCGAAGTACATTCTGAGATTGCTTGGCAAGCGACACAAGGCCTGCTTGAACTGGAAAGTTCCGCAGAAGAGAACAAGGCAAATGAAACACATCATTTTTCCGATCGCGATGTTGACTTCACAGAATTCGGCCTGGGCCGATACGAAGCTACACACGAATCGATACTATATTATCAAGCGAACGTACAACAGACGTTCATACAAATTACAGAAAACGACTACAAGCTATGTCCCGACTTTGGATCTATCTTCAAGAAGATGAGTGAACCGAAACAATTCACACTTGATAGCCGTCTGCAGAAAAACTTGCAGGCACAAATGGACCAACAAGCCGGATTACGTGCAAACAAACAGAAACTTCAAAAGGGTAAGCGCATTGTCACAGACATGCAAGCAGAACAAGCCATCAAAACGGGCAAATACACCCTGAGAGACGCTCTGCTTTACCATACCAACCACACCGGTGAAGAATTAGTTTGCGTGCCAGACGACAGTCTCAAGCACGGAATGCCAGCATTGCGAAATAAGCTCATGACAGAGGTCCACAAAGGACTCACTGCCATGCATTTGGGCTCGAACCGTTCCGAATACGAGATTCGACGCCATGCTTACTGGCCACGGATACGAAATGACATACATGCTTTTCTAGCAGCGTGCACAAAGTGCCAACAAAACAAGATTAACCGACGAGCGCCACAAGGTCTTCTACAGAGCTTAGCAATCCCACGCCGGCCGGGTACGCACTACGCGCTGGACTTCGTTACGCACTTACCTTACTCATCAAGAGAAGAGTATGATGCATTGCTGGTAATAGTCGACCGTTTTTCGAAGCGAGTCTGGCTGATCCCGACATGGGGTACAGCGACAGCAGAGGTTACTGCCATGCTTTTCCTCAAGCATATCATTTATGAAAATGGCATAGCCCTCGAAATAGTATCAGACAGAGACAGCAAATTTACTTCGAAATTTTGGACAGCTTTCCACGCACATTTGGGAACTGCCCTCAAGCTATCATCTGCAAGACACCAGGCAACGGATGGAACGACAGAACGTATGATCGCTTTTGTTGAAGAAGCCATGCGCATGTCCATCACTTACAGACAAAACAACTGGGTCAAACTTCTGCCGAAGATTCAGTTCTCTATTAACAGCACACCTTCGAAAGCCACAGGCCTTTCCCCATTTTACGTTGAGAAAGGGAGGCATGCTGTTACGAATCTGGACAGAGACAATATTCTGCGCCGGGGCGACTCTACAGACCCCGATATAGACGAATTCGTAGCTGGAATACACAACATTGAACAACAAGTACGAGAAAGGATGGAATTAACGAGACATTGGATGGAACGCGATGCCGACAAACGTCGCAGAAACATTTCCGCGTCCTTACACCCTGGAGCTTATGCTTATCTTTCAACAAAAGGCATCACTATGCCAGTCGACAAGGAAAGGACGTCCACAAAGCTAAGACAGCTATACTATGGACCCTACAAGATCCTACGACAATTATCTCCAGTCTCATTCCAACTACAACTACCAGCTGCTTCTCGAATTCATGACGTCTTCCACTGCAGTCTGCTCAAGCCCGCTACCGATTTACAGACCGATGGCATACGTGGAGCTCAGCTCCCTACGGCCACGGACTCTGGCGAATACGAAGTGGAAAAGATCTTGACAAGACGAGGGGAGGCTCATCAAAGACAATACCTGATAAAATGGAAGAATTTCCCAATGGAAGATTGCTCATGGGAAGTCGAATCCAACTTGAAGAATTCAAAGCGGATTCTCGCCGCTTTCAACAACAAATATGAGATAGAATCACAGCGACGGCTGTTATGAGTTCAAAATTCTATCTACAAGTATCATTCCAAATATGCTCCGCAAATTGCTGCGTCGAAGCAAAGCAACAAGCTCCGCAAAATGCTGCGTAGAAGCCATGCGACAAGCTCCGCAATTGATGCGTAGAGCGAAAACCGGATCATCCGCAAAATGCTGCGATGAATGATCTCGAAGTGCTAATTGCGGCACATGCGACCTGCGAAGACCAAGAGTCGATTTGAACACCATAGATGTTCAAGAGGTTCGCAAACAGCGCTACAGCGATATATGCTGGCGCAGGAATGGACTTAATAAATACGATTTTTCAAGTCAAATCAAACAAATTGGTAATGGATCGTTTCTCAAAACGAACCAGAACGAAAAACAAAATAATTACCAAGAAACTCGATGTTTTCGATGGCACAAATTGGCCACGAACATCACATGAGACGCACCAAAGGCTCCCAAGTTTCTCGTAAGGAAACCATATAGTACTCAAATACTATGGGATATTGCAAAGGTTGCGGACACAAAAAAAAAAAAAAAAAAAAAAAAAAAAAAACTCACAGTACTTCAGAACTGTTGAGAAAAACAAGTTTCCAGAGGAAAATAACACAAAAATGTCGGATCTTAATCCTCGGCTACTCCTAAGATATTGGTATGGATAAATCCAACCGTAGCCTGGGAGGGGCATGTGAGATACGCGGACATAACTTATGTTATAAATCGCATACGCTCTATACAGATCGAATCAGTCTTATCTATTGAAGATGAGTACTAGATAGATCAATTGGAAAACTTGGTATACTTCCCGATCCGGTACTACAGCAGTAGTCGGATCGAAAATACGAAGGTTAAACTTCCTGCTGATTGACAGCAGATCGATTGGAATCGAGCGTGACACATAAATCATGAATCGACATTACGGAGATTTTTACAGCTGTATACAGCTGCATGACACGCATGATGCATGGTACATGGTTCCGGGATTGACCGGGTAATATTCGATAAAACATCGAATACCAGGTAAAGCGGCCGTTAGGACCTGCTAAACCACTTTACCATACATACCGGGTACTTTGGAGAATCAAGATACTTCCAATGAAGTACTGATCTATGGCTCCTGAGAAAACTCGAGTTACGGCGTGATCGTGGCATGCTAAGCCAAGAGCCTAGCACTGACCAGTGCCGTCAACCCTCTCTCTCACGCTCAAATGGCAGTGCGACCCCGAGCAGATTTGAGACAGAATTCACCGGTGCTTTCTCGTCCACTAGATACGGAAAGCTCAGGAAAACCAATACTAATCGGAAGTATACAGCCCTCGAGAAATAAGCTCGGGCATTGACTCCAGAGGATAGATCAGGAATTCCCGAATAGATCGACACCAGTGAAGCCATAGCGGCCACTGAAAACATGAGTCGGATCTCGAAGGACACCTGTTCTGCTGGTCCATATTGAGACCGGTAAATCTGTCGAGACCCCTAATTGAAACTGGGGCCCCATACTCCAAATTTAGGGGACCCCTAATTGAGAGTTATGGAATCATATGACCGGACTGTACCGGCATTCATTATAGAAATGAACTCATGAGATAGCCTCTACTGCATCGTGGCTTATCACATATTTCATACTGACACACTCTGTTGAAGCGTGCCTCAGGTAAGTACCAACTCTGGCGCAACGGCGTTGACTGGAATTGGATGCTGCTAGGAGGTAGAAGCAACAACGACACAAGGACGCCTACTCAAGTACTCCAGTTTTGAAGCAAGACAACAAGCCGCAAGTTTGAGAGGCACTCAATGTGAACCTGTGTGTCTGAGTTGATGTTAGTTTGAATACAGCACGTCAACAACGAAGTTGCTGCCGTCCTTTCGTGAACAGTTAAACTACTGCAGTCACTCGTCACACGACACGTCCTCCGTCGTACGGGCCTGGCACTCGCGCTAGATTAGGCAACGCCGCTGCTCATTGCGACCAGCCTGCGTCACCGAACTCTAGTAGGAACGCCGCTACGCCAGCCGCTACTGCAGCAGCTCGCTCAGCTTGCGATCCGCAGCCTGTGAGAACGCCAACCAACTGCGATCTACTGAACTACCTCGCCGTGAACAACATCCTGGGCACTATTGCACGTTGCCAACAGGATCACCATCGAGGGGATATCTTCATCCACCTTTCATAGTCAAGGGCCGGACGTGACGTATTGGACGGCACTCCGGAGACGCTAGACCTTAACACGGTATCTCAGTCCATGGTGAGTACAACCATAGGCTGTAGTGAGCTTTAGACAAGCTAAAGATTCACACATAGATTCGCATCACGAGTATAACTCATTCACGAAAGTATCAGAACTACCTTAGATAGTTCTCTAGAGAGGGGGGAGTGGAAACAGCATTAACTGTTAACAAACCAACCCCGGTTGACTTGTACTCCTCACCTACTCTGCAGGAGCTCTCTACAAAGAGATCCTTTGATCAGGCGGAGTTGCCGACCCACTGTGAGACGGTCGAGCAGAAGCACGATAGCGACAACCGCCGTTGCTCTGAACTGCTGACAAAACTTCAGAACGAAGATTCTGTCTCAATACAGATCACTGGCAGCAGAACTAGATCAGAGAACAGCATTCAGATCATTGAGTACTATCTGCTGATAGAAGTGGGACTGAAAGAAAATCGCAGAAGAGACATTTTATTGGAAGACATAGCTGACGCATCTGCACAGTTCATTCCAATCCACAACCAAACAAACCGCTACAAGGTCGTGGTAAAGCTCAGCGACGATTGCATCCCCTTCTTCTCGATCGGTCCTACACGCATCAGGGCTGACATCGACATCCTCAACGAAGCCAAGGTCTACGTCACCGGCACCCTTGCCCACGACGAGAAGCTTCGAGGCTCCATTGCAGTCGAGACCTTGAGGAACAACTTCCTGATCGACACCGACATTTATCTCATAACACTGCAGTTTGAGAAATTGGAAGTGACGAGAAAAGATCTTTTCCAAAACTGTCTCAGAGCCGCCAGAGAGTTAGCCGCAGTGTTGAATAAAACATCCAAAGCGAGAGCTGAACACCTGGACGAGCACTATCGAGCAGACCAGCTCCCGGACCCGCTCAAGTTAGCGAAGAGCATACTGTATTGCGGTGAGCACGGATACGGGAAGGCACTCAAATATTTCCAGAAGGCGAAGGAGGCTTACGAGAACGTCCTGCTTGACATCAGCATCGTGAGAAGTTTCATCGACAAAAACTTCCACAGCGTCCGACGCAAGCTTGACTTCGAGCACTCCAGCTCCACCGTCAGAGAGAACAAAAGCTCGAGTACTTCGAGAAACCTGGCAGAGCGGTTCACACAACAGATTCAGCACACGACGTGGCAACAGACACACGTACTGTGCGTTATTGAAACGCTGGCATTGAGTCAGGCTCGCCGCGCTTGTGAGCAGTTGTGGGGCCTGGTCGAAGAAGTCGAAGAAGGCGCCGAGCCCTACCCGCACGAGGAAGAACTGGCGGTGATCACACGCGACTGGATAAATTCATTGCTGAAGAGATTCATAGAGATTGACCCGCACCAGTACGACTCAGTGGCCCGCCACACCCTGGCAAATTGGAGAGGCTATTGCGAGCTCTGCAAAGAAGCACACTGCAGGATAGAACAGAAACGCGACTTTGAGCCCGCGCAGTACCTATCCTGGCACGTCTACTGGAAGATTGAGAAGATCTGGATTGCACCAACGAAGAATACCTTCAACAGACTGTTCGAAGAGCTTTTCAGACGCTGTTTCGAGCGCCCTTGGATCCAGCTCGAAGGCGAAATCCGGCACTGCTTCGCGGGAGCCCACGTCGACCTGCTCCAATCTGCAGTAACCAGAGAATTTGCGCGCCAGAACAAGAACTACGCACCAGTGGTCGCCGTCATCGTCTCAGACCTGAAGACCATAGAGACCGGCCTCATCGCTCGGGACTCGGTTGAGAGAAAGAACAACCAGGCGGAGAAGAACGCACGCGCTGAAGTCTCCAGAGTCGCCCTCGCGCTGTTCCACGAGGAAGACCCGGAAGACGGCGTGAAGAAGGAGTTCATCGAACGACTCTTGGACATTTTCCACGAGGTCGTCCTGTCCAGAAAGAGACGTTTCGACTCACAGAAGGACGAAACAGACGTACCCCGGTACGGGAACGCGAAGGACATCATCGAGTTGAACGAGGCCTACGCCACCTTGGGCAGCAGACTTGTCGCTGACCGCCTAGAGGGAGGCCCGAAAGTTTCAGACTCCCCAGCAGTCAACATAATCGTTGAAGGGCTGGCCGATTACTTCAACGACCAAGTCGCTGCAGTCGAGAAGCTCCTGGAGACTCACCCGCCGGCACCTGCCGCAGAGGACGTAGCGTTTTTCCGCATAGGAGACGACCTAGTTGCGACAGGAGAAATTCGGAAACTAGTCCAAGTGTACATTGACGTCAAACAGACATTGGGAGATCCAGCTGCTGAAGACAGCCTAAGAGATTTCGCCGAGCACGTCGAAGGCATCTCCGAAGAAGTCCCAGACGGTGAAGGCATTGCAAGCCAGGACCAGATCGAGAACGGCATACCTGTGGACACTCCTGTGAACACACCCGCTGAGGACAATATCTTCCCAGAAGAATCGTCGGACGACTCTGACGACGACCTCGACATCGACATTGACGAGCCAGGGCCTCAGCAGCCTCAGCCGCGCTTGCCGCAGCAGCTGCCCTGCAGGGTATTCGAGTCAGAGCACCGTTTCACAGAACCTAGCCCGTATGGACAAGCAGTCCTTGCATCGGCAGGGGAGGGGCACGGACGAAATGTCAGACCAAAACTCACCTTCGACGCTGAAGACGAAGAGTTCATCATTGAACTCGGAAAAACGCTCGAAGACTATGAGTCCACGCTGTTCGATCACTTCAACAGCCCAGAAAGCCGAGACCCAAAACTGCGTGCAGCCCTTGGCAACTCCTTCGATGTGTAGCGCAGCAATGGAGACCCTGCGCAGCACAAGCGAACAAAATATCACCAAGGACGGTGTGACGGACATAGACGCCCAGAGAGCGACGCCCGAGGCTGTTACACGCAAGGTGAGATTTGTGCCTGGAGAAGTAAGGGTGTCTGTGCATAAAGATGCATTCGAACCCAAACTTGCTCCCGCGGGCATACCACTCTTCCGTCGTAGCCCCCGGTTGGCACGCGAGCTAAATAGCGATGAAGCTATAGCACTAGCGGAAGCTAGCTCTAGTCCGGTCAAAAACACGCCTGTAAAACCCAAGATGGGTAAAATAGCTCCCCCCGCTGCACCTCGTCGCCGGAAATCGGCACAGCTTGACGAGCCAGCAGGAGAGATCACGGATGAAGAAGAAGACGACGCAGCAGAGGTAAGCCCCATCCGGCCTCTAAGCAGCGCGCCGCAACTCGAGATACACCTGAAGGCAGCATGCGGACATAAGCCCAGCGGCAGACCACTTTCCAGGAGAGAGGGGGCCAGAACGGCAGCCGCACCGCCAGAACACGAACAGGACCTGCCCATTGCAGGATCGCCTTTTCCTGGAATGCCAGTATCATCGAACGAAGACCTGCCCATGCTAAATGCCCAGTCCACTGAACACTTCCAGAAATGCTATGAATCAGACGATCTACCGCACGAGCAGTTGCAGATAATGCATTCGCAGCTGGGGATGGAAGGACAGATGAAAGTGAGACTATCAGCAGCAGATACATATCAGCAACCGCTCTCAAATGCACCTCCGCACAGCCGCACTGAACTGCAGCAGC
>Ga0206126_10003632_pt1 | contig 15561 bp, 9 predicted proteins | sample Helgoland_Spring_5_FD_148621 | JGI IMG/M metagenome (GOLD analysis project Ga0206126, IMG submission 148621) | Pelagic subsurface seawater microbial communities from Kabeltonne, Helgoland, North Sea - Helgoland_Spring_Bloom_20160412_1 | ecosystem: Environmental > Aquatic > Marine > Epipelagic ...
TACTTCTAAAAAACATGGTAAATATAAATTAGTTGGTACATCTCAAAAAGGTGCTCCAACTAGAATTAGTAATCTTAAAAAAGCTGAAAGAGCTTCTCAAACTAGAACTGCTTTAATTGAGGGTATAAAGAAAAACCCCACAATAAGTAAAAGCTCTAAGATGAAACTCAATACTACTAGCTCTGGTAGCGGACAAAGATTTTCTGAGAAATACTCTCCTTTTACCTTTCAAGAATATCTTGAAGATAAAGGTTACACAGACAAAGAAGTAGAGGGTAATCCTACGCTTAAGGAGAGTCTAGAAAAGTTATACAAACAGTATAGGGTAAATTTTAACTTAGCCCAGGAGTTCGACAGATCAATCGTTCAAACTGGGAAGTTAAAAACACTCTCAGAAGATCGTCTAACAGATTACGCTTTATTATTTCAAAAGCTTGATCCTAGTGCAATATCTAAAGCTCATAGTGATACTGTAATAGAAATTGCTAGAAGAGCCTCAGAGAGTCAAAAAGCTTCTCGTAACGGAATAGAATGGACTGATAAGGGAGACATCTCTTGGTTACATGCTTGGTTTGGATCAAATAATATTGCTGGGCATAGACCAGAAATTCAAAAGCTTGTTCGCACTATGGAAAAAGAGTACGGAAAGTTTATGGATGAAAATATTAAATTCCAAAAAGAGCTTGATCGTTTAAATAAAAACTTGATACGAGACAACATAGGTGATGGAAGTAAGGTTAGAGAGTTTATGGGTAAGCTTTCTATTTGGGTTTGGGGTCGTGGAAATAAAACAATGAATGATTTTCTTTACGGAAATATGTATGACGTTGTAGAAACTAATATAGGTGGTAATAAAGTTTCTGAAATGAAGCTTAAATCTATGAGTGATTTCTTAAAAACAAAACCTAACAAATCAGAAATAGAGTTTTACAATTTCTTTAGAGCTACAACATCTAAGTACGGAGGTATAACAAGTAAAGCTTTAGGGGAGAGAGTTAAGGATGGTTATATACCGCACATGAAAATGGGGCTCGGAGGATCTATTAAGCAAAGAGGATTGTTTGGTCTTTATGATTATATGTTACAAGGTACTGGAGATATAAATCACGTTAGGGTAAAAGGTGTAAATCCAATGACTGGTAAGTCAGAGATACTACCTTTCCATCAATGGAAGTATTTATATTACACTAGTAAAGGGGCTAAAGGTGGATTTAAAAAACTCTTTGACTCTCAGCAATACAAATCAGCAGCAAAGCTTGATGTTATCCGTAAGAGAGCTGAAAAACTAGCTAAGTCTGGTAAGCATGAAGATGGTAAAGTTATATCTATGACAGAACAAGAAGTACACGGAACTATGGGTACTAATCTTATGTCTAGGTTTACTAAATCAAGAGGGGTTTCTACAGCGATGTTTGGTAGTAACGATCTTGCAATGGCTTTATCTCAATATGTAAACACATCTTTATTTACTTATGGTAACGAAAACTTTAAAGGGTTTAAATCTATGATACCTTTATTAGATGGAGTTATAGAGTACAATAAAAAGAAAGGCAATAAAAATGCTGTTACATACTTGGAAAATGTTTGGAAGAAAGGATTCTACACATTTAAAGATAGTCAGTTTGGTTTAGGTAGACTTGGAGATAACGCATTGCACCAACTTGTAAAACTAACAAGGATAAGATATTTATCTCTTGGTTTTAGCGGTGGTTTTGGAAACTTAATGATTGGTAAGTACAATGAGTTTAGATCTAAGGGTGGAAAGAATTTTGCTAGAGGAGAGGCTAGATACTGGGGCCAACGCAAAAAGGCTTGGGCTATAATTAAAAATAATCTTAACCCTGAAAGGTTTGCTTACGATTTAATTAAAGGTAACGACAGTAGCGGAATTGATACAATAATGATGTCACCTTATATTGGTAGTGAGCACTACATACAAGGTTCTGGATTTGTATCTCAGTTTACTGAAGAAGAATGGAGTAGAATAGGTGAAGACGGAATTATCCCTGAAGATTTGCAAGACAAAGCAGACTTGTATGTAGACAATGTAACAAGACAACAGGGTTATGGTTACTCTAAAGTAGATCAAATTGGTATTGCAACTTACTCTTGGGGTAAAGCATTAATGCAATTTAAGAAATGGATGCCAACATCTATTGCTGAAAGGTTTGGTAAAGAAACTATAGATAGGTTTGGAGAGATGCGATCTGGTAGTAACAGAGAGGCGTTTTCTCTTGGATCTGACTTTGCAAGACAATTAATGGCTGGAGAAGAGTCAGTTGCTGATTTTAGAAAAAGATTTAAAGCATTACCTGAACATAAAAAAGAAGCTGTTAAAACTTTCTTTAGAGGTATGCAAGTAGTGTCTGCATTAACTGCTTTATCTATGATGTTTGGAGATTCTGACGATGATGAGTTAAGATCTTTAGCTAAATTAGCATCAGATACTAGAGATGACATAATGTTTATGACAGACCCTAGAAGAATTAAGTATGCAGCAGAACCTGCGTCTTGGGGTATAGTAGAGTCTGGAGCAACAATGGCTGTAGGAATGGCAACAATGGATCGTGAAAAATTTAGAGGTGGGCTAACTGGAATTAGTTGGACTGCTGCTCAAGTTTTAGATAGAAGCGAGAAGTCGTTAGAGTAAATAAATAATTAACGTATATTTGTATAAATTAAAATAAGATGGCAGATACTTTAAAGGCTGACATAGCCAAAGAATTAAATATTACAGCTAGAAGAAATGATTCTTTTAAGTTGTTATTACAAGTAAAAGATAGTAGTGGTAACATAAACATGAATGTTAATCATAACGACTCATACCCACAGTATCAAGCTAAAATGACTATTATTAATAACTCTGGAGATAGAGTGTTAAATATTTATAGCTATTATTGGAGGGATGTAATTCCAACTCTAAGCAATACTACACATCCTGAAGATTTGCCACCTTCTAGTAGCGCTGAAGGTCATTATACTGGATCTAATGATTTAAATATGGGTATTTATTTGCAGGCTCAAACACAAGCAGGAGTTTCTGATCAAGCAGCAAGTATTACTATACCGCATGATTATATGGATTTTCAGTCAGGTACTTACAAGTATGATTTGCAGATTAGAAAAAAAACAGGTGGTACTGTAGGAGATGATGATAATGCAGAGTTTACAACATGGCTATATGGTAGCTTTATATTAAACGCAGATATTACTCAATCTTAATGTCAAATCAAATTAACATATCAGTTGAGACTGCAAAGGATGAATTAACAATAAGCGGATTTCCTGAAGGAATTGTTTTTACTCCAGGAATAGCAACAAATTTATTTGTCGTTCCAACTCCAAGCTCTAAAACCGTAGAAGCAAATTCTGGAATACTTGATTATAGTGTAGATGTTAGCCCAGAAGAAAATGTAAACATTATAAAAGGATCTCCATCATTAAGTATAAATTTAGGTACGCTACCAAATAATGATCTTTATCAAAAACAAAGTTCTTTTAGGTATAGGTTTTCTAACTTTGTAGACTCAAATACTTCTAATTTAGAATATGGAGATATTGTTTCTTTAATTGAAGACATAGGTTTTAATGATTGGAACTCTAGCTGTATAAAGGTAGATACTACAGATGTTTATAAGGGAGCTTTTAATTCTTTGTACATTTTTATAAGTCACATAGATAATGATTTAATATTAATGAGTAAAGGTTATTTTGATTTAGAAAATGAAAAAATTAATCAATGGACTTCTGGAAGAACTTTGTATATTGATGATGAAAATAAATTTCACATAACTCCATCAGAAATATCTTCTGGAGGCTGGGTAAGAGCAGTTGGAACCTGTATACCTAATAAAGAAAATAAAAAAAGAATTTGGTTTGAACCTGATTCCACATTTATAAAAGTAAATTAATAAAATATGGCAACTTTTTATCCTAAAATATCAGGAAACACTAACAGCAAGTTAGATTTAATATCAACAAGCCCAGATCAAAATTTTGATGTTTACGTTTTTGAAAATAACAATACTGGTCAGCAAACAGCTTTTTTGCTTTTTGTAATAAAAAACACACACGCAAGTAGTGAAAGCAATTTAGTTATTAGCGATATAATAGGAGGAGGCTCTTTTGATCAATACTTTACTATTGACCCTGTAGAAGAAGGAACTACAAACTTGTTAATGGGGTTAGGGTCTAGTGATAATGTTTTACAAGGAACTGCAAGTAGTACTGGAACTAGCTATGGCGATGCTGAAACTACAAATGCTACTACTGGAGAATGTACAGGAGCTTCGGCTTTTATTGGTCATGTTAATGGTTTATCTCAAAATAGCGCTGGTGGAGCTAACGCTGCTAATTCAAGCTATTTAATTCCTGTATATAAAACTTCCGATATAATTGGAAACAACATACCAAGTCTTAGCTATGCCGCTTTTGTTGTTAAATTTTATTCAGATCAAGTTTTAGATATTGAAGGAACCGCATCTCTTACTATTAAAAATAATGATACAGATGTAGTTATAAATTTTAATGCAAAAATAAGAAATCCACTTTCGTATTATGGAGTTTTTGGAACAGCATTTCAAGGAACTAATACAGATCAATTTGTTCCAAACTCTGAATTAGGAATTTTAGAAGATGGAGGAACTTTTGATATTGGAATATACCCTTGGGGTTACAACTACGGTAGCACAGATAAAACAATAGAATTTAACGATTATAGTAATAACGCTGGTAATTTTGAATTTCATTTTAATAAAAACGGTGTTTTACAAATGTCACCTTCTAGCGGAATTACCCTTGATGGATCAAGCTATGCTTCTTCGGCAAACAATGCTATAGGCACTCAAGATTTCTCAATGAATAAAAATTTTATTCATCAAGGAAAACATATTTCTCCATTAGCTGGATCTGCTACTCAAAATCCTGGGTTTTTACAAGGTAATCCTGCTGGTAATAGTACTTTCCCAGGAACAGCATTATATAAAAACTTTTCTCAAGGAACTGGTGGTTATTTTGGAAACCTTACTCATATTGATTTAACGCAAAGAGATAGCACTGGGATTTTAAGTAATGTAATGAGTCATATTTCTGCAAATGATTGCGTTAATACTATTGCATATTCTTTAGGTAAAATCATTAATAAAGATAACCCTGAGTTAACTTCTGCGGCTACTAATAATGAATGGTTTGCTTTTTATGTAACTTTAGGTTACTATAGTCCTATAACTTTTGGTAGCATATCTACTACTGCATGGAAAAAAACAAGAGGTTTACCTGAAAATAAAAGATTTGATTATTACTTTTCTAACCTTAAATCACCGCCTTCAGGAGAAAAAGGGCCTTGGATACCATCTACAACTTCTACTCACCTAACTAGAGGTGAGAGTTTTAATCTTAACATACATTTTAGATATAATTACTTTACTAATAAAAGCATTACTGGAGCAGGAACTGATGGGGGAATTTTTACATTTGATACTTTTCAATTAGATAACGAGTTGTTATCATTTGATAAAGGTAAATCTTTTATAAAACCTACATCTTACACTTATGGGCTTACTAATGAAGTAAGTAGTAATACAGACGTTCCGACTAATGGCGCTAACGTAAGCAACACTCAATTTGATAAATTTTCAAACTCAGATAATTCTGGAAACTTTTTAGGTCTTCATTATGCTATTCCTGTAGATGGATTTAAACCGTCCGACATGTATCCTACATTAGTAAGTAGTACAGGTACATCTAGCGCTAATAGATACCTTAAAGTGGCTGATTTTAAAGGAGATGAAGACTATAAAGAAGGTCATTGGGGTGTTTTTACTGGTTATGTAGAGCCAAGCTATAACAATGGAGTATTATACAGCAGCTTGTTTAAACAGTCTGGTCATGGCTCTATTCGTTATAAAGTAGCTTTTCTACCTAAAAGATCTTATTTAAGGTTACTATCAAGTGGAGACGACAATGTAGTAAATAGTCAAGGAGCAGTTCCTGTGCCAAACTGTAGGTTATTTACAGACGCAACTACTACAAGCGAAAAAGAATATCCTATGTTGACATCTAAAATAATGTTAGAAGATCATCAACAATGGAGAATTTATAATACTACAACACCAGCAACTTCATACCCAAACAACCCTGATGTATCAGAGTCTAATGAAGGTTTATGGTATGGAGCTGGACTTGTTAGCGTTTTACGGCCACCATGTTGGGGAGATCAAGGTTCAAGTTTTGAGATTTCTCACAACATTATGGATTGGAAAAGAAGAGTTGGAGGTGGAAATTCTTATGAAAAAAGATGGTTTGAAGAGCCAGTTAATTATTATTTTAAATTACCTAGTGCATCTTACAACTCTAGTTCTGGAGTTTGGAGATCTGTAGGTAGATTTTATTTTGACAATACTGGAGACTATCCAATATATATGCAGCAAATAGAGGTTAAAACAAAGAATTTTGATCTTTGTGGATTAGGTGATAATGATCACTATCAAAGAACTCAAGACGCTTTAATGCCTAAAGTATTAAATGATAGTAGCGTTGAAGTTGCTCAAACTTATGTTCCTTCACCAGGAAATAGTGCTACACCAACATGGGGTATTAGCAAGGGTAGATACAATGGTGATTCAACTAACTTTGAAGTTTGGAAAGACACTAGTATAAATGAAGGTTCTGGGTACTCAAACAACACAGTAAGGCTCCCTGATAACTTAGGTGATGCTTCTAAATTTGCTTTTGATCATTATACTGTAAATAATACTTTTTCTAACACTAATAATTATAGTAGTGTATCTAATTCTAACAAACAATTGTTAATTGAGCCTCAAATTTCAGGAGATGATTGGGCTAGGGTTAATAACGAAACTCATGGAGTTCAAAGTAAAGAATTTGTAAATAGCGGAACAGGCCTTCAAAATTACATTGACGTTACTTTTGAATTAGACCCTGTAAATGTTGCTGCGCATGACAACGGTACTTATTACGCTCAAATATGTATGACTTATTATGTTGATGATTATGAAAGTAGGCACTCTTCTGAAACTGATGGAGCTTATAATACTAATCATCACATTCAGAAAGTAGGGCAAAATCATAACGCACATACAAGACTTAGAGTTTCTAAATATTTAGTTGCTGTAGATTTGCTTAGTGAAGCTGAAATTAAAGTAGTAGATTCTGAAGATGATGCAGTTACAAGCACAATTACTATGCCTGATTTAAAGACTGGATAATTAATGTCTTTTATAGCAGAGGAAATAAGTGGTCAGTTTTGGGGTGATGATAAACCTTTTGAGCAAGGAGTTCAGTTTTCTATAGGATTAGAAAATTCTGGAACAATAGATGCTATTATTGAAAGCATATATGTTGTAAACATAATTACAAATCCTCAAGAAACAAAAAACATATATAATTTTGCTTTTAATATACCATATAAATTATTTGATTTTAGTGGTTTATCAAATCCAAATTTTGATGGTTTTGCAATGAACATACCTTACCCTAGCTATTATTCTTTTGTCCCTGGAAATAGAGATTATATTGGGTACGGACTAGGAAGTGATGCTAGTAACTTTAAATTCCCTACAAAATTTACATTAGGAGGTGGTGAAACATTAAGGTTTGTTTTAAGGTTTACACCTTTAATTAGAAAAGTAGATTTTTATAAGTCAAAGTTAGTAGTAAAATATAGGTACAATCCAAATGATTCTATAAAAACAATATCTCACGATATTAGAACTACTTATTATTACCCTATTGATGAAGTAGACCACAAAAGAACTCTTGATGAAATATTTTCTATAAGCGGCATTCCTTTAGGAGGTTTAATTACAGTACAATAAATTATGAAATACTCAGTTGGTGATAATATATTTTCAGGGAGTAGAATATTAAGTATCTACATTACAACTGAAGTTGGCAATGAGCAAAACATTATAAAGCTTAATGGGCCTGATCAAATTAAAACAGATAATTCTTCAGTTAAAGATTATTTAACAAATTTTGATTCTTTAGAAATAGATGGATTATATGGATGGACAGTTCCTACATACGATAATATTACAAATTACAATTTATCCTGGGGTGTTACAAATTTTTACTTAACTAAACAATACTTTGAATTAAGTCCTATTAAATCAATTGGAGACAGCCCTGATGGAGCTGCTGGAACAATATTTTATATTGAAAATGGGTACGCTTATATATTTAGATTACTAACAGGAAGTGATAGGTATTGTGTTTGGGATGACTATTTTGATATTACTCATGATTTTTCTATAACAGATGTAGCTTACAACATACAGGGAGGTTCTTCTACGGTAACTAGAAATAGCTGGGAAAGAATGAGCCACACAGAAATGGGGTTTTTGTCTAGCAACATTAAAAATGGTAAAATAGAAAACACACTTGAGCCTGAAATTATTGACTATAATTTTTATTCAAATTATTGGACTAATAAAACAGCTAATATTGGTCAAAGACCTTCAACTCCTGTAGCAAAATGTTTAGACGCATTTCATTTAACTCATCCAGAAAGCTATGAAGAATTTAGATGGGTAGATAGAAGTCATCTTGGCCTCGTAATTGCAATGTATAAAATTGCTAATCACTTTCCTAGTCCTAATGATAGAAGGTATTATTTGTATAAAAATTATGTTACTGGAAATAGCGCAAATAGTGATTATACAGTTGGAGCAAATGAATTTGATGTTGATGGATTTTCAGTTCCTCTTAATTATTTACATGTTGCTCCTATTAAAAATATAAATCCTGTAGCGCCTCCAGTATCTGATTTAGAAAATAATAATTTAAACTACTCTTTTGAGCCTACAGATAATGATAATAAATGGTGCTTTGTTACTTCAGTAGATTTAGGTAAGTTATACGCTCAATCTGCAAGCGCTATACCAACTGCAGAACCAATAGTTTTTAACCTTAATATTGATAGCGGTTGGAATATTTTTTCATCTCCTATTCCATTTAAAAATGTAACTAAAATTGTATATTATGATGACAATAATGTTGCGCATGAAAAAGTTGTTGGTACAGACATTAATTTTATTAATACAGTTGAATTTGGAGAGACGCATCAAACATTTGATGTAGAAGAACTTTTTTCTGATGCTGTTGACGATAATAAAGTTATAGTTATAAAAAATAATGATGGTAGTGTTTATTTACCTGAATACAACTACAATGGTATTGGTGGTCTCCCTTTTAATGAGGGTCTCCAAATGAAAGCTAGTTCAAGCATAAAGATAAAGCTGCATGGAACCTTAGAGAGTAATGTAGAGACTAGTAATAACGTAAACACCTTAGTTTATAAAGAAAAAATAAAATTAAGTCCAGGATGGAATATATTTAGGTATCCTTCAACAGATTTTATAAATTTGACTCTTGCTTTAGATCATATTGTAAATGATATTATAATTGTAAAAGATAATTTTGGTTCAGTCTTCATGCCAGAATTTGGCTTTAACGGAATAGGTGACTTAACTCCAGGAGAAGGTTATCAGATAAAAATGAAAAATACTCAAAGCGAATACGAAGTTACATTTTTTAGCACATAAAAATGAGAGTACAAAAAATAAAAAAAGAATTAGATATTAGTGGCCTAAAAATTTATGTTCCGTCTATAGTTTTAAATTATCAAGATAATTTTATATACAATGAAGGCTTGGACAAAGGTTCTATTATTAAATCTGATGGATATGAAGTTGTTTCAGATTTTTATTTTAACATTAATTTTTTAGATGTAATACACGATTTTGTAAACAACTCTTTAACAGAGATAAAAGAAATTGAAGAAGAAAAAATTAAAATTGTACAAAAAATTTTAAATAAAAATATATTAGAAATAGAAGAATTAAGAAATCAAATTACTTTAATTGATTTTTTTAACAAACTATTAGAAAGAGATTTTGATCAATATTTAGGTAGTACTTTTTGTGATGATTTAATTTTAAAATATAACAATGCAAAAAAAGCATACTCTTTTAAATCAATGTTTAAATTAAAATTTAAAGACTCTGACGGTAATGTTTTTTTATCAACTGAAGCTATTAATCCAATTGATGTATTAAAAAATTACGCTTTTTCTTTAACTCTTTATTTAGATGATCAAACAATAACTGGTAAACATGGATTTTACTCAGGTGAAAAAGTTTACATTTATTATCACAATGTTTTTCAAAATCTTGATTTTCAAATAAAACCAGGAATTACATTGTCTAATCAAGCTATACTAAATGCTGGAGAATTAAGTATTAGTGATTTAGACAACAATAAATTAAATAATATTTATTTAAAGATTAGAAGCAATAATTATACATATTAAATTTAAATGAAGGTTAGTAGTAAACATATTATTGTAAATAATTCTTTTAGTAAATTAAAAAACAAAACTACAGGGAAAGAGTTTTTAAAATTAAAAAACTATCAAAAAAAAGATGCTTTAATTTATAGTTTATCTAAAGAAAAAGCAACAAGTATTAATAAATTAAAATCTATTAATATAGAAAATAAAATAAACTTTTTTAAAGCTACTTATTTTAATCACATTCCACAAGAGGCTGTTATACATTATGAGTCTGCAATACACAAGTTTAATCAAGGATTTAATATGTTTTCTTGCAGTTTTGATTTGTCAAAATTTGTAAATATATACGAAGGACTGCCTAATTATAATTTAGACGATCCTATAGATTATAGTAATAAAAAATTATCTGTATTTTTTAAGAATACCATTTACGAATACGAAACTGATAATGTTCCTTATTACTACAAAAACTTAGAGGGTTATAAAGAAAACATGATAATTGTAAATAGTTATTATGGAAACTCTTATGTTCCTGAATATAATTATGATGGTATTGGAGTAATACAACAAAGAGAAGGTTATAAAATAAAAACAGGTAAAGATTTATATTTTAAAGGAAAAGCAGAATATGAAAATTCAACAAAATTTGATTTATCATATTATAGCAATGATTTAAGTGTTAAATTAGCTGATATACGTACAACTCAACATAAGAGAGAGATTGAAAATGGATGGTATATGATTGGTTGCCCATCTAAAAACAATTTATTAATAAGTAGTTATTTTGAAGATCTTATAAATAAAAATCAAATAAGAATTATTAAAAGAAATGACGGAGAAGTTGTTACTCCTGAATATAACTATATTGGATTTGAATATCTTGAACCTTTTAATGGTTATCAAATAAAATTTCAAAACCTATAATAATTTGTTATCTTTACAAAAAATATATTACAATGGCAAATAAAATATCTACAGATATAGCAACGGTTGTAGACATTACAGCAAGGCGTAATGACTCATTCTATTTAAAGACAGAATTAACTCAAGCAGATGGAACTTTATACACGTTAAAAGATAGTAGTCAAGCTGATTATAATGCAAAGTTTTTAGTTTACAATGGAAATGACGAAACTGTATTAGGTTTTACATCTTTAAATTCTGGAAGTACAAGTCCTATTTACGATAATATTATAACTGTATCCTCTTCTGATTCATCTTTAATTATAGAGGCCGATGCGTCAAAGATTACATTAAGAAGCGGATCTTACAAGTATAAGTTTTACATTTATTCTGGATCTCCAGACAACGAAACTAACACGATAATGGTTGGTAAATTTAAAGTTGTAGATGTCTAATAACTCTGTAAATATAAGCTTAAAAGGTAAAAACGATCCTACTGTAAATATTACTGTTAATGAAGCAGGAACTATTAGCGGAACAGGATCTGTTTCTCCTGTAATTAATTTTGTTGCTACAGGAGAGCAAGGGGCTACTGGAGCTCAAGGAGAGCAAGGAACCGTTTCTGGAACAGATGTAATTAGTCAAGAAAATATAAGCCCTGGCGCAATAGGGACTAGTGAGATAGAAAACAATAGTGTTACTAATGATAAGTTAGGAACTAATTCTATTTACGGAAATGTTATACCAGACTATGCAATTACTAATGCAAAGATTGGGCCTGATTCTATTACTTCTAATAAAATAGCTGATAATGCTGTTACATCAGACCACATAGCTCCTAATGCTATAAATGAAGAGCTTATAGAGTCTGGTATAATTACAAGAGCTAGTTTAGCAGATAATACTATTACATCGGCAAAAATTCAAAACTATACTTTAGTAACTACTGACTTTTCTCTTAACTCTGTAACTGGTGAAGTTATAGCAGACAATCCAGTTATTACAGGAGATGTTTCTGCTGTAAATTACAAAGCAAGAGGAGCAAGTCCTGGAAAGTTTGAAGGGCCAGACAATGATGAAATGCACCTTAAGTTTCATACAGATCTTAAGTTTGTAAACTCTAGCGGTCAAATTATTGGAAGCATAGATCAAGATGGTAATTTAACTATTTCTGGTACAGTAGATGGTATTGATATTTCAACTGATGTTGCAGCTAATACTTTAAAACAAACAAACGTAACTACAAATATATCAGTAGATCAAACAGAAAATACTGTAACAATACAATCTTCTGATGGCTCTGATGGTATTCTAGAAATAGCAAACTCTGTAGATGCAGGTGCTTATCCTCCTAGTGATAAAATTAAAGTTGATCGTTTAACAGTAACTCAAAGCGTTGATCTTGACGCTATGGAAACCAAGTTAGCTGGGATAGAACCAGGAGCTACTGCAGATCAAACAACAGAAGAAATACAAGATATTGTTGGTGATGTTGTTGCAACTGGTGGAACTAAAACTGGTATTGCTATTACATACGATGATGATAATAATAATATGGACTTTGTTGTCGACCATGATGCGGCAACTAACTTTGTAGCTGAAGAGCACTACAGGTGGGATAACGATATACAATCTACCGCTACAATAAACCACCTTAACTTATCTAGCGACACTCCAGGAGAAACTGAGGTGTTGGTAATGAATGATGGTGATGCTGTATGGGGGCATGGAGAGAAGATACATATACAAGTTCGTAATGATGAAGGTTCTACTATTTTAGCTGGTCAACCACTATATAGTAAAGGTGAGATAGGTGGAAGCAATAGGGTACTAGTTGGAGTTTGTGATGCTAACGATTCTTCAAAGATGCCTTGCATAGGTGTAGCTCACTCAGAGATGAATACTACCTCTACTAAAGATAACTTTGCTGTAGTATCTGGTATATATAACACAAACATTTCTGGATTTACTTCTTTAAATGTAGGTGACAACCTGTACATACAGAATGATGGTAGTTTATCTCAATTTAAACCTTCAGAGTATCTTAGTAAAGTACAAAACGTAGGTATTGTTTTAAGAACTAATGGCAGTATATGTCAAGGACTCTTAGTTTCTGCTATTGGGAGAACTAACGATTTACCTAATTTGAATAGCGGTACTTTTTTTATGGGTAATTCTTCTAACTTACCTCAACCTGTTAATTTTTCAGACCAAGTAAATAATACTTTACAAACTCAAACCACTACTTTCTTAAGAAATATAGCTGGTGAAGCAGATGACCTTTCAATACAGAGTCAAGGTGAGATGAAGTTTATTATAGATATGCCTGATAATGAAACTGGTCAGGTTTTTACATTTCACAATGGGGGAACTTCAGGTGGGTCTACTGAAATAGTTAATTTTAGCGAAAGTGGAGACGTTACTATACAGGGTGATTTTGTTGCAGAAGGTGATGTTACAATTAAGGGTAACACTATAAAAAGAAATAATGGGGATGAAGTAATATCTTTTAGCTCAACTTCTGGAGCTGCTACTTTTGCTAGTACTGTATATACTGACCAAGTCATTAGTAAAGATAATGCCGATTTTCAATTATGGTCTAGGGGTAATATTGAATTTAGACTTGACGTTCCTAATGATGAAACTGGACAGTCGTTTTCTTTTATGAATCATGTGTCTGGCATTTCTGCTGTTGAAATTGCAAATCTTGATGAATCAGGTAATTTGCAAATAGATGGAGACTTAACTGTTAGTGGAAATGAAATAAAGGATGAGGATGGAACGACTTGCGTAACTTTTGACAGTTCAGGTAATACAACAATAGCGAATACATTAAACGCTAGTGTAACAGGTAACGTAACAGGAAATGTATCTGGTTCGTCAGGTTCTTGTACAGGTAACGCTGCCACCGCTACTGCTTTAACTGCAGGAAATAAAACTTTAGATGGTAATTTAACTATAGGTGCAAATGGGGCAGGTCATGACCTTAAACTTTATGGAGATACTAATAGTCAAACTTTGGTGTGGGATGCTTCTGAAGACTTTTTAAAGTTTACAGATGGAGCTAAAATAGTATTTGGTACTGGTCAGGCTGCTTCAGATTTTGACTCATCAATACAAGCAAATGGTAGTAACCTTGTTATATATAATGATACAGGTAATATACAGATAGGAGATACTGTAGAGATTACTGGAGATTTAGATGTAGATGGAACTATAACCGCTACAAAAATAGAATCAGCTACGCAGTTTAGTCATGAAGGTGATGCAAACACAGGATTAGAATTTTCAAGTGATACTGTAACTATTGAAGCTAACAATGAAAATGTAGCTGTGTTTTCTTCTAATGCTATTACTTTCGATGAAGCACTAAGTATGGGGTCAAACGGTGATGGTAAATCCTTAAACTTATACGGAAGTACATCAGGCGTAAAGATAGCTTGGTCTGCATATGGTAATGGGTTACTAATTAATGACAATACTAGAGTTAATTTTGGTACACCATCAGGAGGGCCAAGTGGTGATGTATACTTTAATTTTGATGGAACCAAATTACAACTCGCTCCAACAGCTACCAACGGTGATAACATTTTTGAAATATCTAAGCCTGGTACAGGTACAACATCTTTAAACTTGCAAGGTGATTTAACAGTAGATGGAGACATAGCTGCTGGAGGTAATCTTACTGGAGTTACAAACTTTATAGACGTTAAGACTGCTGCTTATTGGAGTAGCTCTACTTCTGCTATTTACGTTCCTATAAGTGGTGCAACCACAAGTGAAAGCACTAGTTTAAGTACAGCATCATACACTACAATGTTTGTAGTTCCTTTTGGTGGTAAGGTAACTAGAATAACCTCTTGGAATCAAGGCACTGGAACTCCAGCGGTATCTACATTTGAGTTGTATGTAAATGGAGATGACGATCCTTTATCTGACCAAGTAGGTACAGATTTAGTTTTAACATCTTACAACAATTCTATGGTTGGAGATTGTGCTTCTGATTGGGTTTTTACTAAAGGCCAAACTATAGCAATAAGAAGAACAGATAGTACTGCTCTTTATGGAGTTACTATGAGTGTAGTTTTAGAATACGATACAACAACATAATTATGGCATTAGCAAATAAAAAACATAATAGGATATATTCTACTACTGGTAGCGACTCTGACAAAGTAGACTCTACTAAGCTAAATAAAATGCAGTCTAAGTTTAATAACAACGAATACTTAGAAGATGAAGACGCTTTTGAAACTTTAGGATGCGTGCTTTATCAAATGCAGCAGATGTCTGAAGAACTTGATGAGCTTAGAAGGTTTTCTAATACAGAGCTTAATCATAAAAAC
>Ga0206126_10003633_pt1 | contig 15551 bp, 16 predicted proteins | sample Helgoland_Spring_5_FD_148621 | JGI IMG/M metagenome (GOLD analysis project Ga0206126, IMG submission 148621) | Pelagic subsurface seawater microbial communities from Kabeltonne, Helgoland, North Sea - Helgoland_Spring_Bloom_20160412_1 | ecosystem: Environmental > Aquatic > Marine > Epipelagic ...
GGCGGCGTGACTACTGCTGAGTTCATCGCTAAGGAGCAGGCAGTAGCCCAGATGCTACGTGCAGAGTTCATGGTGGCGCAGGCTGCTTTGAGCATTGCAGCAGCTGAGGCGCTGTTCACAGCCCTAGAGCCAACGTCACACGCACTGTCAGCGGGTAGCTTAAACATAGCCTACTTCCGCTTCAATGCTTCGACTATTGACCAAGCTACTAAGGATGCATTCAACCCACTGTTCGAGAACTTCTTCCGTAAGTTCCCGCGCAACCTAACGTAAGGATACAGTTATGTGTCAAAGATGCGGATGCGGTAAGGGTAGCAAAGGCTGCTCCCACTGCAACAAGTCCTCCAAATGAATATCTGGACACTGTGGCTTATACTTGTATTGAACGACGGCTCAGTATCCATCATGGAAGGCCGTCAATTCTCAACTGAAAACAGCTGCCGTCAGGTAGCAAACTACGTACGGGCCGAGGGTATCTCTGGTACCGCACGTGCAATCCCGGTGTGCAAGCTGCATACCAATACCTAACACTACGCAGGAGCGATAATAGTGAAAGACTTTGTAAAACTAAGCCAACTGGAAGACGTTATCACACAGATGAATAGCGTATTTAAAGTCCTCGAAGGACGCATCGAGAAGCTGGAAGCTGCCGCAGCAGCCAAGCCCACCATCTCACGCGCCAAGCAAGGGGACAAGTAATGAATCAGAAGTTCTTTGAAGATGCTCGTGAGATGTTCATGACGCAAGGATGGAAGGACTTCGTAGCCGCTAAGGAGGAAGACATCGCTGGTGCTCGCATTGAGAACATCGCTGATGAGAAATCCTTCTGGATGGCTAAAGGTTCTCTCCACGTCCTACACCAAATCGTAGGCTTTGAGAACTACATTACACACTTAGAAGCACAGGAGGCTGAAGATGCGTAAGATCTTCGACGCTCGCTGCGAATCTTGCAGTACAGTATTTGAGGCTTTTGACGAACTAACCGCAGTGGTACGGTGCGATTGCGGTGGAGACGCCAAGAGAATCATAAGCCCTGTCCGAACTCACCTAGACGGTACCTCAGGGGATTTCCCCGGAGCTGCTATCAAGTGGGCTAGGGATCACGAACGCAGGGCTAAAACTGGTGGACAACGCTAAGGCACCCACCAACCAACTTAATTCCACAATCCTTATTGGACGGAGTATATCACATGGCACGAATTGTAGACTTTGAAGAACACTCAGAAGACAACCAGAACGAAGAAGAAACTGTATCATCAATTGAGGAGATGGAATCAGCGACGGCTGAAGCTCTAGAACCTGAAGCGGTGGTAGAGGAGTCCGCCTCGGAAACTGACCTTCCTGAGAAGTATCAAGGTAAAAGCGCTTCAGAGCTAGCAGAGATGCACAGTAATCTCGAAAAGCTAATGGGCAAGCAGTCACAGGAAGTAGGCGAACTACGCAAGGCGTTCGACGCGATGGTGCAGGACAGCATCGTTTCCCGTAAGACTGAATCGCAAACTGCACCGGAACCAGAAGTCTCTGACGTTGACTTCTTCACTGACCCGAAGGCTGCTGTAGCTAACGCTGTAGCCAACGACCCAACGCTCAAGCATGCCCGCACTGTTGCGGCTGAGATGGCGAAGAAAGAGGCTATGGCTTCTCTCCAGTCTGCTCACCCTGACATGAAGGAAGTGCTCAGCAACACTCAGTTCCAAGAGTGGGTCGGAGCCTCTAAGATCAGAACCCAGCTGTATCAATCAGCAGATCAGAACTATGACTATGACTCAGCTAATGAGTTAATCAGCCTCTGGAAAGAACGGGCTGAGGTTGTACAGAAGACTGCCGCTATTGAGAAGCAGGCGCAGAAGCAAGAGATCAAGAAGGCCGCTACTGGTTCTTCGCGATCAAACCCCTCTGGTCAGACCACGAGGAAAGTATACCGCAGAGCCGATATACGAGAACTAATGACCCGCGACCCTAAGCGATACGAAGCTATGCAGGACGAGATCCTCAAGGCGTACGCTGAAGGACGGGTCAAATAACCTAACCCAAACCTTTAAGGAATTTTACCATGGCACTTGGAACTCCACATGTAACTAACGCTACCGCCGCTACTTTCATCCCAGAAATCTGGAGCGACGAGATCATTGCTTCTTTCGAGAAGTCTTTGGTTATCCGTCCTTTAGTCCGTGCAATGAGCATGGTTGGTAAGAAAGGCGACACCGTTCACATCCCTAAGCCCGATCGTGGATCAGCTAACGCTAAGACTGCTGAGACTCAGGTTACTTTGAACGCAGCTAGCACCAACGAGCTTGTTGTAACTATCGACCAGCACTTCGAGTACTCACGATTCATCGAAGACATCACTGACATCCAAGCTTTGTCTAGCCTTCGCAAGTTCTACACCGAAGATGCTGGCTACGCTTTGGCTGACAACGTTGACTCAGCTCTGATCGCTGAAGCTAACACTGGCTTCACTGCTAAGAAGTCTTTCGTCGCTGGCGGTATCGCTGACGAAGCTGGCGCTACCACGACTGCTTTCAACGACGAAGGCTTACGTGCTGCTATCGCTATCCTTGACGAGAACAACGTTCCCGGCGACAGCCGTGTACTGGTTGTATCTCCTACTGTTAAGGCTGACATGTTGGGCGTTTCTAACTACGTCTCAACTGACTTCGTATCTGGTCGTCCTACTGAGACTGGTTCATTCGGAAGCCTGTACGGCGTTCAGCTGTACGTCTCTACGAACCTTACTGGCAACGCTGGTGAGAAGAACTGTCTGCTTATGCACAAAGATGCTTTGGTCATCGCTGAGCAAGCTGGCGTTCGTACTCAAACTCAGTACAAGCAAGAGTGGCTCGCCGACTTGCTGACTGCTGACATGCTCTACGGTGTTGAAACTTACCGTCCTGAGTGTGGTGTTTTACTCGCTGCTGCTGTATAAGTAGCACAACCTTAGTGGCCCTCTCGGGGGCCGCTTTCTTCTGTTAGTCCATTCGCCCAACAGTGGGCTTACACAAGAATCCAAACGGAGACAATCAATGTCAATTAACTACACGTACAACCCCAACTGGATCAACCGCGACTCCCAGCCTGATGGCTCTGCCTTACGTGTTGTTAAGGCTGCTGACTTCGAGTCGGAGTGGGTGAGTATCCAGAACTCTTTCCTAGAAGCCGCTACTGCTGCCTCTCCTGTCTTTACAGGCGCGGTAGACGTACAAGGTAGCGTGACTGCCACAGGCACTGTAGCAGCCACAGGCGCTGTTACAGGATCTAACATCAACGCCTCCAACTGGGATACAGCGTTCGGTTGGGGCGATCACGGTACTGAAGGCTACTTAGTTGCTACAGGCGCTAGCTACAACAACACCAACTGGGATGCAGCCTTCGGATGGGGCAACCACGCTTCTGCTGGATATGCTTTAGCAGCTGACGTACCTACCGTCTCTGGCTACAACAAGTCCAACTGGGACACGGCATACGGATGGGGCAACCACGCATCAGTAGGCTACGCTCTGGCTTCTAACGTACCTACCAAGACAGGCTCTGGAGCCAGCGGAACTTGGAGCATCAACATCACAGGTAACGCAGCTACAGCTACTACAGCCACCTCGGCTGTGTCAGCCACTACGGCTAACAACGCGCTGGCATGCTCTGGTAACTCAGCGACAGCTACTACAGCTGATGCAGCTTACACAGCAGGCACAGCTACTAACTGCTCACGCTCCATCACCGCAGGTACTAACCTATCAGGCGGCGGCGCTTTGACAGCCAACCGTACGATTAGCCTCGTAGCTGAGCCTTCGCTCACAAGCGTAGTGCTAGGCAACTGGAAGATATTCGACAGCGGTACTGTACTCTACTTCCAATACAACGGCAACAACGTATTCAAGATTGATTCATCTGGTAACACAACTGCTGAAGGCGACGTAACAGCTAAAGGCTCAGTCTAAGGAGATAAGGAATGGCACGAGTAAGACGAGATAACGATGCACGATATGCGCTTCGTGCCAGCTTCGTAGACGAGAATGGCGACGTAATCCAAGGCGACAAGATAGTCGTAAGAACAGACAAGAACGTAGACGGCGGAGCAGCTGCTTCGATCTACCTACCCAAGCAGAAAGTAGATGGAGGAACAGCAAGTGGCTGATATTATTCAGATCCGAAGAGACACAGCAGCTACGTGGACGGCTATCAATCCTGTGCTGGCCTCGGGTGAGTTCGCAGTAGAGACTGACACTGACCAGATGAAGCTAGGCGATGGCGTCACAGCTTGGTCAGGACTGGCGTATCTAACAGCAGGCCCTCAGGGAATCCAAGGGATTCAAGGCATCCAAGGAGAGACTGGCGAGACGGGTGCTCAGGGTATCCAAGGGGACATAGGACTCACAGGCCCTCAAGGGGAGCAGGGCATACAAGGTATCCAAGGTATCCAAGGGGAGACTGGTGATACAGGCCCTCAAGGACTCACAGGCCCTCAAGGGGAGAAAGGAGACACGGGCGATACCGGTATTCAAGGCCCAGCAGGTACGACCACAGACACACGCATAGCCAACGGTGACATCACCAACTGGAACACAGCATATGGCTGGGGTGACCACGGCGCACAGGGTTACTACTATGGGGATGTAACGCTTAACTGCCTCGCAGGACTCGATGTTACGACTACTAGCTCAACTGCCCTAGAGATCTATCAGCCCACAGCGCAAGCAGACGCTATGATGGCCTTCCACGTCTCAGGCGACTACGCTGTGAACTTCGGAGTCGATGGTAGCAACAACAAGCTGTCAGTAGGCGGCTGGTCGATGGGTAGTAACGTGTATGAGATTTACCACGCAGGTAATCCTCAGCCCAGCGTCACAGGTAGCTCAGGGTCATGCACAGGTAACGCAGCTACAGCCACATGGGCTGATACGGTTGATGTCAACTCAGGTAACAATTCTAGTTCTTGGTACGATGCGGTATGGCACTCAGGCGATACCTTATACAGCACTACGGGTGTTGAGATACACCCACTGAACAACAAGGTTAGAGCTACGGCATTCGTCGGATCACTAGAAGGTAACGCTACTACAGCAACCACAGCAGCGTCATGCTCAGGCAACGCAGCCACAGCAACCACAGCCACTAACGTCACAGGTATCTCACGTAACGTAGGGGGCTACGGCTCCATCTCAGCTAACAGTACTACGGGTGGCTACTACGGCTTTAGCTGCAACGGTCACATGGTTTTCATGTCTAACGGCAGCAGCCACGGCATCTATGATGATGTGAACAACGACTGGTGGATGACGTTCACTGAGAACGGCGCAACAGCCATGATGCACAACGGCGTACAGAAAGGCTACACGTACGGCTCAGGCTGGCGAGTAACTGGCAACCTGCTGGCTACGGGTAACGTCTACGCCTACTACTCAGACAAGCGACTCAAGGATGTCAAAGGACAGATCACCGAAGCACTAGACAAGGTGGATGCCATTGAGACATTCTACTACACGCATAACGATACGGCTCGTGACTTAGGTTATGAAGGCGAGGAGATGCAGGTAGGTGTTGCTGCTCAGTCAGTGCAGGCGGTTATGCCTGAGGTTGTACATAGAGCGCCAGTCGATGATGACGGAGAAGGTGGCAGTGTAACAGGAGAGGACTACGTAACTGTAGACTACCCACGACTAGTACCGCTTCTCATCGAGGCGATCAAAGAACTAAGGGCTGAGGTCAAGGAGCTTAAGGATGCCAGTAGTAGGTAGCGGTCAGATTGACTTGAATCAGATACACGTAGAGGCTGGAGGCAGCAGCGCTACGCAATGCACCATGAACGAATCAGACATACGAGGCTTGATCGACAAAGCGGCAACTACCCAGATGGCGCTGTCTGAGTGGTATGGCGCATCCGCTTCTTGGGAAACCGTGATAACTTGCGGGAACCCCGGAGGAGGATCTCCCGGTGTGTACACAGGCTACGCCGCTACGGGAGCGCTTTCTAACCCTAGTGGTGGAGGTACCAGTAACCCATTGGGTACTGCTACTGTGGTACTAGATCCTATTCCGCCATCTGACGGTGTAGCTAGCTGGACACTGAACTTATTCGGAAGGGGACAAGGCTACGGCGCTCAGACGTTTTATTTCGGGCTTAGGGATTCGGCAAACCCAGCACAAGCAGACAACCAACCTAACATCGTTATGGCTGGAGGAGTGCCTTTCAGTAAGATTACTATGAGTCACAGCTCCAACTACACAGGTACGGTCTGCGAGATGGCTGGGAGTCTGTTCACGCAAGGTACTACATATCAGTCGAACTCTGGCTGTCAGGTGTTGTGGTCGTTTAGTACTGACCTAGAAGACACTAACCCTTCATACCACGACATAACCGACGTGTTGTTCACGACTGGAAACGTATACATTAAGATTGAATAGGAGGCAGTAATGTCCAACTACAAAGAGACTACAGCAGATGGTACTGCCTACACACGGGCACGTACTGTCCTCATCCACAACGACTTAGAGCACAAGGCGATTGAGTTCCAAGAGGAAGACGTTGCCATCATGGGCGACAAGACGATACGTCAGCAGTCAGGTATGGTAGTAGAAGAGTTCACCTCCGGTAACGCAGCTACGTCCTTCCCTGTACTAGACGCCGACGGTGTGGACACAGGGGCTACGGTTACGTACATGGAAGTGTATGGGATACTTCACAGCCTGTACATACACCTAGCAACAGCGCGGGACGTTGAGGAAGCCGAGCAGCTGGCAGCATCCGCCGCCGCTATAGCCGCATCACAGGAAGCGCCTACCTACGAAGACGGAGAAGTTTAATGGCTTTACAGGGATCAGGGGCCATCAGCCTCTCACAGATACAGACAGAGTTTGGAGGCTCCGCTCCCATCGGCCTTACGGAGTACTACGGCAAGAGTACAGTTCCTAGCTCAGGCCCACTACAGATGACGGACTTCTACGGAACGTCTTCTGCTTACGCGATAACTGGCGCAATGGTACCTAATGATTACACCTTCGTGGCTGGGCCTACCAAAGACGCTGCAACGATGATAAGCAGAATGTCAGACGGGAACATCAACACATACGTTGGTGGTCGTTCGTCAAGTGCTCAGGGCTGGCCTACGGAGTTCAGGATGCGTAATACTGCGATACGAGATGCAGTGCAGGCTAAGATCGGAACAGCCATACCGACTACTACAGCAGGCTTTAATTACATCAACACCAACAACTTAGCAGTCAGAGGCTGGGTTAAGGCTTCTAACGACGGTACGTACTGGACGATGGATGGCGATATTCAGTTCCAGATGCTTGACGACAACAACGATGTTGTCTCTCTGACTGCTGGCATCATTGATAGCCACATCGACTCAGGACAAGGCACGATAGGCTGGGAATGGCGTACGGTTTCCAACAGTGTCACGAATGTTAATGACGAATTCATAGCTAAGTGGCTTCACGGTGGATGTAACTCACGCTTCAAGCGAACCACTGCCACTTACGATACTCTAGGTGACATATCGGATGCAGTGTTTAACCTAGACTTTTCTGTCTCTTAAGGAGATCACATGACTACTTGGAACGAAATGACAGAGGTGCAGAAGATGGCGCATAGTTTGCGTCATGGCAACCAGTACCATCTGAACCCCGAAAGAGCGGGTATGCTGACACAGGCTGCGGCCTACAACAGCAACAGAGAGAACGATGGCTTGACGTTCGGTGCTAACACTGGCCCCGCAGGCCCTGCTTATGCCCCTAGCTCAGGTATTAACCCAGAGCGTGACAACCCTTACGGCGTCACTGGCGTAGACGTTACGGACAATGGCGGCAGGACGTTAGGCTTCAGCGGCAACCCAGAGCACTTCGTCACAGGCCAAGCAGCTCGTGACTTGCTGGCTAACGCGCAAGGCAATCCTATGCAGGGCGGCGGAGTCCGTGGCGACGTAGGCTTAACTCCAGCTGAGCCAACAGGCACACAGCTAGGACAACGACAATCGACCCCCTTCCTCGACTCTTACATGAGGGCTAGGGAATCCGCACAAGCTACAGGGCCTGTGTCGCAAACGATGAAGAAGTACATGGAGGAGTAAGATGAGCACAGGGCTTGAGAACGAACTTACAGCTTCGGAGTTTGATTACGCTGGAGCCTTGGATCATCTTTATGACTTGTCAGGCGGTCAAGATCCTAACTATCCCAACAGACCGGGATCGGGCGGTGATGAATTGATTGACGAGACTTTCATGAACTACGACGCAGCAACTAACGAGTCGCGCTGGGGTAGTTGGTTTGAGGACGCTACCGCTTATGGGGTGGAGAATCTTAGCATTCAAGATCAGGCTCTTTACGCTGAGGCAGGATACAAGCTAGGCTCCCTCTCGGAAGAAGAGGCTCAGGCTATATATGACCCAGCTTACGAAGCGCTGCACTCAGACAAGGAAGGCTACGACCCTGAGACTGGCGAGTTGACTGAGACGATAAGTGAGTCAGGCTCTAAGCTAGTCACTGAGATTACGCGTCCTGTCGATTTCAACAACTACGGAGGGACTCTAGAGTGGTCTGGGGACTCTGGCAACATGTACAACGCTGGCTTGTCTAACACCACTGAGCGGGTAGTCGAAGACAAGGGCGGGCTAGGCGGTGCATTTGCCACAATAATGCAGGACATAGCTCCTGTTGTTGTGAAGGGTGCGCTAAGTGCCGCTCTTGGAGCAGCGCTAGGCCCCGTAGCAGGTAAGCTGACAGGCGCTCTGGTAAACGCAGGGGTGTCTCCAGCAATAGCGTCGGGCATAGCTAATGCAGCCATCAGCAGCGCTCAGCAGCTAGTAATGACAGGCGAAATTGATCCTATGACAGCATTGATCTCGGCAGCAGGTGGCTACTTTGAAGAAGCAGGCATCGGCGGGATACTGGGAGACAGTGAGCTAGGCGACATGGTTAGCGGTGTTACGGATAAAGTCAAAGGCGTACTGACGCAAGTGAACGACTTAGTATCTACCGGGATGCCTTTAGTAGACGCAGCTATACAGGCTGGCGGCTTAGACTTAGTTAAGCAGATGGTTACTACTGGAGAGGTTGACTTAGGTCAGGCCCTTACTGCGGCTGTAAACGCAGGCATGGGTGAGCAGATCAACGGCATGGTACAGGAGGCCAAGGAAGCAGCCTTAGCCGCTGGAACCCCAGAGGATGAGTTCGATGCGTGGCTAGCTCAGGACGAAGAGATCAGTCAGGCGTTCATTGACGCTGACGTGAAAGACCCCTTCCTCAATCCTAACTACACCACCATCGGCGAAGGCTTAATGCAGAACGCTGACGGCGAGGTGTTTAACTACGACGGTGATTCGATAGGCAACATGTCTGACCTCGACGTAGACGGTGACGGTGTGCTGAACGCTAACGATCTAGAGTTCGTGGAGTCCACGGGTGAGTACGTACCTACTTATGTGGCTCCTACTCCTACGGAGATAGTGGACGGCGGACGGTATTACCTCGATGAGAACGGACAGGTACACAACGCTGCCGACTACAACTACGCAGGCGATAATACCTACAAGCACAAAGAAACTGGAGAATTAATCTACGGTGTTGAATTAGGTACAGCCGTCGGAGGGCAGCTTTTAGTTGACGTAGACGGTGATGGTCGCTTTGATGAGGTATGGGATGGAAGCGGCAACCGATTAGGCAGCTATGACGCTGAGATAAATCAGTGGGTTAATGCTGACGGCGAAGTGTCTGATAAGATCGGCGACTACATGAACGACATAAACGGCACCACTGGCGGAGAGTCTATCAGCAATCCTTTTGAGATGACTCAGCAGCAATACGACCAGCTGAGCGGGCCTGAGTTGCTTGACGACTTGTTTCAAACTCGTGGTGCTGACGGCATGACTTCCATGTCTAAGACAGAGCTTGCGCGAATCATGCAGAAGTTCGACTCGGTGGAACAGTTCGAAGCCTACATGAAGGGCGAGGGATTCGGCGTCAACGTCAGCGGCGATCAGGTAGTTATCTCTACTGGTGTAGACTATGAAGGTTTGATTACAGACTCTGAAGGTAATCCTATAATAGGCGGCAACGACGGCATCTGGAACATAACCGACGGAACCACTGTTGATTCTATCTGGGAAACTCCAGATGACACATCAGGCACTAACATCAATGTAACAGACGGCCCAACCGAGCCTACTGTTGAGAATCCTTTTGAGGAACAGGTAGAAGAAAACAATCCTTCAGACCCAGTAGATAGCACAGACGAGAACCTCACAGGCAATGATGGAGACTCTGGAGACAATGGCAGCCCTAACGAGAACCCGTACGAGGAAAACACTAATGTTGATGAAGAGGTTGTCGATTCAACCGAAGATGCAACTGTTGATAATCCTCTCTTAACCAACAACGACAGCACTAACGACACTACCGATCCTAACCCCAGCACCGAGGAGACTTCTGAGGAGACAACTGAGGAGACAACCGAGGAGACGACTGATAGTGAGGTAGTAGATTCCGATGGTGAGGTTGTTGTCGAGACGGGTACTTCTAACCCTACGCACCGAACAGACCAAGTAACAGGTTTGCTTGGGGGAATCTTAGGATCGCTCAGCGGACAAGGAGGCGACACCACCGAGACAGGTACTGAGGACGGTGACGAGGACGGTGATAACTCAGGTGAGGAATCTACCATCGGCGAAGACGGTGATAACGAAGACGGCGATGACTCTACGGAGACAGGCCCCGGCGACGACGAGGAAGAAACTGGTGATCCCGGTATTGACGTCGGCCCCGGCGGTGAAGGCCCCGGCGGTGAAGGCCCCGGCGGTAACGGCGGCGACGGCACTAGCAATCCTAATCAGTGGTCTGAACTCTTCTCATACACTAACGTCAATAAACCAGAGCTAAGTAGGTACGCACCTACTCTGGCTAAAGTAAAAGGAATGTTTAATGGACTATCTTAGCGCAGTAAACCGCGTACTACGGCTCCTCCGGGAGCCTGAGATTGTCTCTGTAGTTCAGGGAGACGTAGTGTCTGACATCGTACAAGAGTATGTCAACGATGCTAAGCGTTCTGTGGAGGACGCACACAACTGGAACTCACTACGCCATGAGTGGTCGGAGACGATCAGCTCAGGGGAGAAGGAGTTCAGCTTGACAGGTAGCGGCAGCTTGCCATTGGTAGATAACATCTACGGCAGCGACGGTACAGAACTAGAGGCAGTGACTAACCCTGACCTACGCCGTATGCAGTATGGCTCTGTAGGCTTGACGGGTGGACGCCCACGCTACTACGCCATCAATGGTGTAACGGCAGCTAACGACGTGAAGATACGTGTGCATCCAGCGCCAGACGCTGACTACGATGTAGACGTGTGGGGATACAAGAAGACTCCAGACCTAGCGCTGGACTCAGACCCCATCCTCGTACCCAGCAAGCCTGTGATCTACTTGGCCTATGCCTTGGCTGCGCGTGAGCGTGGTGAAGTAGGCGGTCAGACAGCTGCTGAGATCTTCGGTATGTCTAGTCAATACTTAAAGGACGCCATTGCACAAGACGCGGCGCTCAACACACTCGAATATAACTGGTACTCATAATGGCTAATCCACAGCAGAATGTCACAATCTCTGCTCCCGGCTTCTGGGGCTTGAACCTTGAGGACGCACCTATTGACATGGATCAACGGTATGCCTTAGAGGCAGACAATGCTGTGATTGATTCGTTCGGTAGGCTGGGAGCGCGGAAGGGCTTTACGCCTTTCCTTGCCTCGTCACCTGATGCAACTATGGCCGTCCGAAGCTTGGGCCGTGTCGTGGACAATGGTGTGGTGCGGTACTTAGCAGCAGTTACGGGAGTTAACGGAAACAAGATATGGGAGATCACCTCCCTCAACGCTAACCCAGCAGCTACAGAGCTAACACTACCTGCGGGCATCTCCATCGCTGATGCGGATACAGTACAGTTCATCGACTTCGCCAGCTACGGGATCATCCTGACAGGCGATGAGATGATGTACATATTCGACGGAGTACTCTCCAGAGTATCCGATCATCCGTCATGGATCGAGCCACAGGAAGCTTCTCCGCTACTCACTGGTACCTTTAACCCCACGACAGGAACGGCTGCCTACGGGCGTCTGTGGCTGTCTGGCGGCAACCTAGGGGAAGAGAGCATACACTACAGCTCATTGAACAATCCCTTCTGGTGGTACGATGGGTCAGCAGTTCCAGCTGAGCCGCTGAATACAGGCGGCCTCATCGACGTATACGAGTCATGGCCTAGCGGGCGTGATACTATCGTAGACATCGTAGGACACAACAACATGCTGGTGGTCTTCGGACGCAACAGCTTGCTGGTATACGGAAACCCTCAGGGTGATCCAGCAGCGCAGGGTGGTATCTACCTTGCGGATACAGTCAACAACATAGGAATGGTTAACGCACAGGCACTAGCCTCCGATGGTAGGGATCTGCTGTTCGTAGACGACACAGGCTTACGTAGCCTAGGACGTACGATACAGGAGCAGTCAGCTGCCTTAGGGGATCTGTCGCGTACAGTGAGGACTCAGGTACAGCGAGTGATCTCTAACGCCTTCTCCACTGGTGCCACAATCAAACTCACCTACGATCCTACGCAGTCTTTCGTGCTGATGATCGTGAGCGGGGATGACGATGTGTGGTGCTTTGATACACGACAGCCCATGCAAGATGGAAGCTACAGGGTCACGCGCTGGCCTGCTGCTCCTATTGCTTGTGGGTTGTACATAGATACGGAAGAGCTTCTTCTTCTCGGGTCTACCAAGACGGACATATTACTGTCATACGACGGGCTTGTGGATTTCTACACGCAGCCTTACAACTTCAACTACACGTCTCCAGCACTGTCCTTCGGTGATCCGGTGCGTACTAAGATGGTGAAGCAGATTGACTACACGGTAGTGTCTGGAGCAGCAGAGTCACAGGCTAAAGGATCATGGGAATATGCAGGCATCCGCCCTTACGAGAAGGCTGGGTACTTTCGGTTACTTGGTGGAGATCCTAGCTACTACAACAGCACTGACTTCCAGTACGGCGACGACGCCACCTACGGATCAGGGACTACAGTGATACGCAGCTACAAGCTAAACGCAGACGGGAGCGGGGAGAACGTATTGATTAAGTTCACAGCTTCCATCAACAACAGCCGCTGCTCACTACAGCAAATTAATATTCAATCTCTGATTGGGAGGATCAACTAATGACAGGCATTTCTGATATGGGGTTCTTTGAAAGCATCATGCCCTCAGTCGCTGGGGCAGGGAGTGTTGCTCTAGGCACCGCAATGGCTTCTAACCTAGGCCAGACCGGAGCTGAGGCTCAGACTCAAATGGGTACGCTGGCAGGTCAGCTAGCTGAAGACACTAAGTTCAACGGCTATGGCGTAACGACAGGCCACGGTACAGCTTCAGTAAACGCAGACGGTAGCACAGACTTCGGCGTAGATAAAAACACAGATATGCTCAACGCCGCTGACACTCAGTTCGGCAGCGCAGCTACCAACATGGCGAACGCAGCCTTAGCGGCTCAAGGCGGCAACCCCGCGTACAATCAAGCTATGACTGGACTGCAAGCTAACGCCAACAACGGAGCCTACGGCGACGCTATGAGCGCACAGCAAGCAGGCATGAACGGCTTGGCTGGACAGCAGAGCGGTATGCTTAATGCCTCACAGCAGGCCATGACGAACGCTATGGGCGACAGGGCTGGACGTGAGCAGGAGATATACAACAGCGCAATGGCTATGCAGCAGCCCGGATTGGATCAGGCTAGAGCTAGTCAGCAGTCTCAGGAGTTTGCTCAGGGACGTAGCGGAGTACGCGGCAGCCAGTTCGGCGGCACAGCAGAAGACGCAGCTATGGCTAAGGCACAGGCAGGCGCACAGAACCAAGCAGCCTTCCAAGCTATGAGCCAAGGCCAGCAGGAGATGATGAACCAAGCGCAGATGTCTGGCATGTTCGGACAGCAGGGTATGTCAGCAGCAGGTATGCAGGGTCAGCTCGGATCACAGATGGGCCAGCTCGGGGCACAGAACGCACAGCTAGGTCAAGCAGCAGCTGGAGCTATGGGTCAGCTAGGTCAAGGCCAAGGACAGCTCAATCAGTCAGGCGCTAGCTTACTTAACCAGATAGGCCAAAGCCAAGCCAATCAGGCAAACATGCAGTACCAGAACAGCTTCATGCCATTGAACCAGCAGATGCAGGCAATGCAGATAGCTCAGGGGAACGCAGGTATGTCACAGTCTGGTGCATTCACAGGCGCAGGCTACGGAGCACAGCTTGGACTCGGTGGTATACAAGCAGACATCAACGCCCAGAAGGCAGCTACAGAGCTGTACGGTAACATGTTCGATAGCATCATGGACAACTCTGGTGCGATGGGCAAGGGCCTTGACAACCTCTGGGACAAATACAGTCCGTTTTAATTAGGAGAAGGGATTATGGCAGGCAGTGACCAGTCAGTAAATTTAACAGGCATGCTGGGGCAGATCTCTAACACGTTAGGGTCAGGCTACCAGATCAATGGTAAGAGTGCGGGCGAAGCGATGGGTGATAACCTACGCAACGCCTTCAAACCTGAGGCAGACAACACCGACCCCAACTCCTTCATGAATCTAGCCATGTGGGCTGAGCGGAATGGTAGACCTGATGAGGCGAAAGCTTACAGGGAGCAGGCATCAGACCTTAGCACCAAGCTAACGAAGGAAGCCGCAGCTAAGAAAGAGGAAGACTTCGTAAAGAAGGTGCAGGGACTGGAAGAGCAGATGGCTACGGCGGAAGTTGCTGGCGATGCTCCTTCTTACCAGCGGGCGAAGGCAGAACTACAAGCCGTCAAAGGCTCTGATTACGAGCAGTATCGCTTGGTTCAAGGAGCGCAAGGAAGAGCAGAAGGCGGGCTTGAGAGGACGCAACAGGTAGCAGCTACCAAGAAAGTCACGGGCCTGATCGACTATCAAGAGCGCTTGGCTGATCCTAACAGTGAGTTCCAAGGCTCCGGTAGGGAAGTGTTATCGCAGTGGGTGGATAAGCAGCTTGATGATCCTGCTATACGGGAGGAGTACAACAACCAGCTGGAGCAGAAGGCTAAGACGGAGACGATGAAGATCACCGCTAAGGCTCAAGCAGACGAAGCAGCAGCTAATAATCTTATCAATGTCTACAAGGAAGGTGGCGTCACTGCTGTGAATGATGCAGTTGAGAAGCTGGGTACTCCGCAGGCTATGGCAGTACAGAAGCAGATCGTAGAGTTTCACAGGCTAGACGAAGAGTACGCAACCGCCGATGATAAGATAGCCGCCGACATCACCACCCTCGGTGTGTTAGGTACGACGATTGAAGAGCTAGGCAACAGCATGACTCCAGAAGCTGTGGCGATCTTTGAGAATGACCATAAGAGACTCACTGATCTGGCTAAGTCAGGTAAGCTGACGCATGCTGGTGAGTTACACTCCGCCGTTAAGCAGCTGAAGAACCAAGTCAATCAGGCTAACATCGCACGAATCGCTAATGTGACAGGTCAGAAGGAAAGAGATGCACGGGCCGCAGCTGAAGCA
>Ga0206126_10003635_pt1 | contig 15550 bp, 18 predicted proteins | sample Helgoland_Spring_5_FD_148621 | JGI IMG/M metagenome (GOLD analysis project Ga0206126, IMG submission 148621) | Pelagic subsurface seawater microbial communities from Kabeltonne, Helgoland, North Sea - Helgoland_Spring_Bloom_20160412_1 | ecosystem: Environmental > Aquatic > Marine > Epipelagic ...
GAACTATGAAGAAGCAAAACACACGCATGGCTAAATGGAAGAAAGAACAACAATTAGAAAGACGACAAAACTCTAAACGTGGTCGTGGTCGTTCTATAAGTTCTTACAAGAGAGCTAAGAGTCAGTAATGTCTTTACGTGGTAAACTATTAAGAAAAGTTGTCGGTAAGAAACTCGGCAAGAAGGTGGGGAAGTCAGCAATGACCCCCGCCAAGAAAAGAGCTTTGGCAAAAGCTGTAAAGGCTTCTGCTATGAAAAGAAAGAAGGGTGCCGGAATAAGTCCAATTAAGACCAAATTGAGACTATCTGGAGGAAAGCCTAAAGCTTCTCTCGCTAAGAGAAAAGCAAAAGCAGTAAAACGTAGTGCTAAGTATGACGATAAGGCTCAAGCAGTCGAGCGTAACATGCAAGGTTCTATACTTAAAAGAGACAACAAATTAAACCTAGCACGTAGAGTTAAACTAGGACACTATGCTCGTAAGAGTAGAAGACTTGGGAATAAAGCTAAACGTATAGGAAACAGGATGAAAAGGAAATAAATTATGTCTAACATGACTCGTAAATTTGTTGCAGATGATTACACTGGTGACTATGTATCAGATACAATTAAGGGCAACGCTAACGCTAACTCTAACAACACTCGTGGTGTTATACAAGTAACTATCCCAACAACAGCCAACGTAGCCTTAGAAATGAGACTAGACAGTGCGGCTCCTTGGTTCACTATTAAGACTTATACAGCTTCAGCTATTGAAGAAGTAGTGTTGGCTAACGAAATGAGAATAAGCGTAACAGGTGGTATAGCAGTAGCTTGGCTTTCGGAGACTCTATAATATGACAAACGTAATCAACAACATGATACCTAACTCAGGTGGTAGTGGTGCAGACTCTGCACAAGTAATACAAAATACAACAAACATAATAGGCGCTAATGGCGGTTATGAATTTACAGGTGGTTTCACAGACAGAGTTTCTGGAGCCGCTGGAGCATCGGACATTGGTAACGATGTAGAATACACTCAAGCTATGGTTGACTCTAGTGCTTGGTTACGTTTCGGTTTTGATGCTACTAGGCAACAAGCGAATGACACTCCTTATTGGGGTGACTCAGCAACTAACACTGATGAAGCTCCTCATGCGGGAACTACAGACTATATTGGTACAGGCTTATTCTCTGGTGCTTATATGCCACAGGGCGTAAACAATATGTTTGCCTTTGGTGAAGACACAGGTTACAACGCCGCTAGTACTTCTGGTACAGTATATAACGCCGCTACAGGTTCATACCGTATGGATGAGCTTAGTGTAGGTGATTTCTGTCAGTTTAGATTTGACTTTAACTTAACTCCACAGTTTGCTAATACAACTGTAGAAGTAGGTTTAATCTGGGCAACTAGAGATGCTAACGATGCAGTAACCTTTACTTTCGCTTTAACTGGTGAGCCATTATTCTATGGTGCGGGAACAACAGGACAAACCTTCCTTAACAGACCTATCACAACAGCTTACTTAGCTAGTGATGAAGATGTTAATGCTAGAGCGTTACCTGCTATTCGTGCAGACCAACCAATATTCATACAACCATTAACAACACTATTTACGGTAGGGAGATAACACATGTCTATACGTATTCAACGTAATGAAAATGCTAATGCTATTACCTTCGTAGGTTCTTCACAGCCAGCTTACTGGAACAACTGTTTAGAAGGTGAAGTTAATGAAACAGACAACACTCGTGTAAACGTAGTAAATACAGTACGTACAACTGACTCTGACAATAAAGTATTTGAGTTCTTTGCGGTTCCTTTTACAGAATTCCGTACAGCACTTGGTACAGCTTTCTCAACAGCTCAAGAATGTGCAGACTATATAACAGCACAGGCTAACGCTACAGCTATTGGTATCATTGAATTCGGAGCTACAGATGTTGTAGACTTCCAAAGAGATGCTACTAACACTACTATACTAGCTTCTACAGGACACTCTTATCCTGTGAACTCTATTAAAGCAGTAGCTCAAGCAGATGGTACAATAACAATTAAAGAGAATGTAGACGACGGTGCAGACCTTATGAGGTTTGTTCGTAGAACTAACGTTACTTTCGGTGGACAAACCCAAGCTCAACAGCTTACACCTGTAGTAAACGCTCTTAATGGCTTATTTACAGTAACACCTGTAGGTACTGGTGCAGATGATAGATTTATCTCTAACACTTACACAACTAACTCTCCGGCAACAACTGTCTTTGGTGATGTTACTAAAACAATTAGTGGTGGACAACCTATAGCATTAAAAGGAACTAACAATGGTTCAGATTTTAATGACGGTTTCTTTACATCAGATAACCCTATATCAGCTAACGGAGAATACTTCCAGTTTGATAACTCAGGACATGACCCTCTAAAGAAGATGATGATTGGCTTAATGTTGACATCAGAAGTTTCTGTAGCGGCTCTAGAAGACAATACTGTAACAGGTGAAGACATGGACTTAGCAGTTCGTCTTAAGCCTAACGCTACTTATGAGCATTCACCTTATGGTGCTGTGATTGAGAATGGAATGTTCTCTAACCCACAACGCTCTGACGAGTATCGTGCAGGGATTGATAATGACGGAAGACTATTTATATCTCATTATAGCGAACAAGCAAGTGAATGGCAAGTAATTGTTCGTTCAGCACTTGTAACAGCTAATGAAGAGTATAGCTTAGTAATATTCTTAAAGCAAGAAAATGCGGCTTGTAGTTATGTAATAACTGGTAAAGAAATATACAGCGGACCTGTAATGACTTATCACTACATTGAATCTCCAGATGGTGACTTCTATTATCCTCTATTCACAACAGAAGCAGAGGCTAATCAAGAAGACATTAACAACGGTGGTTCTGGTACTAATCATTCTCATGTCTTTGCAGATGAAACACCTACCCAACAAACATGGTATATGCCTTCAACAGGCGGAACTCATGCGGGAAGCTCGGCTCCAAGCAACACAGCAGACATAACTTATAACGTTATTTCTACAGGTGCAGATGCTAACTATGCTCCAGCGGCTTTCACAATTACTGATTTAACAGTAGATGAGAATACAGCAGTTAACTATCAAGTAGCTCCAGCAGGGGCAACCTATACTACAACTGTATCAGGTTTACCGTCTCAGTTAAGCTTATCAGGAAACAACATTGTAGGTACTGCGGCGGAAGTGGCAGGAACAAACGATGTAACACCTAGCGTAACTTCAACTGTGACTGTTACGAGAACTAACTCTTTTGGTTCTACAACTAGTGACTTTGATATAACAGTAACTAACCTAGACGCACCAGCTCCTTCATTAAGCAGTTGGACACACGTAACAGGTTCAGGAGCAATGGTTGACGCTGACACACTAGATGATGACAGTGTGATGAATTATGATGATACAACAGCTCAAGGTAAACGAGTTGTGTTCTCAGCGGCTTTTGTTGAAGGTTTATTTAACAGCATGGGTACCACAGGTAGCTCACTGAATGCGGTCTTTATTGGCTTCGTAGCAGACAATGCTAACCTTCAAGCTGGTTCAGCACAAGGATTTGGTTGGCAAGATGCGGACATGAAGCTAGGCTTCAGACTTCACATAGAGAGTAATGGTAGTAAAGTCGTAACAGGCGGCGGTAGTATGACAATGTTTGGTAGCGGTACTTTTAACCGTGACTTAGTGTTATTCCACGATGCTCCGGGTTCAGGTAAGCTTATAAGTGCTGTTACGACTGCAGGCACAGGTGCTACAATGGCTACTCCAGTTTTCTATAACACCAGTGTAAACGCAGGTGTAGGAGATGAGCAAGTAGTAATTGCGGCTCGTGAAACTACCGTAGATGTAACAGACACAGGTATTGCTCACTATGACAACCCTGTTGTTTCAAACAACCTAACAGACTGGACTAAGGCTTTAGACTTCAGTGGTTCTAATGAACACGCAAAACAAGTAGGTCCTCAAAGCTCTTATATGCCAATTAAAATGAGTTATACAGGAACAACTGTTCCCGCTCATACTACTGACAGCAACAAAACATCAGACTCCTTGGATGCAAGACCTTGGGCTACATCTATCGTGTTTAAAACTGATGGAAACAGCAGTAATCAACACATCTGGAATATGGGCGCAGGAGCAAGTACAGGGAATGATAACATCTACCTACGTACAGACAGCTTCCGTAATCTTTGGTTCCAGTGGGGTCGAGAGGGCGTTGGTTATAACGAGTGTAAGATTCTTAGTAGCATGAGCACTAGCCAATGGTATGGTGTTTACATTGCTCACAAAGGACAACGTTATAATGCTTCAGATGCCACAGCGGCTAACTTAGCTGGTGCGTTTGATATCCGTGTAATGAGTTCTAGTGATAGCTTTGCTTCTGTAGGTACAAACAAGAGTGTAGTTAACCAGTGGACAGGTACAGGTGCTACAATGGACAGACAGATTGGTGGTGACCTTACTATTGCTGGTCGTGGTAATAACAGAAACTTCCACGGTAAAGTGGCGGCTACAGTTATGACTACACTGAAGTACAACGAAGTTATGCCTAATGACGCTGAAATTAAGCTGATTATTACTGACCCAAAGAAGTGGATAAGTAACCACAAACTAGAAGAGATTCACAGAATCAGCAACGCTGTAAGTCAAACAACTTGGAACTCTTATGCATCCAATACTTATGGTGCTACTCAAGTGTGGTTAATGGGTGATGGTTCTTCTGACTCTTATGCTAATGGTATAAGAAATGAAGTTTATCCTTCAGACCAGAGCTATACTAAGTTACAGCTTAACAATATGGTATCTAACGATATAGAGACAGTATCTATTCCGGGTCTGTCTTAATAAAAAATAAAAATAAATTTGCGATTCCCCTAACGGGGGATTGCTCTAACACAACCCTAACATGCCCATTCGAGAATCGGCAGGAGGAGACAATGGCAAGAAAAAGAATAAACAGCAAATCCAAGGACTTATTAAACGGTCCGGGTACTGTGTTGATGTCGGTAATAGACGGAGAACAGATAAGAATGAGCATCACTGCGGGATGGTTGACAAACTTATCAGGCTACACGATAACATGTAAAATCGTAGAAGCCGATACTAGTAATATAAACCACTTTGCGGCAGATAAAGACGACAGACTACCGATAATGCCACAAGCAGGTGGGCAGGTGGTTGACGTATCTATAATTGATTTAGACGTAAACGATAACGCTTTTGAAATCGTTTTACCAGAAAACATCACTGATGGTTTCACAACAATGCCTTTACCAGAGCAACCAGCTTATGGTTGGATTGGTGTAGAAATTGCAGATGCTGGGGTTGGTGCTAATCAACAGATATGGAAACCTTTCCGGGGTCTTGTCGAAATACTATATAGTCCAACGGAGGCAATATAAATGAGCATAACTGCAACCACAGTTAATGAATATACTATCTCGTTAAGCAGAACCGGTGGTCAAGGTACCAAAGGGGATAGCGTAACATCTGCGGCATTAGTCTCAGGAGAACTTATTCTAACTATAACAAGAAGTGATGGAACAACTTACACTTCAAACGCAGGACGTATCTCAGAGACTTTAGGTATCCAAGATATGAACGACGTTACTTTAAACAACTTAGCTGACAACGCAGTACTACGGTACAACGCAACAGCAGGGGAGTGGCAGAACCATCAGTTGACGACATCTAATATAACTGACATCGACAACACAAACAAAGAAGACGGTGCTGTCTTAGTATACGACAACACTGCGGCAAAATACCAAGCGACTAATCGCATTGAAAAACAAACAACACACATAATCGGAGGTAGCTTCTAATGGCAACTAAAATTTTACTTAAAAAGAGTGTTACTGGCGGAGCTTCCCCATTAACTTCAGACCTAGACCAAGGTGAATTGGCAATCAACCTAGTAGACCAGAAAATCTACACAAAAGACAACGGCAACAACATTGTTGAAATAAGCGGCGCTTATGTAGACTCAGTTGCACCAGCAAACCCTGTTGAAGGTGACGTATGGTACGACACAGTTGCTAACCAACTTAAAGCATACGATGGTTCTGCTTTCCAAGCGGCTGGATACCAAACTGTATCTGCGTTAGAAGATGTTACACTAACATCAATCGCTTCTGGCGACCACCTAACATGGAACGGTTCTGCATTTGTAAACTCTAACCTAGAGTCAGATGTTGAAGGATTCTTCTCAGTAGTAGATGCTGGTGGAGACGGTTCTTTAACTTATGCTAACGGTGTTCACACATACACTGGCCCAAGTGCGGCAGAAACTCGTGCACACTTCACAGGTGGAACAGGCGTTTCAATCGTAGCTGGTGAAGTAGCAATCGGACAAGCTGTAGCAACTACAGACAACGTTGAGTTCAACAAAGTAACTACAGACCTTATCGAAGGTGGCTCAGTAATCACTATCGACCCAGCTGGTCTTGGTGACAACACTGGTGAAGTTATAATTGCTGGTGACTTAACAGTTCAAGGTACTACAACTTCTGTAAACTCAAATGAAGTAAACATTGGTGATGCAATCATCTTGTTGAACGCTGACGAAACTGGTGCGGCTTCTGCTCCTGCAGGTATTGAAATTGAACGTGGCACAGACTCTAACGTTTCTTTCATCTGGAACGAAACAGCAGACAAATGGGACCTAAACAACGAAGAATTACAAAACGTAGTTCTAGATGGTGGTTCTTACTAAATAGCTCTGGGGGTGTCTCTATAGGCACCTCCACCTCACACATAGGAAAGAAGCCCAATGGCAACTAAAATTATTCATAAGAAATCCTCGGTAGCAGAGAAAGTGCCTTTAGCAACTGACTTAGAAGTCGGTGAAATAGCGCTTAACCTTGCAGACCGAAAGATTTATTCAAAACAAACAGACGGAACTGTTGTAGTAATGTCTCCGCAATCAGTTGGAGACCAAACTTCATTAGGTGCATGGACAATCGGTGAAGCAGGAAGCGTAGAATGGGCATTGCAAGAAGCAAGCGGCTCTATACTATTTATGTATGGCCCGTCCACTGCTATGTCATTTGACTCAGATGGCCAAATAAACATTTCTGGTGATTTATATCAGGGCGGCACAGTATCCGCTAGCCCTATTAACTCAGAGCCTCAAGAAAATGACGAATGGTCTTACCACAATTCTTTAGATAAGTTCTTCTTCCAATATGGACAGAACAACAAGTTTATGGTAGATGGTGACGGAGATTTAACAATTCCCGGAGACTTTGAAGGTGACGCAACAATAGACGGAACTAACAGCTCTAGCTACTACTTCTACTTTAGTGGAACACCAGTAATAGAAATGACTGCTTCAGGCGACTTAAAGTCAGCAGTAAGCTTAAACACAAACGCAAACATTTAATGCTAATAGAAAAGGAATTCGACGATGGCAATTAAAGTAACAGGTACTACGGTCATAAACGACTCACGTAATATCGAAAACATAACAACAATTAACGGTACCGCTTGGGCTACTGTAGTAGCTAATGCTTCTGCAGGTTCAGAAGTTACTGTAAACGAGCTAACAGACGTTACGCTAGGGACACTATCAACTGGTGAAGTTCTACAATACAACGGTTCTGCATGGGTTAACACAGGTCTTGACTTCACAGACATCGCTAGCACACTAGCAGATGCTCAAGTAGTAGAAAGCAATGTAACTCAGCACGAAGCGGCTTTAACTATTACTGAATCACAAATTAGTGACTTAGGTACTTATGAGACAGCTGACTCAACTATATTAAAAGACGCTGATATTGGCGTAACAGTACAACCTTTCGGTGCTTACGAACCACAAGACGCAACAATCTTAAAAGATGCTGACATCGGCATAAACGTACAAGCATACAATGCTAACTTAGTATCTGACGCTACTTACGTTAAAACAGACGAAAACTTTACTACAGCTGACCATGCTAAATTAGATGGTATTGAAGTAGGTGCGACTGCAGACCAAACTAAAGCAGACGTTGAAGGTCTTGGAATTGCTTTCTCAAGCATTTCAGCTACACCAACAACAGTAGCAGGATACGGAATTACTGATGCTTACACAGGTGCTTTTGGAGACTTAACAGGTACACCTACTACGGTTTCTGGATACGGTATCACAGACACTTATACTACAACAGAAGCAGATGCGGCTATAGCCACAGCAGTAGGCAACTTAGTAGACTCAGCACCAACAGCTTTAGACACGCTAAACGAATTAGCGGCTTCTTTAGGCGATGACGCTGACTTTGCAGGTTCTGTAACTACTAACCTAGCTGGAAAATTAGACTTAGCAGGTGGTGCATTAACTGGTGCAGTAACAACAACTTCTACAATCGCTGGACGTGATGTAGCAACAGATGGTACTAAGTTAGACGGTATTGAAGCTTTAGCTGACGTAACAGACACAGCTAACGTAACTGCGGCTGGAGCCTTAATGGATTCAGAAGTAACTAACTTAGACCAAGTAAAAGCTTTTGATAGTGCAGACTATGCAACAGCGGCACAAGGTGCATTAGCGGCATCAGCGCTACAGTCTTACACTGTAACTGAAGGTGACGTAACAGGACATCAAGCGGCTCTAAGCATTACTGAATCACAAATAAGCGATTTAGGAACTTACGAAACAGCAGACGCTACTATTCTTAAAGACGCTGACATCGGTGTTAATGTTGAAGCTTATGACGCAACTATTCTTAAAGATGCAGATATTGGTGTTAACGTTCAGGGTTATGATGCGAATCTCGTTTCAGACGCTACTTACGTAAAAACAGCAAATGACTTTACAGATACTTTACTGACTAGACTAAACAACATCGAAGCGGGTGCAGACGTAACAGACACATTGAATGTTACTCAAGCTGGAGCCTTAATGGATTCTGAAGTAACTAACTTGGCTGACGTTAAAGCATTTGACCCTACAGACTACGCTACAGCGGCACAAGGTACATTGGCAGACTCAGCACTACAGTCTTATACTGTTACTGAATCAGATGTTACAGGTCACGAAGCGGCTTTAACTATTACTGAATCACAAATTAGTGACTTAAATGCTAACTATGTAGTAGATGCTACTTATGTTAAGACTGACGAGAACTTTACAACTGCAGACCATACTAAGCTAGATACTATCGAAGATAGTGCTACAGCTGACCAAACAGGCGCAGAAATAAAAGCTCTATATGAAGCTGAAACTAACGCTTACACAGACGCTTTAAATACTAAACTTGCGGGTATCGAAACAGGTGCTACAGCTGACCAAACTAAAGCTGACATTGAAGGTCTTGGAATTGAACTTCCAGCGGCTAACCTAACAGGTACAATAGCGGCGGCTCGTTTAGACACAGCAACAACACAAGCTGAAACAGACGACTCAACTAAGATTGCTACAACAGCTTTCGTTACAGACAAAATCGAAACACTTATCGGTGGCGCTCCGGGTACATTAAATGACCTTAACGAACTAGCGGCGGCTATCAATGACGATGCTAACTATAACACTACATTAACTACTGCTCTAGGTACTAAATTACCAAAAGCTGGTGGAACAATGTCTGGTGATATTGACATGGGTGGTAACAAAGTACTATTCAACAACATGTATGCAACTGAAGGCGACTTGCCAAGTGCTACAACATATCACGGTATGTTTGCTCACGTACACGGTACAGGTGCAGGTTACTTTGCACATAGTGGTTCATGGGTTAAACTAGCAAATGATTCTCAAATATCTGATGAGAACTTTACAACTGCTGACCATACTAAGTTAGACGGTATTGAAACAAGTGCTACAGCTGACCAAACAGGTGCGGAAATAAAAGCCTTATATGAAGCTGAAGCTAACGCTTACACAGATGCTTTAAACACTAAACTTGGCGGTATTGAAACAGGTGCGACAGCAGACCAAACTGATGCAGAAATCAGAGCGGCAGTTGAAGCGGCTACAGACAGTAACGTATTCACAGATGCAGACCATACTAAACTAAATGGTATAGCGGCAAATGCTACTAACGTAACTGACAACAACCAAATTGCTAACGGTGCAGGCTACATTACATCTTTCACTAACACTACTTACAGTGCCGGTGCAGGACTTGATATATCAGGTACAACTTTCAGTGTTGAAAGTGACTTGCGTGGTGATGTTACTCAAATTGGTCCAGACACTAATGATTACTACCTTGTTGGGTCAACTACACACAAATGGTTCTTAGATGGCAACGAAGACATGCGTCTTGAGAATGATGGTGACTTACACGTTGATGGTAACGTTGTTGCTTACTCTACAACTACTTCAGATGAGCGTCTTAAGAAAGACATCGTGAAGATTGACAATGCTTTAGATAAAGTATCTCAGTTAAACGGTTACACATTTGAGTACTTGAACGATGGTAAGAAGTCTGCAGGTATACTTGCTCAAGAAGTTGAAGCAGTAATGCCAAGTGCGGTTTCAGAAATGAAACTACCACTTAAGTCAGATGATGACCAAGAGTACAAAGTAGTTCAGTATGACCAATTACATGGTTTGCTAATTGAAGCAATCAAAGAACTAAAATCTGAAATAGAAACATTGAAAGGGTAAGCTATGCCAGTAACTAGTAGTGGTCAAATCGGAATAAACGATATAATGACCGAATTAGATATCACTGGACAAACTGCTTTAAATGATGAAGATGTCAGGGGCCTTATTGATAAGGCTTCTGACACTCAGATGGCAATGAACGAGTGGTACGGTGCACAAAGCGCATTCCCATTTACATATTCAGGAAACGCAGAGACAACACAAAACGTAAGTACACTGGCTACTGCGGCAGGTTGGGATGGTACAGTTCCAGTTATAATGACTATATCATCTTCTGCTTCTCTTCACTCAGGCCAACGAACCCAACCCGCCTTAACATTAGACGTAGCAGGTTCAACTATTATTAATAATGGTAAAATTGCGGGTCGTGGAAGTAGTGCAGCAAGTGACGGCGGTGATGCTCTAAGTATTACTGTTTCTGGTTGTACAGTCCAAAACAACTCCGGCGCATTTATTGCAGGAGCCGGTGGAGGCGGTGCCGGTAGCCAAGGTGGCGGTGGCGCAGGTCAAGCTACTTTAGGTTCTAACGGTTCTGGTACTGGCACAGGCTCAGGTGCTTCTTGTTACGGTGGTTTAAACCGAACAAACGGTTCTGCTAGTGGCTGTTGTGCTTTCTGGACATACTCAGGTGCCGGCGTTGGTGGGCCTCAAGGTGGACAAAGTGTCTCTGGAACAGCATGTGGCGGCGGTAGCTGTTTATCATGTGGTTCATTCTATGGTGGTGGTTGTGCTAACGTAAATGTAAGTAGTTGTACAAACAAAGCCCCTGCGGGCGGTGGTTCTGTATTAGATGCATCATCTAACGTTGATGGCTCTGGTACTAACGGCGGCGGCGGTTGGGGTCGAGTTGGTAAAGGCGGCGGCGGTGCCGCTGGTGAAGCCATTGCAACAAACCAATCCTATACCTATACTAACAACGGAACAGTGTACGGGAGTGTATAATGAAATTAGCAGATAAAGAAACAGCGCAAGAAAGACTTGCAATTTGTAAAGCGTGTCCGTTCTATAAACTTAGAACTTGCACTAAATGTGGATGCTTCATGCCTTTTAAAACTAAACTTTTAGGGCAAGTGTGTCCAGAAAGTAAATGGTGATATTATGATATTTGAAGAAGAAACAATAGTGTCTTATTTTGCTCACAACAGAGAAGAAGATTACGAGACTTTTGAAGAAGCTAAACAAGTAGTATTTGAAGACATTAATCATTATTGTAACGATTATGCTGATTTAGTACGAGTTAAAAAGGTTGAAGTTAATGCAGACGGAAGCTACAAACTACTGTCAGGAAAATTAACTCACGATGAGCTTTGTAACTTAGAAGACAGTCAATACCTTTGTTATTCTATGTATGCGGGTAACGGTATGCAAGTTTTCTGCAATAGTGTTGAAAAAGTTAACAGACTAATTGCCTTAAATAAACTTAAGAAAGTCCAATCTTTCGCTTTTGTTACAAAAGAGACTATGACTGTTCGTGACCAAACTAATGATAAAGGTTTTGTTATACCTGAAACTGTAATAGTAGAAGGGGAAGATTACCCTCACGACTTAGGAGAAAACCCATTAGCTTCTGATTATGTTCAGAACGGAGTAGGTTTAAACTTAATAAATGAGTTTGATTACGAAACAATCACGATAGAAGTAAAAGGCTTTTTAACATAGTGGTTAAAGTAAACCCTAAATACTTTTTAGATGCTGACAGACTAGACTTCATGTGTAAATACTTATATGTGAAGTCTAAGTCTGAAGGCTCTAACCATATGCATTATAAAAGTATATACGAAGAGCACATATTTAAACAGACTAGAGGCATAGAGCCTACTGATATGCATATCATTAATCAGCCTCGTAAGAATACAGTAAAAGACTATACTGATAGTTTTGACCGTTTAATTAACAACTTTAAAACACACGGATACAATCAGGACTACCCTATACACTGTAATTCTATAAAAAGAATAAATGGTGGTGCGCATAGAATAGCGTGTGCACTATACTACAAACAACAAATTCCTATTGTTATACACAACGATACGGAAACTAAACATATCTGGGATAGAGCTTGGTTTGAAAGCCATAGCTTCCCTGAAGAAATTATTATAGAACTGGAGGAGACTTTTGTTAAACTCAGTTGTAATAGGTAACGGCAAATCCCGTGAAGGCAAAGACTTAAAGACTATACAGAACGCTAATATAATAGCATGTAACTGGTTCTTTAAGCACGAATTCGAGCCAGACGTTCTAGTGACCTCTGACGAAGATATTACTAACTATATACTAAAAATGTATCCTAACTTTAGGTGTCATTATAAAGCTAAAAACAATTACTCATCAGGAGCAACAGGTACAAGAGTTGCTATTGATAAGTTTAACTCAGACAATATATTTTTAGTAGGTATGGACTTCTTTGGCATAGATGGCAAGGTAAATAACGTATACTCTGGAGAGTTATATTATACTCCTGAGAACTTTATAGCGCCTGACAGCAATGAATGGCAAATACAATTTGAAGAAATAATACGAGAAAGAGTTGATGTTAACTTTTACCATGTTGACCCTCTTAACGAAATAAGTCCTAACAGACTTTTAAAATTAAATAACTTTCATCAATTAACCTACAAAGGCATGGTTGATAAGTTAAGTAAAGGAGAAATTAAATGAGTCAAATTTCATTACAAGAAAATGACGCAAAATTAGACGGCATTGAAGCAAACGCTAACAACTACTCACACCCAACAGGTAACGGTAATAACCATATTCCTAGTGGCGGTGCTAGTGGTCAATTTTTAGGATACTCTTCGGCAGGAACTGCGTCTTGGGTGGCTTCACCTAGCCCAAGTATGACTTTTGGTGCTGTTGGTACTTATGTTTGGGCGCATAACACGGGTAACACACTCACACACAACTCAACTTGGTCTGGTAGTAATCTTACCGTTATCGCCGCAGTTACTGGTTCACCTAATGGTGATATCTACACTTATAACACCACAAAACCTTCAATCTCCGGAACATGGAGAGCTATTGGGGGCGGTGACGATACTCGTGGTAGTCACCATAGGATGTTAACCCTATTTATCAGGATTTCATAAAATGATAACAATAACAGAAGTGCGTAACGCACAATCATTAAACGCAGAAAATACTGCATTTGAAGTAGAAATTAATCATCCAGAACATGGTTGGATACCTTATGGGTTAATGCCTGATGATACAGATAATACTGTAGACAACAGCGTATTGCTTGTACTTATCGGCTCAGACTATGCGGCGTATGTAGCACCTACTCAAGAAGAACTAGATGCAGAAGCGGCTGAAGCTATAAGAAACTTAAGAGATGGTATTCTAGCAAGAGACGTAGACCCTATCGTAAGCAACCCGCTTAGATGGGCTAGCCTAACAGAAGCGGAACAGCTGGCTATAGCTAACTATAGAACAGCTTTATTAGACATAACAACTCAAGCAGATTTTCCTTATAGCGTCGTTATGCCTACCAAACCAGAATAAGGAGAATTTAAATGAGTCAAATATCATTACAAGAAAACGATACTAAACTAGACGGCATTGACACAAATGCTAACAACTACTCGCACCCTACAGGTGCAGGAAACAACCACATCCCTTCAGGCGGAAGCGTAGGGCAAATCTTAGAAAACACTGCTTCTGGTACTGTTCAATGGGCAGACGCTACAGGTTCTATATTCCCTGCGTTTGCTAACAGCACTTGGACAACAGGTACTTTTACATCTTCAGGGAATACCACATCATTTACAGCGCCAACTGGCGGTAACGGTATTTTCTTCGTTGGAAGAGCTCAATTCAGGTCAAATAATACATCAGTAATGGGCTCTATGAGTTCATCTATCTCAGGAACAGGAAGTTACTGCATGTTTGGTGGCGACTACGGAGGCTATCTTACTTCTGGTGGCAGTGCTGGCCCAAGCGGCGCAGTGGCAGGTAACCCTATTAATCATGGTATGCAAGGCTTTCTAGCTCCCGGAGGTTCTCTAAACTTCAATGCGGCGGCACCTAACTATAACATGTATTTCAACATAAGCATGAGATACAAAACAGTATAAAAATAACAATCATCCCCTCGGGGGTGGTAAACTTTACTCTAAAACAAGGACTATTCATGTCAAAAAAGAATTCTCGCTTTGCAACTAAAAAAGATTCACGTATGCCTAAATACATGAGAGAAGAGGATGAACGGAGAAATCCGAATAAGTATAAGAAATTTAATACTAATTTTCATGTCTTACCAAAGAATGAAAAACAAGATGACTTGATTAATGCGATAAAACATAACCCAATAACAGTTACTATAGGCTGTGCAGGTACCGGCAAAACGTACTGTAGCGCAGGAACGGTAGGACAGTTATTTATGTGGGGTAAATATAAGAAGATTGTTCTTACAAGAGCAAATGTTCCTACAGGAAAATCACTCGGACACTTTCCGGGAACTGTAGAAGAGAAGATGACACCTTGGTTAATGCCAATGTTAGAAGTTTTGAGTAAAGCTTTTGGACAAGGTAAGTATGAATACATGCTAGCTAAAGGTGAGATAGAGATACAACCTATCGAAACAATAAGAGGTCGTTCCTATGAGAATGCTCTCGTGCTTGTAGATGAAGCACAAAATTTATGTATGGATGAGCTAAAGGCGATTACAACCCGTCTAGGAGAAAACTCTAAGCTAGTGCTTATGGGTGACCCTGCTCAGTCCGATGTTAAAGATGGTCGAGACCTTATGACATTCTGTCGTAAAGTTAATGGGGCGGGTTTAGATATACCTGTAATACAATTCAGCGTTGAGGATATTGTTAGAAGCGATATCGTAGCTGACCTAGTGCGACTATTTATAGAAGAAGAAATGTAACACACAGAGAGAGCCTCTGGTAGCGTTTGATGGGGACTATTATCAAGACGTTGCTAGAGGCTGTCCTCGTGCCACTTT
>Ga0206126_10003637_pt1 | contig 15547 bp, 20 predicted proteins | sample Helgoland_Spring_5_FD_148621 | JGI IMG/M metagenome (GOLD analysis project Ga0206126, IMG submission 148621) | Pelagic subsurface seawater microbial communities from Kabeltonne, Helgoland, North Sea - Helgoland_Spring_Bloom_20160412_1 | ecosystem: Environmental > Aquatic > Marine > Epipelagic ...
CTCGTAAGATGAGAGATGACGAGTACAGATACTCTATCTACAAGAAAGAGAAAGAGAAAGAAACCAAACCTAAAAAGAAGTAAGCTATGAGTAAAGATTGGTGGGACGATAGTCCCCTACACCCAGCGAATAGAGATGATGATAATAGAGACGATCATCTTTACTGCGACGATTGTCAGGAACGTTTTGAAGATCACGAGATTGAAGATGGTATCTGTGACGATTGTTTCGACAAACAAGAAGTATTAGCAAACCTTTAAACCACTATCATTATGTACGCAACACTATTTATAGGAACAACCTTAGCTATGATACTATTAATTGTAGTAACTGCAAACGATTTTAAAGACTAAAACTATGGCTAAGATATATATAGACAACTCAAAATTTATGGTATTTGTAGATACTATAGCTACAGATTACACAACCTTAAACTATGGTGCTGACACTTGGAAGGAGGTGCAAGATGGGTTATCAAAAAACACTTGCATAGTATTTACCGAAGAAGCACAAGAATACTATATGGAAGTATACGACGAAGTAGAAAGTATGTTAAACAACATATTAGACATTCATAGTAACAACTATTTTAATGGTTAATAAAAAACCCGTATCTTTACCAACCTAAAAAAAATATTATGAGCGTAGAAGAATTTAACTTGGCAAGAATAGATGCCTTAGAGATTAGAGTAAAAGAGTTAGAAGAACGATTACGAGAACATGAAGAAAAAGAAGGTAAAGATTCAGGACATTTGGGATGCGACACGCCCGAATGTGTATGCAAATAAAAAGAAGTATAAACGTAAAGCAAAGTATAAAGATGAACACTATAGACGTCGATCAGATCTGGATGAGGGGGAAGATGAACCCTTGTTCTAACTACGTATTGTATCAGAAAGTATATAACAAACATATACAACCGATATATGATAACCTAACAGACTTTTCAAAATCGCTGAGAAATCAAGAAAATTTTAGTAGATTGGCTACGGCTAATCAAAAGAGAATATTTGCTTGCCTTGATTATGTAGACACTATGGGTACGCAAGACCTTAATGAGCTACTTAAAAAAGAATATTCTATGGTTGAATTTTTATTGAAAGTAAATGAGATTAGAAGACGAAACGCTGATACATCTGTTAATAGACAAGGGAATAGACCATAATCTAAATAATAGAATAAAACCTAGTAGACACCCTAACATGAGGAAAGTCTGCAAGGCTTTGAATAAAAACAAGATCAGCTTTACTTATTTTGCTGAGACAGACACCTTAGTGGTTGTTAAGCCCGAATCTATACTATATCAGATAGCAATACTACCTTCATTGTTTGGCATTAGTGCCATCGTATTAGTACAGAATGAAGACAAAGATCAACAAAATTTAGAAACAATCTCTGAAGTCTTATACAACCTACTGCCACCTGAAATTGATTACGAAATATTAGGGGTGGTGTAAAGAAAAATATACAAAAACACCATTTAGACAAAAATATTTACTATATTTGTCAAAAGAAAGTTAATTTAATCAAAACCAACTATGCAGAAATCAGAAACAATAGGCAACTTGACTCTTGCCTTATCGAAAGTGCAGGCTCAACTAAGACCTGCTAAAGAAAACTCAAAGAATCCTTTTTTTAAATCTAACTACGCTGACTTAGGTGCAGTATGGGACTCAGTTAGGTCTCTATTGGCTGAGAACGAGTTAGCAATAGTACAGATGCCTACCGACGTAGGTGGTGTAACCACTATCATGTCACATTCAAGTGGAGAGTATCTACAATCTACGTGCTACATTCCTTGTAAGGAGGATGCTCATGGTGTAGGTTCAGCAATCAGTTATGCTCGTAGGTACGCTTTAGCATCTTTTGTAGGTGTTGTTACGGGAGATGATGATGGCAATAGTGCAGTAGATAAAGCACCAGCACGTAAGCAATCTTCTGCACCAGCATCTAAGCCTAAATTGACCTCAGATAAGTATAAGAATATGCTTAAAGCTATTGAGGACGGCAAAGGAGATGTAGTTAAGCAAAAGATGAACGGCTACGAACTTACCAAGACTCAATCTGACAACCTAAACAAGGTTCTTAAATTAGCTCAAACCTTAGCGTAATGGCTTTAGATAGCTTTATAAGAAAGTTAGAGGACGACTCTTTCTACTACTCAGACTATGACTTTGTTACAAATTCTCAGTTAGGGTTGATAAAGAAAGATGTTCGTACCTATAAGATGATGAGAGAGCATCCTGAACTTAGGTTGGAAACTTTCCCGATGATATTTGGTAGAGCCTACCACGTAGCTATGCTTGAGCCTAACGAGTTTAACGACAAAGTTAAGGTGTTTGCTTCAGCAACAAGGACTACTAAGGGATACAAGGACTTTAAGGCTGATAACCCTGACGCACCTACTATTATCCTACAGAAAGAATACGACAGAATCATGCGTATGCAGGACGTTCTATTCTCTCATGCTGAGGTAAGAGACCTCCTTCAATCTCAAGGAGAGAGAGAGATAGCTAACGCTTGGGAAGACCCAGACACTGGAGTGTTCTGTAAAGGTAAGGCTGACTATAGAAATGGTAGCACCCTTGTAGACCTCAAGACGACGGGAGATGGTAGCCTTTACGGGTTCAGTGGATCTTGTAAGAAGTATGGCTACGATAGGCAGTCAGCATTTTATATGGATGGATTTAACTGTGATGAGTTTGTATTTATAACTCAAGAAAAAGAAAGACCATATAACGTATCTATATTCTACGCAGGAGAAGACTTTCTCGCAAGGGGTAGAGATGAGTATAAGTATCTACTTGATACATACAGAAGGTTCTTTATTGATAACGAAGAGGTTGTTGAAGAACACCTTGTAATGGATACACTATGACATTAAAAGACGCATTAAAAGAGGCTGATTTAAATATATCTTGGCTATCTGAAAGAATAGGGTTAAGCCGACCTACCCTATATAAATACTTAGATAAACCTGACGAGTTTAAAGTTAAACACGTTAGAAAAATCGCAAGGTATTTACATATAACACAAAGAGAGGCATTAGTTAATTATTTTAATCAAGCTGAAAGCTATGAGTAACACAGAGAAAATTTACATTGGAAACGGAACTGAGAAGTTCGACGGAGGATTGGTAGAGTTTTCATTAAACCTATCAAAACTAAGTAGTGAAGCAAAGGATCACTTCTTTGAGTACAACGGAGAGAAATTCATTAAGTTGAAGGTTGTTAAGAAACGTGATGGTGCTGACCAGTATGGTAAGACTCACTACGTTGAGGTAGACACCTACAAGCCTGAAGCGAAAGCTGAGGATAAGACTGACGACCTACCGTTTTAATTATTGGAGGGGCTTAGTCCCCTCCTTTTTTTAACCCTAACCAAAAACCACTGTCACTATGAGATTAAGAGTATCAGATACAGACGTAATAATTACAGATAGATTAAATTTTGTAGAGATTGATGGTCGTACTATACACTTTCACTTTACAGACAACAAACATGATGCTATCTTTAACAACGAGATGGAGGCTCTGGCTTCTTTTAATAATATCAATCATTGCCTTAACACCACAGATGCTCGCTTTGAATCTCAGGAGAAGCAGATTGAGGAAGACGAGAGAAAAGAAAAAGGCTTCGAGATGTTTTGGAATCTATACGATAAAAGGGTAGATAAAGGTAAGGCAAAAAAAGCCTTTATGAATCTTACACTCGAAGAGATGATCAATGCCGTAAAAGGTGTAAAGGCGTATGTAGACTCTACTCCAGATAAGCAGTATAGAAAGATGCCCTCAACTTGGCTACACAATAAAGGCTGGGAGAGTGAAGTAAAATTAGATACCAAGAAAACAAACCGATACGTTAAACCAAAATACCATACCGATGAAAGATAATACAGAGATGGAGGTAATGCTACTTGGTCGTATCATGTCATACCCAAAGGAATACTACGATAACCACAGCATCATTAGTGGTGGTATATTTTCTGATCCCTTAAATAAAAAGATATACAACGTTGTATCAGATAGATTAGACAAGGGTGACGCAGTAGACATGGTTGTACTATCGTCCTTAGTAAAAGACTCTATGGCTGACTATAGGATAGCTGAGTGTTATTCTAAAGACTTTAGCCACCACAACACAGAACACATGGTTCTATACCTATCTCAAGAAGAGAAGAAGGTTAGACTTAGAAAGCTAATAGATATAACGAGTAATAAAATTAATCAGAACGAGGACTTGTTTAGAATCCTTGACTTTGTAGAATCAGAACTCAAGCCTATATCAGAGGTCAGGGGTAGTGATATACCCGACATCAAGAAACAACTAAAGGTGTTGCACGACGACATCCGAAGAAGAATGGACTCAGATGATATGATCGGTCTACCTACTGGTTTTCAGTCTGTAGATAAGTTTACTGGTGGGTGGCAAGAGACTGATTTTATAGTCATAGGTGGTGCTTCGTCTATGGGTAAGACATCCCTAGGATTATCGTTCTGCTACAACTGTGCCAAGGCAGGCATCCCTGCGGCAGTATTCTCATACGAGATGGGTGATACGCAGTTGTTACAAAGATTAGTGTCCCTTGAGAGTGAGGTTAATAATAGGTATATAATGAAGGGAACCCTTGAAGACCAAGAACTGACGAGAGTCGATAGGGCTATAGGTAAGCTTGAGAATACAAGCCTATTCATAGATGAGTGTAAAGACTCGTCCCTTCGATACCTCCTCAACAAGATACGTCAGTACGTTATCACAAAGGATGTTAAGTTTTTCTTAGTGGATTACCTACAGCTTGTTAAGGCTACGGGAGCATCCAGAGAGCAGGAGGTAGCTGTAGTAGCTCGTGAGCTTAAGAACATAGCTAAAGAGCTGAACGTAACTATCGTAGCTCTATCTCAGCTTAGTAGGGGTGTAGAGAGAAGAGATGGTTGTAGACCAAGTCTATCCGATCTTCGTGAGTCAGGAGAGATCGAGCAAGCAGCAGACATTGTTATGCTTGTATACCGACCAGAGTACTACGGTATAATGACAGACGACGCAGGACAACCTACAGAGGGACTTGTAGACCTTATATTCGCTAAGGGTAGGAACATTGGTACGGGAACACTACCTCTTAGATTTAAGAAGGAGTACACCAAGTTTAGTGACCCAGCAGATTACGAAGAGAAATTTATAGCAGCACAACCAACAGATTCATTCTAACTATGACAACATGGAAACCATAGACTTTACAATGGGATTGATATTTATTATTTACGCAACAAGAACCTTAATTAAAGAACTGATATGAAACACGAGAAAGCATTTGAGAATTTAATACAAGTAGTATCTAACGCTACGGGATTATCTAAAGCAGGGATATTAAAGAACACGAGAGAGAGGAAGAGGGTTAACGCTAGGAAGATATTAGTATACCTACTTAGGGAGAGATACAACATGGGTTGGACAAGGATGGGAGAGCTTATGGGTCTTCACCACTCTACTCTAATACATAACTACAATTATGTAGTAAGTAGTTATAGGTTCGATCCTGAAATTAAAGACCTTAAGGATAAGGTTGATGTAGTAACTAAAGAGCAAGAGGACGTTATGAAGAAATCATTATTAAATATACTTGAAGATAAGTACACCTCTATGGAGGGTAAGTTAGATATACTAGTAGACATTTTAAGAAATGAAGAAGGAAATATATCATACTACGATAAACTACGAGTGGAGAGTTATTCGTTACGTGAAGGGGATAAAGAAGCCAGCAAAGGAATGGAAAAAATCAGCATACACGACTTGTACGACGGGAAGAACTCCTGAAGAACTATATAAAATTAATCACTTGATGAGTACCTTGAGGATAAGATGCAAATCTACCAACGAGGTTGAGATAAAAATTACTGGCATCATTGAGCACGACTTTATTTGTCTGTCTCACGATGTTCATTAAGAATCAGCAAGTGGAGGGGGGTCTACGACCTAGACCTTAAACTGTAACAAGTCGGTTGCAACCCCAAGGCTATTCGTGGTACGTGATGCCTCTACTATAATTTATTGTCTAGCCTTAGTGCGTGAGCAAGCTACGTGAGTGCTGCCGACATACGAGAGCACCAAGCGTGAGTTGGGCACAAAAAGTCCTGCCCTAGGAAAGTAGGCAATTTTAAACCTACGGGTTTGAAAATCAGCAAGTGAGAGTCGGGGAGAGGCTGTGGGAGTTTCTCCTCGTTCTTACTATTAACTATCTGACAATTAAATAGTAAAGGGTTAAATATTTTAATATCTTTGCACTTTATTAAAACACCGAAAATATGGAAATGATTTACCTATCTGTAGTCTTAATCTGCGTGTTTGTAGCAGTAGTAGAGTACAGAAAAATACTCAAGTAACAAATACTGTAGGGTGGTGAAACTGGCAGACACACCCACCTGTCTCGTGGGCGTAGATCAAGGAATAAACTAAGGATAATGGGATTGACCACCAAGCTGCGCAGCACCCTGGTTAAAATCTGTCCTTTAGCTAACCTCTACGTGGAAGTTCGACTCTTTCCCCTACAGCAATGTGCCGTAAAGGTACGCCACTATCATAATGGCGACGTATGTAAACGTTGTGAATTTATTCATACTGCGAACATACCTATAAAAAACACAACAAAAGTTAAGTAGAAGTTAAATTTAATTCAAGAGAGATGCAGGACAAGATCAAACAAAAATGTGACGAAATCAGAGACTTACTCCTAGAGAAGAATAGGTCTTATGGTAACTCAGTCTTCGACAAAGGAGTACTATTCGATGTAGAGCCTATGTACGCTATTCAAGCTAGGATCAACGACAAAATTAATAGGATCAAGAGTAAGAGTAACTACCTTAGTGAGAACGATCTTATGGATCTTACGGGCTACTTTATACTACTACAAGTATTAAGAGACGAGATGGATAGAGTTAGGAATCATACAGAACCATCACCTACTACGTATAGTTACGAATGGGAAAACAGAAACCATGAGGAAGGAGCCTAGATTTGAGACCAGCGAGGACAGAACTAGGGAGGAAGAGACGTTAAGAATACTTATCGAAGGTAAAGACTTAACGTTCAAGCAACTAGATAAGTACGCTCCTGTAGACGCAGAGATTCTAGACAATAGAACTATGAAGGTTGTCTCCCTATGTGAAGTTAAAAGCATGAAATTTAACGTCAGCGAGGTAGATAGAGTTAGGACATCTGTAAGAAAAATACAACACTGCCAGAAAGAAGCTTTACATAGAGACTTACCACTATGTATAGTTTGGAGGTTTAAAGACGCTATATCTTACATCTGGATGCACGAAATAACAAACGCTACAGTAATGTGGGGTGGAATGAAAAAGCCAAGGAAAGGCTCTATATGGGATAGAGAATTGTTATTCTATATAGATATAGATTTACTAACTACAATTAAATTTTAAAGATGAAAAAAAAACAAAACAACGCAGAGCAAAAGATCAAACTAATGAAGTTTGACTGTGAGATGAGGGCTAAGTCAGTAGAGTTAGCTGCTACGCTATCTGGTAGTAATTCAGAAAAATCTCTATTAGAGAACGCAGATCAGATTGCTAAGTACATATTTGGCATCACCACCGTACAGCCGAAAGAAAAATAATTCGTACCTTGCACGTTATAAAATAATTATATAATGGCACGAAATAAATTAGCAGGAAAGATTAACGGTACGAGTAAGAGTTCTAAGAATTACAAGAAGAACCCAGCTTCTAGAAAGAAGAAAGCTGCATACGATAAAGAGTACGCCTCATCTGAAGAGAGAAAAAACTATCGTGTAAAGCTAAACCTCTTTAATAGGAAGAAGGGTAAGAAGGGTGATGGTAAGGACGCATCTCACACCAAATCAGGTAAGCTAGTCATGGAGGGTCAGTCTAAAAATCGTGCAAGAAACAGGGGAAAGAAGTAATTTATTCGTAAATTGCCCCTATGCGATACAAGAGAAGAAAAGGTAGGCAGATAACTAGAGCTAAGAAACACACAGTAGACGGAATAACGTTTGCTTCAGGTCTAGAGTTATACTGCTACAGAGCTCTTCAGAAGGCTGGAATACCTAATCAATACGAAGGAAAGACCTTTGAGCTTATAGAGAAGTTTAAGTTCAAGGGTTTTCTTATGGATAAAGGTGTCACCAAGGGCAAAAAAACCTACAAAGAAAAGACGGGTAACATCAGGAATATATCCTACACCCCAGACTTTATTAACTTAGATCAAGGATTTATTATTGAAACAAAAGGACTGAGAACCCCAGAGTTTAAGATGAGATTTAAATTGTTCTTGAAGTATCTACATGATACAGGTCAAGACTTAGACGTTTACATCCCATCGAATCAAAAAGAAGTTAACACTACTATTGAACTCATCTTGAGCAGGGGCTCATCCTTTTCTAAAAAAACAAACAAATGAACGAAGAAAACAAAGCGTTGAAGGACGAATTAAAAAGATCAGAAGAATCATCAAATGATACATTTGACTCGTGGATTGTAGACTTAGAAGGTGGCGACCAGCCTGACGCTTGCAGCATTGACGACGAAGATTGTGAAGCTTGCGGATCGTAGATGGATAATAAATCTAAAAAACCCCCAAAGGGGAACGTAAAGTTTAACATAACTTTATCTGACGAGCAGAAGCTAGCTAAGGAGAATATCATGAGTCACGCCTTCAGCTTTGTAGTTGGTAGAGCAGGATCTGGTAAAACCCTTCTAGCTGTGCAAGTCGCTTTAGATATGTTCTTTAAGAGGCAGTATAATAAGATTATTATCACTAGACCTACTGTAGCCACTGAGGATAACGGATTCCTGCCAGGCACAGAGAAAGAGAAATTAGAGCCTTGGCTTGTACCCATCATGTCTAACATGAGGAAGGTATACAACAAGCCTGAGAAGATAAAGACTATGGTTGATTCTGAAGAGGTGGAGTTAGTATCACTATCTCACTTCAGAGGTCGTACCTTTGATGAAGCTGTAGTTATTGTAGATGAGTTCCAAAACTTAACTAAGGCACAACTTAGAATGGCTTTAGGAAGGTTAGGTAGAAACTCTATAATGATCTTCTGTGGGGACAACCAGCAGATAGATCTTAAGGATTCTTTTAACTCAGCAATAGATGAGATTTCTAAGTTGAAAGATAGCCCTCACGTATATAAGATAGTCCTAGAAGATAACCATAGACACAAGGCTATAAACGACGTACTTAAATTACTAACAGGATATTAAAGATATGAAGACACGTAAAGATGGTAGTAGTCCGTACTACACAAACAAATTAGTAAGAGTAAAGATTGATAAGTTGCTGGCACAGAACGCAACTATATGGAGTAACCTTGGAACAGGAACTCCTTCAGATACTAAGACTAGAGAAGATGGTGAGAAGAAGTGGAGTGAGATAGCCACTATCATAAAAAGCCTTGACGAGGTATTCTTTAATAGGATCTGTCCATACGGCATAGACTCTTAGTCCCACACCACATAGAAACAAATAAACCCTATGAAGACTTGTACTTCATTATAGGGCATCTCTTCCTTTGGGGGAAAAATTCTAAACCCTAACACAAATCCTTCGATTAATTGTATTCCTATTTCCATATTGTTGTTTAAAGAAAAAAGGAGGGAACCACCCCTCCTTCCAAATCAACCAAAAACCAAAAACTATGAAAGTTTTGAAGTACTGTAAATATAGTAATTAATTATTTGAATTACTGTCTTTTACTCGACAATCTTATCGTAAGGATTGTATTGTTCGTTATGTCTCTTGTAAGCCTCCATAATTACAGCCTCACTAATTCCAGACCTTGTCTTACTGTCTTTGCTATGCCTAAGAATGTTTAATATATCTCTACCAGCAAGACCTTGAGATGCTGCACCAGACATAATATCCGCCAACTTATCTATATCATTATTAAAGTCTTCGTTTTCTTTAGCCATTTTAGATACGGTGACTTTATCCTTCATTCCAGATCTACCAACCCTATCAATCATATCTTTATTTATAAAGTATGCGTTTATAGCTAGGTTCTTGTTTACGTTGACTCTAGTTATTCTAGCACCAGTAACTGCCAGTAACTCGTATTTAAGGACTAAGTCTGATTCACGATCAAAAGCAGCTTCCTTTATTCTATAAAGAGTTTTTGCAAGTCCAGGGCCCATCTTTCTTCCAACGTAACCAACTCCCTTAAATAGTTTTTCTGCCCAATTATCAGTTTCTTTATATACCTTATTGTTTTTATTGGCAATAGCCTCAGCTACAATAGAGGTAGTCATATCAATACCAAGGAAAGGCTCTATAATCTTTTTCAGAACTCTAAATTCAGCCTCCTTACCTGCTTGAGTATCTACGTCTGTAAAGGCTAACCTAAACACATCTTTAATGTAACCAATAGCAGAAGTGCTAGAATAATTTATGTAATCCACGTATGTATCTCCCTCAGTCTGTAAAGCATACTGCTTAGTATCTAGAGCACCTTTGTCAATTATACTTATATTACCTGTAGAATCCCAGGAAGGAATTAAATTTCTAAACAGTTTTGATTCAACATCTTCATCGTCTTCAGTTAAGAAACCTGCAATACCCCCTATAAACTGAGCTACGTGTAATTGAATTGAACCAAACAAGGTAGCTGTAAATAAAGCTGACGAAAGTCTCTCAACTCCTATCTTTGCAATTTTAGGGTTATCACTACCAATCTCTTCAAGACCTAGCTGTATAGAGTTTTTGGTATTACGAACAGCCTCAGCCTGGAACGCAACGAAAGAACCCACAAAAGGATTTCTACCCAACGCCCTAATAACACGAGGTATTTGATCGTAGTTAGGGTAGGTGTTTCTAATGTTTTTAGCTGCGGTAACCTTAGCAGTATAAGGATCCACTCCTGCTCTTATATATCTAGCTTTTTCAGCTTCAAACCCAAAGATTTTCCAAACATCATCCTCCTTCTGGTATAACTCAGTTACCCAGTTATCAAAGCTTTTTGGTGACTCTTTAATTTTCTTAGTAACAGTCTTTCCTTTAGTTGTAAAATCGTTGAAGTCAAAGTTATTGTCTGAAAGATCCTCAGCAATACCACGTATTTCTTGAAGTGACGCAGAGGAGTTGACAACACCAAACGAAACTAACTCAGCGTAGTATTCTTTAAGTTCATCGTTCTTCATTGACTTTACAGCCTTTATGGAAAAAAGAGCATTTTTAAACACAGTTCCAGTAGTGAAGTCTAGGTGCCCGTTCATCATAGCAAAACCTGTATTACCAATAATGTTTTTAGCATGAGTACCAGGGTTGTATATAGTTTTCATTTTTTTATTGAAAATTATACCCTTCATGTATCCATCCATAGCTTTTGCATACCAATCAGAACTTCTATTTTTTTCAATCTGATTTATAACAGCCCACATCTCGTTGTCTACATACTTGTCCTGTAACACCCCCCATTTAGAACCTTCAATTTTATTAAAGGTTTCTGGAGTTTGCTCGTTAGATATAAACTTTCCATCACCGATTTCTGATAGTTCTTTGTACATCCTAGATGCAGAAATATCTCTAGCAAGTTTAGCAGCAGTGGCACTATAAAGATATAAAGGGTTATCTATCTCTCCCCAGAACTCTCTAATCTCTTCTGGTATAAGTTTTCTTTCCTTAAATATGCTATTAACTCTAGATAGCCCAGCTAAGTTAGCGTCTCTACTAGTCCAATACTCAACGTCTTTGTTCTTTAAAAGCTCATCATAATTTGTTCTAGCAATTCCTTGTAATTCCTTTTCTGTTTTTTCAGGGTTGTCTTTTTTAGCCTCGTTGTAAAGAAAATCTTCAAGTCTTTGTATAATATCTACGTCTTTTTGCTTCCAGTTTTTAGCATCAAACTGCATATAAGATCTCCCTACATAAACACCCATATTACTATCTATAGTAAATTGTGTTTGACCCTTCACTAAACCTTCATCGATCAACACTTTACTAAGCTGATCAATGTGTCTACGCATATCTATTAAAGCCTCTTTGATTGGAGTGTAATTCATAGCCTTAATGTCTTCGTAGTTATGAAGCATTCTGTTTATTTCCTCAGAAGTAATGTCAGTGCCCTCGATAGCTTTTTTAAGTTTCTTAGCATTTTGATCAACATAAAATAGTTGACGGTTAAGCTCTGACTTACTACGAACCATTATCTCTTTTATCTCTTCATTTGAGTGAGTACCAAGTGGCTTACCAATAAGTGTAGACAATCTAACATCGTAACCTCTATCCTGTTTCTTGCCTCTAGGTTTAGCTTTGTCAAAACCTATTTGCCCAAGAACCTCTCCAGTAATATACTTACCAGCAGCATAGTCAGCGTTAATTACACTCATACCTATATCCCAAGCTATAGCAGCTAGACCAGATTTGTATACGTTAGTCTGACCACCAGTAGGAACTTGATACTTAAGATCTTTAGGGTATGATATTTCCTCAGCCATTAAGCCCATTTTTTGATCTGCAAATGGTCTTTCAGATAAAGGAATATAATCATCGTCACCTCTTTTAGGTACACTGCCATCCTCTCTTCGTAAGCTTTCGTTAAAGTTAACCCAAGAGTTTTGACCTCTAGTCTCAGTAGTCATTGCGAGTCTTGCAGGCTTACTAAACATTCTAGCGTGAGCCAACCAAGCGTTCTCCTCACCAACTGGGCCAAACCCATTACCTATCTCTGTGTGACCAAAGAAGTCGTGAACAAATCTAAATAGGTCGTTTACAACTAGCTGTTTACCATTCACGTCTGTATAAGGGGTATCAGCAAGCATTGCGTTGGCATCTCTTTGAGCTTGTGTAATTCCTGCCTCTCCAAAGCCACCTTCCGTACCAAAGATGTACATATGTTTATTATCTCTAACGTCCTCGATCATCTCAGCACTGTTAGCATAAGGCTCTCCTTCGCCTTCCCATATTTCTACGTTGTATCCTCTTTCTAATATTGATTCGTACTGTAGCCCAATCTCATCAGCTAAAGCTTCGTAAGCAGCCCTTACTTCAGGGTTTGTAGGATCGTCAACTAAATTTTCGTATGCGTCAGCAATCATCTTAGAGTTAACCTCATCTAGCTGAGATACAGCCAACACCTCCGCATCAGGTATTATGCCTAGAATACCAGCGTTGTTATTCATATACATCCTAGCTATATCTGCAGACTCAGGGTTAGGATCGTTAAATAATGTAGGAGCTTGGAATCTAAGCCCAGACTTAGAGTCTCTAAACCTTTCGTCAAGTGGGCTAACCTTCTCAGTGTTCTTAGCATAAACCAACCCACCGATCTGAACAACTTCATCAGCTTTAACTACAGGCATACCATCTAGCCTGTCGTAGAAGTAAGAATGTCTGAATGGGTTCATACCAACCTGTACCCAAGATGGGTCATTCATAACTTCAACAACAATACTCTTAGCGTTCTCTGATCTAGCCTCTGGAGTATCTCCTTCTAGTGGACTCCAGTTACCTAGCATTCTAGCTATCGTAGCCTTAGACTTACCTCTAGCTATGCCTAAAGCAACTTTAGGACTAGACATAAACTCAACGTTATTTATCTTAGCAACATTTGTGTAGGACATAGCTTTACCTCTACCGTCTTCATGTACAGTAACAGCCCATATATTATTATTTGTGTAAGCAGGAATATCTAACCTTAAACCAACCCTAGTTCCTTCTTGTACGGGAACATCTAATTTACCTTCAACCTTTGAACCTACAGCAGTCTCAATATCTTGTAAGCTTGCAGGGTCCATAAACTTAGTTATAGGTTTAATCAAGCTGTTCTCTTTAACTATTTTCAAGTACTCTTCATACTCGATCTCTCTAGCAAAGTAATCGTTAGCAGCTTTCTGTACAGCGTCGTTTCTGTTGGTTATGGCTCTATCACCTTTACCAATCTTAGACTCTTCCCATACAACCTCTTCTACGTTTGGTGCTTGGAACTTTAAAGGCATCATACTAACGCCAGCAGTAGAAGGCATTATTTGAGACCTTCTGTATATTGGCTTACCCTTTTCTGTTCTACCAATTATCTCGTTACCAATAGGCTCACCTGTCTCAGGATCTTTAGCAAAGTCATACCAAAAGTTTCTATCATCTAGCCTGTGAATTTTCACTCTATTGCCTTCTGCTGAAACTATAGAGGTTCCATAACTTTCGTAAGAGTCTGTCTTTAAAGGCTTTACTGGACCATCTATTTCTAGCACAGCATATACTTTATTTGTATTCTGCTCGCCTCTTAATGATGGCTCAGTCATTATGCTGATTATAGCCTTTTTCAGGCTGGTAATATTACCAGTTCCGCTTTTGTTAAACTCCACCATACTGTACTGGTTCTCAGTACTTTTTATAAAGTCAACAAACCTTTGCTTGCTGTTTGGCTCCGTAAATACTTCAAACTTAGATTGCTTAACAAAGGTTAAAAATTTATCAGAGAATGTTTTCCTGTCATCAAATGAGCTATTGTCTTTGTCTAGTTTGCTCCATATTTTCTGCAGAACATCTTCTCTAAATTTATTAGATGCTCTGTAAGCACCTAGCTTTAAATCTAAACCTAAAGTTTTTTTAGTTTCTTTACCGTTTTTATCTACTTTAGTTTTAACCTCAGTAGTATTTGCAGCCTCTATTAGAGCGTTATAAACTCCAGCCTTATTTATTCCAAGCTTAGAGATAAAGTTATCAGATGAGAATAGGTTAAGTATTCCTCTAGATGCAGCAGTATTAGATAAAAGTTTATTTTCTGGAACTGTAGTAAGTGCCATATATATTTTGCCACCATTGTCCTTTAGCATAGAGTTCAACTGATCAGTCATTTTCTCAGCAGCATTATCAGTAGAAGCCCAGAAGTAACCCTCCTCGTTAAACTTAAATGCGTAAAGCAATCCACCTTTTCCTTCAACTAAAGGAGTTCCATCTCTATCTATAATTTCACCTGAGAACATAGCGTCAGGCGAATGAACCATCATAACTTTATCTTTAAAGTCCTCTATAGTCATGCCTTCTGTAATATAACCCTCCTCAACTAATTTCTCGAAAGCTTCAGAGTTCTTGTCGTAGGCATATTGTATACCCGTTCTTTTATCTACAACGTCTAAGCTAAATCTAGGGGCCACATCTGCTTCAATGTCTCCGACCTCAAAGTCAACTCCACCAACGTTAATAGATCTCCCGTTGACCAAAGCCCCAGCTAGGTTCTTTGTTATTCCTGCTAGGTTAAGGTCATCTAAACTAACCTTTTCAGGTTGATCAGTAACAGTAACACCAATCTTAGATAGTATTTCGCTAATCAAAGCTCTTAGTCTACCTAGTCTTGAGTTTCTGTCTACGAAGTGTCCATAAGCAGCATCACCAATCATCTCAGCAAAAGCCTCCTCTATCTGAGCCTCTTTAGATAACGTGCTATAGTAAGGATGATTCTGAGCCCACTCTAAGTAGGTCCCCTTCATTCTTCTACCATCCTTAATATATCTTCTTTTAACTTTACCCTCAGATACTTCCTTCTCTATTTTAGCGTAAGTCTCAGGGGAGTTCTGCT
>Ga0206126_10003642_pt1 | contig 15504 bp, 15 predicted proteins | sample Helgoland_Spring_5_FD_148621 | JGI IMG/M metagenome (GOLD analysis project Ga0206126, IMG submission 148621) | Pelagic subsurface seawater microbial communities from Kabeltonne, Helgoland, North Sea - Helgoland_Spring_Bloom_20160412_1 | ecosystem: Environmental > Aquatic > Marine > Epipelagic ...
GCGACCACATGGTGGTTTGCTCGGGTCGTTCCTCGCGTCAAGTTTCTGCAATCTCTGAAAAGCTGGTTGAGCGTTTGAAGACTGAATTCGGTCACTTCTCACGTATCGAAGGCAAGAACACAGGCGATTGGGTTTTGGTTGATACGGGCGATATCATCGTTCACATCTTCCGTCCTGAGGTGCGTGAGTTCTATCAATTGGAAAAGATGTGGCAGTTGTCACCTGCTGACATCGAGTCAGAACAGTCCACCTGATTGCGCGTTTAGATGCGTGTACATATTTGCGCTGTGGGCCGGCTGCGGGCTGGCCCCGAAGCAGACCTTATTTCAGATTACACTACACGATTTGACCGCACCGGGCGGGCGCTTGGCCTCGGCCCAGTTAAAGTTGTTGAGGTCGAAGATCGCAAAAACGCAGGAGTGGGCGCAGAGGCTGAATTGCTGCGTCGTGCCTTGCCCAAGGGCTGTGTGATTTGCTGCCTAGATGAACGGGGCAAGGTCGAAACTTCGCCCGCGTTTGCCAAACGATTGGGCGACTGGCGGGATGCAGGGCGCGGTGATGTTGCGTTTGTTATTGGCGGCGCGGACGGCATTGATCCATCCTTGCGCACAGAGGCCGATCACTTGCTGTCATTTGGTGCAATGGTGTGGCCGCACATGATGGTGCGTGTGATGCTTAGCGAACAATTGTACCGCGCAGCATCTATTCTGGCAGGATCGCCCTACCACAGGGTTTGAGCAACGCTTGGATCGCTTAGGTGATCAGCAACGCCAAATTATATAAAGACGCTGCGGAAATCCCGAATAGGGTCGCGATCATACCACGGACTCGCAATTGCATGTTTTTCTCGGTGAATGCAAAGGCATAACCATGTGCAAGACGCCCAACGAAGAACACCAACGCAAAAATTGAGACAACAACCGTGTTGCCGCCTTGCAGTTCTGCCAATGCAACCAGGATAATAAAGATAGGGGCATATTCCGCAAGGTTTCCTTGGGCACGGATACGGCGTTCCATCGTGCTATCACCGCCGTCACCGGTTGAAAGGCTCAGAGACCGGCGCCCTTTGATGACTGTCCAGCTGAGGGTCAAAAGCAAAAATGCCAGTCCACATGTAAGTAGGGTGGCGATCGGAAGCGAGATCGTATCCATGTTCAAATAGTCCTCAAAGGTTTCAAATTACGATGGTGGGTCAATCAAAATCAGGCGGGATTGGGAGGCAAACTCGCGGCGATATAAAACGCCGATGGTGAACAGAGTTGCTGCAATCAGTGGAACCGCACCCGCAATCCATGCAGCCGTTGCTAGTGCAAAATACAAGCTGCGCAGGCCACGGTTAAAACCACGCGCGGCAGTTATCCCGATCTCGGCAGCTTGACGTGCGCGTGGTAAACAAAGTGGATCAGTTGTGTCGTTTGGGGTTGCTGCAACCAAAACGGCGGTGTATCCAAACAGGCGGTTAGACCACACGAACTTTAGGAACGCATTGGTCAAAAATAACGCGATTGCCATCAGCTTGACCTCCCAAACAAATGCGGGATCTTGGCCCAAGGTTAGCTCATTGGCAAAGCCGCTTAGTTCTTCACCATTGCCAACCAACGCAAGCGTGCCGCCAATTGCCAACATCGACGTGGACGCAAAAAATGCAGTGCCTTGGCGCAAGCTACCGATGATTTGCGCATCGAAAATACGCGGCTGTCGGGTGGTCATTTGAACCATCCATTCGCGACGGTACTGCCCCATCAACATCGACACGGATGGTCGATGCGTGGGCGGGTTTTCAATGACCCAACCAGCGATAGCCCAGCTGATAATAACAAAAGCGAGGCCTGCAAAATCAAGCGATGAAAAAAGTGTAAAACGATCTGTCCATGTCATGCCTGAACGTTAGCTGGTGTCAAAGAAACTTGCCATACCGGTAAATTGGTAATATTACTTTACCAAATTATCTGAACTAAGGATTATGCTATGGAAATGCCTGTCCCTTCACAATCGGTTCTCTCATGCAAATCTCGTGTGGTCGAACGACTGCAAGGTGTGTTGCCCATGGATGCTGTGATCCACGACGAAATTGAAACGCGTGCGTATGAATGTGACGCGCTGACGGCCTATCGTTGCCCACCCATGGCGGCAGTGTTGCCCACCACAACCCAAGAAGTCTCTGACGTTTTGCGCATTTGCCATGAAGAAGGCGTGCCTGTTGTCCCGCGCGGCTCTGGTACTTCGCTCGCTGGTGGTGCGTTGCCGACTGCGGATTGCGTGATCTTGGGCGTGGCGCGGATGAACGATGTGATCGAAACAAACTATCCAGATCGCTTTATTCGCGTCCAAACGGGCCGTACAAATTTAAGCGTTACAGGCGCGGTTGAAGAAGATGGGTTTTTTTATGCGCCCGACCCCAGCAGCCAATTGGCCTGTGCGATTGCGGGTAATATCGCGATGAACTCGGGTGGGGCGCACTGTCTTAAGTACGGCGTGACGACGAATAATCTGATGGGTGTCACAATGGTCCTGGTGACGGGTGAAATCGTCGAAATTGGCGGGGCTCATCTGGATGCTGGCAATCTGGATCTGCTTGGCCTGATCTGTGGGTCTGAAGGGCAGCTTGGCGTCGTGACCGAAGCGACATTGCGGATCTTGCACAAACCAGAGGGTGCGCGCCCTGTGCTGGTGGGGTTCGACGACAATGAGGTCGCAGGTGCATGCGTGTCAGACATCATCAAGGCAGGCGTTCTGCCTGTTGCGATCGAATTCATGGATGCGCTGTGCATTAAAACCTGCGAAGAGTTCGCACAGGCGGGGTACCCAGATTGTCAGGCTTTGCTGATCATTGAGGTTGAGGGATCAGAGGCCGAAATCGACGACCAATTAGCGCGCATTGTGAAAATCGCGAACCAGCACAATCCAGTTGAAGTACGCGAAAGTAAATCAACCGAAGAAAGTGCGGCGATTTGGTTGGGCCGCAAAAGCGCCTTTGGTGCGATGGGTCAGATCAGCGATTACATGTGTCTGGACGGAACGATCCCTGTTTCTGAATTGCCCATGGTGTTGCGGCGTATCGGCGAATTGTCCGACCAGTTTGGTCTGCCCGTAGGGAATGTTTTCCACGCTGGAGATGGGAACATGCACCCATTGATTTTGTTCGATGCAAACAAACCTGGTGATCTGGAGCTGTGCGAAGAGATGGGTGCAGAAATCCTTAAGCTTTGTGTTGATGCAGGTGGGTGTTTGACGGGCGAACATGGCGTTGGGATCGAGAAGCGGGATTTGATGACTTATCAATATGCTCCCGCAGATCTTGAAGCGCAGTTGGCGGTCAAAGACGTGTTTGATCCGCATTGGTTGTTGAACGCGGCCAAAGTGTTTCCGCTGGCGATCTCACACGATCGCCGCGCCGAACAAATTGCTGCTGAATAAAAACGTCCCTCACACACAATCGATGGAACATTGATGATGACCCCGACAAGTGAACAAGAACTGGCCGAATGCGTGGCCCAAGCCAAAGAACCCATAGCGATCAAAGGTGGCGGAACCCGCGGTGTTGGCGTCAATGGCGATGTGCTGAATACAAGTGGTCTGATGGGGATTGATCTATATGAACCGGGCGCATTGACGGTTGTGGTAAAGGCGGGAACAGAACTGTCTGAAATCGAAACCACGTTGGCGGGTGAACGGCAGCGTTTGGCGTTCGAGCCGATGGATTATCGCGGTCTGCTGGGTCTAAAGGGCGAACCGACAATCGGTGGTATTGTTGCGGGCAACATCAGCGGCCCTCGTCGTATCCAAGTGGGTGCCGCGCGGGATTTTACCTTGGGTGTTCGGTTTGTAGACGGGCAGGGTACCATCGTGAAAAACGGCGGGCGCGTGATGAAGAACGTGACCGGTTATGATTTGGTCAAGCTGATGTCGGGCAGTTGGGGAACATTAGGGGTTCTAAGTGAACTGTCCCTAAAGGTGCTGCCGATGCCCGAAACCGAGGCAACGTTGTGCGTGCACGGATTGAAGATGAATGATGCGGTTGGGGCGATGGCTGCAGCACTCGGGTCTCCATTCGATGTCAGCGGTGCTGCGCATCTGCCGAACGACGATACAGGCGTAACGATGATCCGCATTGAGGGGTTCACTGATTCTGTCACCTATCGCACCGCGCAATTGCGTGAAGCACTGGCAAAGTTTGGCGGCGAGATCGCGGTAATAGAAAATGCCGATGACACATGGGCTGCTGTGCGTGACGTTGAAAACTTCCATGGCAAAGATGGGGATGTTTGGCGTATTTCGGTAAAACCCTCAGATGGTCCAGCCGTTGTCGCAGAAATTGATCCGTTGGAAGCGCAATTTGATTGGGCAGGTGGATTGGTCTGGGTACGTACTGAACAAGGGAGTGATGTGCGCGCCAAACTGTCAGGCATCTCGGGCCACGCCACCTTGGTGCGCGGAACAGGGCAACAACGTTTCCAACCTGAAACAGTGGGGGTTGCCGCATTGTCCGCAGGACTGCGTCAGCGGTTTGATCCGCGGGGAATTTTGAACACAGGATTGATGACCGCGTAATGACACCTTTGGTGATTATATTTTTGGCGGTGTTTGTCGTGGGGCCGTCGGCCTGTCTTCTGCTTTTGCGGCTGGCTCGATCAAACCGCCGATCCATTGGACTCATTTGGGTGGCGTGGATCGCAGTAATTTTGTTCTTGGCGCAGCGATTTAGCCTACTTGATAATCTCCTCCTAATGCGCCGCTGGACGGCAATGATTAGAGCCTTGGCAACAACGGTTCCGTGGTTCGGGCTCACCTCTCCCCGGATGATGACTTTTTAAGGATCTCGACAGATGCAAACGATGTTTAAACCAGAGCAACTTAAGGATCCTGCGATTGAGCGGTCCAACCAGATTTTGCGCAATTGCGTTCACTGCGGATTTTGTACCGCCACTTGTCCGACCTATCAGATTCTGGGTGATGAATTGGACAGCCCGCGTGGCCGCATTTACCTGATCAAAGATATGCTTGAGAACGAGCGCGTGCCTGATGAAAAGACAGTAAAGCACATTGATCGTTGCCTAAGTTGCTTGGCTTGTATGTCGACCTGTCCATCTGGCGTGCACTATATGCACCTTGTCGATCATGCGCGCGACTATATCGAACAGAAATATAAACGCCCGATGTCTGATCGCCTTTTGCGTTGGGTTCTGTCACGTATTTTACCCTATCCAATGCGGTTCCGGATTGCGCTCCTTAGTGCGAAAATTGGCCGCCCGTTTGCACGCTTTATGCCAGATGCGCGGTTACGTGCGATGCTGGAAATGGCCCCGAAAATCATCCCACCTGTCAGCCGCAATGACGACCCGCAAACCTTTGCGCCCAAAGTGCCACGAAAGAAACGGGTCGCTCTGATGACGGGCTGTGCGCAAAAGGCGCTAAACACAGATATCAATGATGCGACTATACGGTTGTTGACACGTTTGGGCTGTGAAGTCGTTGTGGCTGAGGGTGCAGGGTGCTGTGGGGCCTTAACCCACCACATGGGCAAGACGGCGGAAAGCCACGTAGCTGCTGGCAAGAATATTCGCGCATGGGCCGCTGAAATGGATGGCGACGGATTGGACGCGATTGTTATCAACACATCAGGTTGTGGCACTACGATCAAAGATTACGGTCATATGTTCCGCAATGATTCATTGGCGGCAGACGCCGCGCGCGTGGCAGGAATTGCTAAGGATGTGAGTGAGGTTCTAATGGACCTAGATTGGCCGACAAGTGCGGACCAAGAACTGAAAATCGCCTATCATGCAGCCTGTTCGTTGCAGCATGGCCAACAGATCAAAACCTTTCCCAAGGATCTGTTGAAGAAGGCGGGTTTCAAGGTGGTTGAACCTAGTGACCCACACCTGTGTTGCGGCTCTGCAGGGACCTATAATTTGATGCAGCCTGAAATTTCCAAGCAATTGCGGGATCGAAAGGTGCGCAGTATTGAGGCGAAAAATCCCGATGTTATCGCCGCAGGCAACATCGGTTGCATGATGCAAATTGGGTCCGCCAGTGGTATTCCGATCGTGCACACAGTCGAGCTGTTGGATTGGGCAACAGGTGGGCCACGCCCGCCGGCATTGGATCGTGCCGAGGCTGCAGAGCCGCAGGTTCCAATCTTGCGTTGAATCTGGTTAGTTGCCCTAATTCTGCCGCAACTGACCGATATCCGGTCAGGGTAGTGTTTTAGGATTGTTGCTTTGCGTCGCTGGATGTCTCTTTCCATTATGGCTTTGGTTTTCGCCTCTGCTGCCTGTGCGCAGGATGCACGATTGCGCCGTTTGAACACGGGCGACGATGGTCGCGCCTGGCAAGCTGTCGGACGATTGGATATCGGTGGAACAGGTTTCTGCACGGGTGCATTGATTACGCCTGATCTTGTTTTGACAGCCGCGCATTGCCTGTTCGACAAATCAACGAACGAACGTATCGATCACAAAACTGTCGAATTTCTGGCGGGTTGGCGCAATGGTCGGGCCTCGGCATACCGCAACATTCGCCGTGCCGTGGTACATCCTGATTATGCTTTTGGTGGGAAAGTTTCGTCGGAACGGGTCCATTATGATTTGGCCTTGCTTGAACTGGATCAACCCATTCGCAACACCAACGTTATCCCTTTTGGAACCGCAGCGCACCTTCGAAAAGGCGATCAAGTTGGTGTCGTGAGCTACGCTAAAGACAGGTCAGAAGCGCCATCATTGCAAGAGGTTTGCGTTGTTCTGGCACGCCAAAAAGGGATGCTGGTCACCTCATGTTCCGTTGATTTTGGATCCTCAGGTGCACCAATTTTCACCTTCAAAGACGGCAAAGCGTATATCGTCTCTGTGGTTTCAGCTAAGGCTGAAGTAAACGGCGAAAAGGTCTCTTTGGGAACCGCATTGGGCGGCCCTTTGGCACGATTGCTTGCCGAAATGGTGGCTCTTAAAGGGGCTGATCGAATTCAACTGGACGGGGCGCGCCACGACACTGGCGCGAAATTTATCAAGCCATGAAGCATTTTATATTTACATCGTTTCTTTGTCTCAGTGCAGGCAGGCAGCAGCAATTTGAAAAAGCTTAAAATCCAAAGTGAGGTGCGTGGCTCGCAAGCCGTTGGCCGTCTCGACATTGTCAATAGTGGGTTTGGTTTGGACACATAGATCCCTACAGTTTTGGTTTTGCGGCAGCGCTGCGTCTATGACCGCACGACAGGCGCGGCGTACAAACCCAAAGATTTGGTATTACTTTGGGCCCGTCCGCTACAGGAGGGTCCGACATGAAATCGCTCATTTGTGAGGATGATAAATTATGCGTACTTTTGATTTTGCACCGCTGCACCGCGCCACTGTTGGCTTTGACCAAATCGCTGAAACCACGGCGCATTCAGATCGCCAGTCAGAACGGGATTGAAACGGATGTGTTTGAAGCCAAAGCTGTCAACTGATCAAACGAAATACCCGCTGAAACCAGCGGGCATTTTTCTTTGTGTCTGTCATTTAGGCTGTCTCGATACCGATATTAAACCGACATGCAGATGTATTTCATTTCCATGAATTCTTCGATGCCGTGATGGCTGCCCTCGCGGCCCAAACCAGATTGTTTGATCCCACCAAATGGCGCAACTTCTGTTGAGATGATGCCAGTGTTCACACCCACAATTCCGTATTCCAATTCCTCAGCCACCTTATAAACGCGGCTTAGATCGGAAGCGTAGAAATAAGCGGCCAGACCAAAGATCGTGTCGTTTGCCATCGCAATAACATCATCCACATCGTCAAACTTGAACAGTGGGGCGAGGGGACCAAATGTTTCTTCTTGAGCAACCTTCATTGACTGGATCACACCCGTCACTACGGTTGGTTGGAAGAAGCTACCACCCAGGTCATGCGTTGAACCACCTGTCAAAATTTCACCGCCATTGGCAAGAATATCATCAAGGTGTTCTCGCACTTTTGTGGCGGCATTCGTGCTGATCAAAGGGCCGGTTGTAGTGCCGTCATTGAAACCATCTCCAACGTTCAAGGCTTCAACCGCGACCTTTAGTTTCGCAGCGAAGGCGTCGTAAACGCCTGACTGTACATAGATGCGGTTTGCGCAGACGCAGGTCTGACCGGCGTTGCGGAATTTGGACATCATCGCGCCGTCAACTGCCGCGTCTAGGTCCGCGTCATCAAATACGATGAATGGGGCATTGCCACCCAATTCCATCGAGCATTTCATAACCTGATCAGCTGCTTGGGCCAAAAGGATGCGGCCAACGGCGGTAGACCCTGTAAAGGTCAATTTGCGCACAATCGGGTTTTCGCAGAACTCTTTTCCGGTGCTGGGTGCGTCAGATGTGGTGAGCACTTGGAACACACCGGCGGGGAAGCCCGCGCGCTCTGCAAGCACCGCAATTGCGGTGGCAGACAATGGCGTTAACTCGGCAGGGCGTGCGATGAATGCACAACCAGCAGCAAGGGCTGGGGCGGCCTTCCGCGTGATCATTGCATTCGGGAAATTCCACGGTGTGATGGATGCAGCAACGCCGATGGGTTGCTTCAAAACTGTAATGCGTTTGTCGCGCTGGTGACCCGGGATGGTTTCGCCGTAAATGCGTTTTGCCTCTTCGGCAAAGAACTCAACAAAGGATGCGCCGTATGCTATTTCGCCTTTGGCTTCGGCCAAGGGCTTGCCCATTTCAGCTGTCAGGATAATGCCAAGGTCATCTTGATTTTCCATCATCAGATTGAACCACGTGCGCATAACTGTGCTGCGTTCCTTGGCGGACCATTTGGCCCATTCCTTTTGCGCGACTTCTGCTTTGGCAATGGCAACGCCAACTTGTTCACGGCTTAGGTCTGCAACTTGGGCAACGACATCGCCACGGGCTGGATTGGTCACGTTAAACGTACCTTTGTCTCCGCCAATCCATTCACCGCCCACATAAGCGCGGGTCTCAAGCAGGGTGGGATCGCTTAGCATTGTTTTCAAGTTCGTTGTCGTTTCCAGCATTTTATGTTCTCCAGAGATTGCGTGAACAGGGAAAGCAACTAATGTGGCACTTGTCCAGACGAATTGATGAGGGTGCTATGACTGATCTAAGTACCGCATACGCGAACGGTGCCTACATAGACGGGGCCGAGCTGTACCCACCACGCTGGGATGCCGCGTCAAAGGCATTTCGAGAAGCGTTAGGGGAGCAGGCCGAACAGGGTGTTTCTTACGGCCCCTCACTCCGTCAGGCCTATGATTTTTTCTCCAGTGATCAGACAGCTAAGGGGACGCTGATTTTTGTGCACGGTGGCTATTGGCGGATGTTTGATCGTGACACTTGGTCGTTCTTTGCCAAGGGCGCACTGGCGCGGGGATGGGCGGTTGCAATGCCGTCTTATGATCTGTGCCCTCAAGTTGGGATAGCAACGATCACTCAACAAATCGCCCGAGCGGTTCAGCATATTGCAGGACGCACAGAGGGGCCGATCAGTTTGACGGGGCATTCTGCTGGCGGGCATCTGGTGGCGCGGATGGTGGCACCCGGAATGTTGCCCGCGGCAGTGATGGACCGGTTGCAGCATGTGGTGCCTATTTCGCCCCTCAGTAATTTGGAGCCGCTGTGCCGGACAGACATGAACGACGATTTCCAGCTGGATGTCGGTATGGCGCGTGCTGAAAGCCCGATATTACAACCCGCCCCACAAACCAAAGTAACGGTTTGGGTGGGCAGCGATGAACGGCCTGCTTTCATAGAGCAGGCAATGTTGTTGGCGGATGTGTGGCAATGCGATCAGGTTGTGGCGCAGGGTAAGCACCATTTCGATGTGATTGATGATTTGGCCGATCCGAATAGCGAAATGTTATCAGTTCTGACGGCGGGATAAGTCATGGCCCTTTCAATGCCACATTGATTTTGTAACAGGGTGAATAAGATTTTTGGTTAGGTAATATAAGTGTGCGTTATATTGCCTGCATTGTTTGTAAGATTATCAAAGATTGGGGAATTTGATGGCAAATTTTGACGCGCAGGTGCGTAAATACCAATCATAAGTGGCTGAGGCCCAAACCAAAATCGCTGCACTTACTGGACGGATCGAAACCGCCCGTGCAAAACTGAAGGTCGGCGATGGTGCGATGATCGACATCGAAAATGCATCCCTTGATGATGTGTACGCTCACACGGATGTGATGAACGAAAATATCATTGAGTTGCTTGTGGGTCTTGATGACGTGATATCCAGTCTCTCCAAAAATTTTGACGAGATGTGCAATAAGACTGACTGGGAAAATTTTGTTGGTAATTTTGTTCGCGAGAAATCAGACAGTATGTGCCAAAAGCGTGTGCGCTCTACCTCGATCGACGACACATTGCAGGACCTTATTTTAAAATCAGGCGTGATTGTTCGACTGCTCACAGGGCAGCTTGAAATGCTTGAAGATCAAAAGGTTAAGATTGAAGGTAACCGTACTGAAACGCTGGATGAACGCGAAGCAGTGGTGCAAAAGGCAATCGCAAGAAATTTTTAAGAGTATGTCATGTGAAAAACTATAAACTCTCAAAGTTTATGTGCATACATTTCCACAGTCTGTACGCTGGAACAAGCAACGATAGCTTGCCTTCTCTTGCACCCTTGCGCGGTAAGCCCTACATCCCTTTTGATGGTACAGAATAAGAAATCAGACCCTAATTACAAAGTAATCGCTGAGAATCGTCGCGCACGCTTTGATTATGCAATCGACGATGACATCGAGTGTGGTGTGATCCTTGAAGGGTCCGAAGTGAAATCCATGCGCATAGGTGGCACAAATATCGCAGAAAGCTATGCGGCCGTTGAAAACAATGAACTGTGGTTGGTGAACTCTTACATCGCGCCATATGAAGGGGCTAAGACCTTCAAACACGAAGTGCGGCGCCGTCGTAAGTTGCTGGTGTCGAAAAAAGAATTATCGAATTTGTGGAACGCGACCCAGCGCAAAGGTATGACCTTGGTGCCTATTGTGATGTACTTTAACCACAAAGGGTTCGCGAAGATAAAGCTTGGCGTCGCCAAGGGTAAGCAGAACCATGACAAGCGCGCGACCGAAGCAAAACGTGATTGGTCCCGTCAAAAAGCACGTCTTATGAAAGATCACGGCTGACCCTGCTTGACGTCATTTTTGTTGTAAAACGCCCATAAATAATTTGTTTTAAGTGTAAATTCTCTATGAGAGCCTTTTGGTAATCTGCGTAAAGTCCTACTGCTAATTAGCTTGGGTGGGAGTTGAGAGTAGTCCATAATTATAGCCCCCCCCTCTGGAGGGATATATTATTAGACTTTTGTCTGGCGATGCTGGTAGTGGCCTGGGTGGCACGATCCTTAGCGCAATTGGTGCTATTGATTTGGCAAGGGCCGCTGGTTTGGACTTCGGCGCGATCATTTGTCAGGTTGTTGGCGGCGGTGCTGCTGGTAGCGCAGTGTTTGCCCTCGTCGGCGTTTTTCGCAACATGATCGGTAATTAGGCTTTACGCTTACGGACAGGTTGGGCGCCGCATCGTAGTCCAACCTGGACACACAGACTTGCCACATACTTCCCATCGCGTTAGGCAGTGACGCATTCACGCAGGGAAGAGAATCTGATGGCTGATGATCCCAAAATACTAGTTTCAACTGATTGGCTTGCTGAGCACATGAAAGATCCGGATTTACGGATCTTGGATGCGTCGACTTATTTGCCAGGTGTCGACCGCGATGGTCGCACAGAATATGACGCGGTTCACATTCCAGGTGCCCGCTTCTTTGACATCGATGACGTAAGTGATGGCCGCTCCGATCTTCCGCATATGGTACCCCCAATCGAGAAATTTATGTCCCGCGTGCGCGCGTTGGGCGTTGGCGACGGCCACCAGATTGTTGTCTATGATGGATCTGGCCTGTTCTCTGCTGCACGTGTGTGGTGGTTGTTCCGCCTTATGGGGCAAAACAACATTGCAGTGCTTGATGGCGGGTTGCCAAAATGGATCGCTGAGGGACGCGAAGTCGAAGATTTGGCCCCCGTCATTCGTGACCGTCATATGACTGTGCGTTTCCAAAACCAAATGGTACGTGATGTGACTCAAGTGTCCTCAGCGTCCAAATTGGGCACCTCCCAGATCGTTGACGCTCGCGCTGCTGGGCGGTTCCGCGGCGAAGCACCAGAGCCACGTGAAGGGCTGCGTGCGGGCCATATCCCGAATTCACGCAACGTGCCGTTCACTGACCTGCTGAATGACGACAAAACTATGAAAACTCCGGATCAAACCCGCGGAATTTTTGAGAGCGCTGGCGTTGATCTGAAAAGGCCAATCATCACCACCTGTGGGTCCGGCGTTACTGCCGCCGTATTGGGATTGGCGCTGGAACGTATGGGCTACGATATGTGGTCGCTATATGATGGATCTTGGGCCGAGTGGGGGATGTTTCCCACCGTGCCCGTGGCAACTGGAGAAGCCTGATGTTCGAAACACTACAACCGCAACCTGCTGATAAAATTCTAGCGCTTATGGCGCAGTATCGCGCAGACCCACGTGAGACCAAAATCGATCTTGGCGTTGGCGTCTATAAGGATGCAACGGGTCTGACGCCTGTGATGCGTGCGATCAAAACGGCAGAACACAAACTGTGGGAAGACCAAGACAGCAAAGCCTATGTAGGTCTTGCAGGCGACCCTGCGTTTGGCGATGCGATGATCAAACTGGTTTTGGGCGATGCTGTTGCACGTGACACGATTTCCGCTGCGGCAACGCCGGGCGGAACAGGTGCTGTGCGCCAAGCGTTCGAATTGATCCAAATGGCGCGCCCAGATGCGCGCGTTTTTGTGTCTAACCCAACATGGCCAAACCACCTGTCCATCCTGAAATACCTTGGGATGGGCATGGTCCCATATCGCTATTTCGACGATGAAACACGCGGTGTTGATTTCGATGGCATGATTGCTGATCTTAAAACAGCCAAAGTGGGCGACGTTGTTTTGCTTCACGGCTGTTGCCACAACCCAACAGGTGCAAACCTGAACGTTGCGCAGTGGGAAGAAGTGATTTCGGTTCTGAAATCAACAGGCGCAACCCCGATGATCGACATCGCATACCAAGGTTTTGGAGACGGTCTTGAAGAAGACGCGGCAGCAACACGCACAGTGACCGCAGCAATGCCAGAGACAATCATCGCAGCTAGCTGCTCCAAGAACTTTGGCATCTACCGCGAACGTACCGGCATGTTGATGGTTGTGTCCCAAGACACATCTGCCAAAGGCTTGAATCAAGCGACATTGGCGTTTCTGAACCGCCAGAACTTTAGCTTTCCGCCAGATCACGGTGCACGCATCGTAACGATGATCCTAAACGACGACGCAATGCGCGCCGATTGGATGGCTGAACTCGAAGACATCCGCACTTCAATGTTGGGTCTGCGCGGCGACTTGGCTGCAGAACTTCAGCGGCTTTCTGGCTCTGATCGTTTTGGCTTCCTTGCACAACACCGTGGCATGTTCTCGCGCCTTGGCACTACACCAGAGATGGTGGAAAAACTGCGCGTTGATGCAGGCATCTACATGGTAGGAGACAGCCGCATGAACATCGCAGGCCTAAACGCAAAAACCATCCCTATTTTGGCCAAAGCCATTATCGACGCTGGCATTTAGACGTAGAACGAGGTTCACCCCGTCAATGCAAAATAAAAGCAGCGCTTGATCTCAATGGGTCGGGCGCTGTTTTCTTTTGGAGTGTGAAAAGAAAGATCAAATTTTTTACACCTACCAAATTAAACAGGTAGAAGGCTAAGGCGTTGGGTTATTAAACGTCTTCGTAGATATGGCCAACGAAACCTCTCTTTCAAAGGTAGTAAAGGGTCGCTACATGCTGCTTGATCTGAACTTAAGTGTTAATTGACAATGTCCAAGAGTGCCGCAATATCATTGGGTTCAATCCATTCGGCCAGCTCCGTTTCACCTCGGTCACCTGTAGAAACGAAGTGACCGATGACCCAATCAACAACTGTCTGCCTTGGTATGAAGGGCGAAATCTGCCAACATGTCAGGTCCCTCAGAAATGCATCCTTTAGTTTCTTGTCGGGATGCTTGCGCTTGGCGTTCTTCTGGGCATACCTGGCCCTTTTTACACGCTGCGCATTATCCCATTGGCACCGCTGCGCGTTGTCTTTTGGATGATCGCCGTTGCTGTTACTTTTGCGACGGGCAGGCTTTGCTAGCCTCTTTGTGCACACGGCGATGAAGTATAGATCAAAGTGGTTGAACATTTTCATCAGCACCTGCGTTATCGGAATTGTGGTGACAATTGTCCTAAGCGTGTGGAACTTGATCGTTTTTGACATTTGGCCATCCACGTGGGCCAAATTGCTAAATCAGTTTATCGTAGTGACGATGATTTCCGCCGTTGTTGGAAATTGGCAGCTTTGCACTGGGTGTTGGCAGCCCAATACAAAATGAAAACACCGTTGCTTTGATGCAAAGATTGCTATGGGGAAAACGCGGACCACTGGTGACCGTTAGCGCAGAAGATCACTATGTGCGCCTGACCACGACCATTGGCACCAAGCTGCTCCTGATACGGTTATTGGACGCATTCAAAGAGGTCCGCAATACGTGCGATATGCAGATCCACATGTCGCACTGGGCTGTAATGGATCAAATCCAAAAAGTGTAACTCAGCGGTGATCTTGATAACGTTACAATGACAGACGAAAACAGCTGTCTTATCAGCCAAAAGTATATGCCTGACGTACGCGCCGCGGGGATGTTGCCAAACGGACTAAAACCGAAACCAAAATGGCGCTTACGTGTCTGACCTGCTTGCGCGGGCGGCCAATACGGCCCCCAATGTGATCAGTATACTGGCCCCCAGCAGGGCCCATGTAAGGTCCGCAATTCCTGCGATCACTAGAACGAAGGTGGACAGCAACGGTGCGGCATAGGAGGCAACGCCGAGCAATTGAATGTCGCCCCGTTTCACGCCCACATCCCAAACAAAGAATGCCAATCCGACCGGGCCAACGCCCAATCCGACAACAGCCAACCATGCGGTCAACTCAATCGGCCGAACCGTGTCTTCAAATCCAAGGTGCGCAACGCCAGACAGGGCGGCTGTTGCAAGGCAAAAGATTGCAACGCTTGAGGTGGGCGTCTGTCCCAATCTGCGCGAAATGACCGAATAGCTGGACCATGTCACAGCACACAAAAGTGCAAGGCCATACCCCAGCGCGGCACTGGCTTCAAAAGTGGTGTCGCCTTGGGTCACGATCAATGCCGCACCTGCAAAACCTACAAGGCCGCCAATGATGTGACCTGCCTTCAGACGTTCGCCGGGCAACAGCCCAGAAAATAACACGATGAGTAGGGGCCAAAGATAGGCGATCAACCCCGCCTCAGCTGCAGGCGCAAGGCGCAGGGCAGAGAAGTAAAAGAAGTGATAGCCAAACAGACCCATCGTCCCAAAGGCGTAGATTTTCCAACTGACAGTTTTCAGCGATTGCGCTTCACCTGTTAGGAAAACCCAAA
>Ga0206126_10003643_pt1 | contig 15504 bp, 19 predicted proteins | sample Helgoland_Spring_5_FD_148621 | JGI IMG/M metagenome (GOLD analysis project Ga0206126, IMG submission 148621) | Pelagic subsurface seawater microbial communities from Kabeltonne, Helgoland, North Sea - Helgoland_Spring_Bloom_20160412_1 | ecosystem: Environmental > Aquatic > Marine > Epipelagic ...
TAACGTTATGGTTCAATAGAAACCGTTGGAGCAGCGCAGCCAACACCCACTAACGGGACAACGCGCACTGACAGGAGATAGGCAATGCCTTATAAGACAAGCAGTACTGAACGCGACACATGGTTATTCGTAGTCGCTAACGAGAAGCAAGCTGGTGGTATAGACGTATCGGACGCTCTGACCGCCAAGGCGGAGGAGATTCAAGAGATGCTGGACGAGGCATACGTGATGACCAAAGAGCTAGAGGTGGAGATACGCGCTGACCAGCGCGAGTCTGGGAAGCTAGCAGTCTCGGATACGCTTTACTTCTCGCTAGGCGGCAACGGCAAAGACTGGAAGCTGGACTGGAAGGTCTGCGCTAAGGTCAACACGCCAGACCCGACAACGGCGATCCACCCGAGCAAGCGGGCAAAGGCTAAGAAGCCAGCGCCAGACCTGAACGCAGGAGTGCTTAGGATGAAGAAACGGATGAGCGCAGTCAAAGGCCGCAAAACTACATAAAAGTAGCAACCACAGGGGACGGGCCGAGAGGCCCGCTCTCCCCGCTTAACTAGAACAAAGAGAGTACATACTATGAATACTAACCGCCGAGAAACCCAAGAACACATGCGCAAGTTCAAGCGCAAGTTTAGGCTCAGTGAACAAGAACGTAGGCGCAAGTTTAGGCTCAGTCAACAAGAACGTAGGCGCAAGTTTAGGCCCAACAGCGGAATTGACGCGTGGCAGACCTGCTGGCAACTTACATGCGCGTGCATAGTACTCATCGGCAGCTTCTACATGCTAATTCGATTATCGTCTTAGCCTAGGCGGCTCATAGACCAACTCACAGGGAGCGAAGGCTCCCTTTTTTATGCCTGCGATTTAGGTACGCACCAGTTGTCATGTTCTCTGCCTCTGCCTCTGCCTCTGCCTCTGCCTCTGCCTCTGCTTTTGCGGTAAAGGTGACGCCATACGTCGGGGGCCTGAAGGTCGGATGCTTAACGCGCGCACTACTTGACATTATACTACTTTACAGCCTTAAACCTGACATTATACTACTTTACAGCCTTAAACCTGACAATCTACAACTATCTATTTAACTATCTAACTTATCTATAAAACGTGGGGGCCTTAAAACACCGTTACTTTACACACATAATTAGTAAAGTTTGCCGTAAACCACTGAAAATAAAGGGTAAATTTCCATAATACTTAATACATTACAATACTAACTATCTAAACTATCTATAAAATATTATTAATACGCTTATGTTTACCCTTTTCATGTGGCCCTAAAATCAGGAATGTAAAGTCTTAAATAGGCAAGAAAATAGTTGATCACATTACTACAAAAAACGTAGATAGTTTAGATAGTTGGCGCTAAGCCTTTGATATATAACATGTTTCAACTATCTATTTATTAGATAGTAAAGTTAGATAGTTTATATGCGCTATACCTTAGCCAGTAAGCGACACCCAAGTCTCGACGAAAGTTGACAGCGAAACTTGACAGCCGATTCGAGGTGTGCTATCTTGGCCGCCGGTTTCGCAACGGTTCGCTACTTACAACACTATAGAGGGTAACATTATGAAAGCTATTAACTTTACTAAGGACATGGGAGTTTTACGTATCACTGTAAAGTGTGCTTATGGCCGCAATCTTGCAGTACCGGATAACGCAATAGCGTTCTTGTTCACTGAGTTACTAAACAAAGCAACATTGTCTAAACGTGATCTGGAGATAGCCAAGCGTATGGGTTTCCATGTTGAGGTTAAGCAAACCGCAGTGGAGATAGACTGACGAAACGGGGTTATCCCCGTCCTTTACAGCTGGTTACTGTAAGGCTGATGAGTCAAACCAAATGACAAGTGGAGAAAACATGTCTATGAAACTTAAATTGTTCGGTGTTAAGCGTGTCAGTACTAACAAAGTACTAGACCGTTTCTTTAGCAGCAAGGTAGCGGCTAAAGCCTACAGAGATGAGCTTGGAAAAGAATTGCATGCTGTAATTCTTGGGCCAGACCATCGCAAAAACCAAGGGAGAAAATAATGAGAGCTGAGTATCTTAGAAACACGTTGACAGCATTGTTCGATGCTAAGCGTACAGTATGTATAGAGGGCCCACCCGGTGGTGGCAAAACGTCTATAGTTAGGCAAGTGGCTAGGGAGCTTGACGTTCACTACATAGAGCGGCACTTGCCTACTAGTTTAGTGGAAGACTTCGGCATACCTAACATAAGCGGTGACACATTGGCATTTATGGTGCCTGACTGGTTCCCCGCTAAAGGGTCCAAGTACGACGACGGTAGGGGCGGCATCTTATGCTTTGATGACCGTAACCAAGCAAGCAACGATTTGCAGAAGTTACTGGCTAACATATGCCAAGCTAAAACGTTACACGGCGTTGCTATGGCAGATGGGTGGCAGGTTATATCTACAGGCAATCGGCAGGCTGACAGGGCAGGGGCTAACCGCGTCCTAAGTCACTTGCGTAACCGAGAGACTGTACTGGAGCTTGATACCCACTTAGACGACTGGCGTAAATGGGCTTTAGAAAACAACGTTGTTACAGAGGTTGTCAGTTTTATTGGCTGGCGGCCCCAGTTGCTGCATAAGTTCGATGCCGATGCTGACTGTAACCCCACGCCACGTAGTTGGGTTGAGGGTGTCAGTGACGTGCTAGGTATTGTTCCAAAAGATGTGGAGTATGAGTGCTTTGCCGGTGCTATCGGGGAGGGTGCGGCTAGCGAGTTTGTTGGCTTTATGCGTATTTTCCGCAAGCTTCCTAACCCAGATGCAGTTCTACTAAACCCAGAGTCTGCCGATGTACCTACTGACCCAGCGACGTTACATGCTTTAGCCGGTGCTATTGCAGAACGTATTACGGTTTCCAATATTGACCGTGCAGTTAGTTACTTAGAGCGACTAAGCGGAGAGTTTGGTGTGCTGGCTATGTCTAGGGCTATCAAGCGTGACCCTGAGTTGCAGAACACCAAGGGATTTACTGACTGGGCTATTAACAACCAAGACTTATTATTTTAGGAGAACACTATGAAACTATCAGACAAAGCGGTACTTGCGCAGCTCAGTATATCACGCTGGACGGCACGCAAGTTTGACCGTAAAGCTACGCATCAAGTGGCCCATGCTAATTCGACGAATGTTGATGTTGGCCGGTATAACAAAGCGTTACTGCCGTCCGCTGATTTGTTGGCTGACGTTAGTCGTAAGGCAGCGGATATCCGCAAACGGTTTTATGAGAACACGTTACCGTGGGGTATTAACGGCACTCAGATACTGCCTGCTAAAAACTATATGGCTTTTATGCAAGACTTTAGACACGAAAAATCTGACTACGAGTATTTAGTTAGTCGGTTTGTAAGTGCCTACCCAGCGCTGCAGCAGGACGCTAGACGTTCTCTAGGTTCATTATATAACTCTGCAGACTACCCTCACCCTGTTGATATAGCCGGCAAGTTCAGCATGGATATAGCGGTTTTCCCTATACCCTCGGATGATTTTCGCTTGAGCATTGCTGATGATGAGCTTGAACGTATTCAGTTAGACGTGCATAGCCGTGTAAGCAAAGCGGCTAAGGATGCGATGGCCGATGTTTGGCAGCGGTTGTATGACAGGGTTGAGCATATGGCTAACAAGTTGAAGGACCCAGACGCTAGGTTTCATGCTAGTACTGTGGAACACGTTGTAGAGTTGTGCAAGATTCTGCCGCGACTTAACTTTGACGATGACCCCAACCTAGAGGACATGCGCCGTGAGGTAGAGCGTAATCTACTTGGGCCAACCCAGAGCGTAGAGGTTTTGCGTAATTCTCCCACAGTACGGGAAGCCACTGCAGATAGCGCCGCTGACATAATGAGTAAGATGTCAGCCTTCATGGGAGGTCAGTAGTGGATACTTTGACAAGGCTTTCTAAAGCCAAGACTAGTCTTATTCTTGGGCACCCGTTTGTAGGAACGGTGGCTATGAGTATGCCTATGGTTATCGATTCCTCCGTACCTACTGCGGCAACTAATGGTAGCGAGGTCAGGTTTAATCCTGACTTCGTTGACTCTTTAGACGATGACGAGGTTACGTTTTTAGTAGCACATGAGTGCTTCCATCCTATGCTTGAGCATAACTTTAGAAGGTTAGGCCGTGACGCTTCCACATGGAACAAAGCGGCAGACTATGTGATCAACCAGTTGCTGCATGACGAGGGCATAGGTCGGTTTATCGAGGGCGGTCTTTTAGATCGCTCAGTATACGACGCTGGCGGCGGTTCTGCCGACGGCGTTTACGCCGTTATTGATAAACAGGACGACGATAGTTCGGATAGCATAGGCGGAACTGGCCCAGACCTAGAAGACGCCGGTGGAACTGCAGCGGAGGTGGCGCAAGCCGCTGCTGAGAACAGAGTCATGGTTGCTCAAGCCGCCCAAGCCGCGAGGATGCAGGGCAAGCTATCAGCTGGGTTATCTAAACTTGTTGAGGAAATACTGCAGCCTAAAGTTAATTGGGCTGATGTGTTGCACCAGTTTGTTGAGAAGCAGCGGACAGACGAGCGCACGTTTGCTAGACCTAACCGGCGGTTTCTGGCGCAAGGTTTGTACTTGCCCAGTGTTAGCGGTGAGACCTTAGAGGAACTTGTTTTCTTTATAGACTGCAGTGGTTCGGTAACTCAGTCTGAGTTAGATCAGTACGCTGCGGAAGTAAGTGCAGTACATGAGCAGTCTAAACCTAAGTTGTTGCATGTAATCTATTTTGATACAGACATATGTCACCACGACACGTTTGAGGCCGACGATCAGATAGAGATAAATATGCACGGCGGCGGCGGTACACGGTTTAGCCAGTTATGGGAATACGTTTCTGATAATAGTATAGACCCAGCTGCCGCAATCGTGCTTACCGATTTATGCTGTTCACAGGACTATTTCGGTGAAGCCCCAGAGTACCCAGTTCTTTGGGTGTCCACAGATAGATCTTCCGCCCCATTTGGGCGAGTAATTTTAGTTAAATAACGGAGAAACATAATGGCTACAGTAAGAATAAATTCGTCTATTTCAAAGGCGGTACTTGATCAAATTACTCGAATGAGAGAAAAGGATTTAGAGGCTATTAAAGTTACACGACCTGTCCGTTCGTGGGCGAAAGCTATTTATGAGCTTATGTACGACGAACCCACTAGGGCGCTTTTAGAGCGGCTACCCAAAGAATTCCCACCCAGCACGGCAACAAGGAACAAGTTGCCTATAGTTGTATTGCCTAGCGATGTGCTTCTAGGCGCAGTTAGTGGTTCTGGCCGCCAATTCATAAGGGTAGAGGGCGTGCCGTTTGGCGCGTACCCCATCATCGAGTGCGGTGATGAGCTTTGTTTCCCAACAAATAATAAGCGGCCACACTTTAATGGGTACAGAATAAACTTAGAGGTGTGCGCGGAAACTGAGCAGATAACCTCCGAGATAGTTTTGTTTGAGAAAAAATTGCAAGCAAAGACCCGTATGTACGACGACTTTTCCACATCTGTTTATACAATACTGGGCCAGCACACTACTTTAGGCGCGGCGATTAAGTATTGGCCTCCGCTAAAAGACCTTGTGCCTAGGATGTATTTAGATAAGTTAAATTCAAAGCCTAAGTCTAAGCCTAGCCCTAAGTCTAAGCCTAAGCCTAGCCCCGAGGTTGACGGACTCGCCGGTGTGCTAGATGAAATGACGGTAGCAATTACTAGTCATAAGCTAAGGGGCTTCCCCGAAATAGTATAAGTAATACAAACAGGCCAGAAGGATCCTTCTGGCCTAAACCTAAACTATAAAGGCACGTACCGCGTATGAAAACGTTGTGTAAATGTGACCTATGCACTTGGCTTTATAAACTAGAAGTGCTGGGTAAGCTTGGGTGTTTAGACCCACATATTGAAAACTGGAAAACTAGCGCACCGGATTTTGAGCTTTGGGATTCTGTTGATCTTACGAAAGACGAAGTTGACCCCAACTATCAGTTTTTAAGCCTACTTTACAATGATGTAAAGGCGGGATATCCTTCTGACCGCTTTATGAAAGTGCTTGTAGAGTACTCAAAACATGTTGAGTGGAACTTTAAATTTACGCCCATGGCGCATACGCACATGACGCAATTGAATCTATCGTGCATAACGCAACGGGGGCTTATAGCCCACTGCTTACACGCTGTTACTGTGATGATCGATAAAAAATTCGGTGCCGACCCTATGTATTGCGAAAAAATGCGTGGTAGGTTACCCGAGTACAGGCAGTATATTGAGGACAGGTTTAATAAGTGGCGTTGAACTTAGCTTTGTTAAAAGCGTAGCGAATTTAGGGGTTTGAGGTTTGAACAGAATTAGCACACATGCGTAACAAAATAACATTGGCCCAGCGGGATAAGCATAAATTTTTACTAAGACAAGTTGACAGCAGTATGGACGCGGTTTTGCGCTCAGCTGGGCAGCCCGATGCGAAGGCAGATTTAGACAGGGCACAGGACGAGTTGCGGGGGTTTGTGTTGTTGTTGCGTAGTCAAGGTATAGACATATGAACCATGGCGTATATGAAGGCGTTAGCGCTGAAGACTTACTGGCGGAGCTTTATCCCACGGATAACTTAGAAGCAGAGTTTGACGATGAAGACGCGGCCTTTTTAGAATTTGTTGAGAAAAGAGATAGTAGCAGCGCCGCGATTAGCAACCAGCTAGTGCGCGACTTGTTTTCAGGGCGGTAAAAGAGGATTGAGAGATGATAGATGTAATGAATAGCCAGATAGGCGGAACGCACTACACAGACATGGACATACAACCATGGGAGGCGATGGAAGCATGGCTTACACCGGATGAGTATCGGGGGTACCACAAAGCAACAGCCATAGGATACCTTGCGCGCGAGCGGTACAAAGGTGGGTCTGACGATATACGCAAAGCCCACCACCATTTGACTAAGCTAATTGAATTCTTGGATATGTTTGAGGTAAGTGAGGACGGCGTAGATGCTGTTTAGCGCAGTAGTTTTGCGCACGGGAGGCGCGTACCAGTGGAAATAGTAACTATTGATTTTGAAACGTACTACGACAAGCAGTTTAGCTTAAGCCGTATGACCACTGAGTCATATGTACGTGATTCTAGGTTTGAGGTGATAGGTGTCGGCGTTAAAATAGGCGACAACGAAACAGATTTTTATAGCGGCAGTGACGTAAACGAGTTTCTTAATTCTATACGTTACGATGACAAAGCTATTCTGTGCCACAACACAGCGTTCGACGGCGCAATTCTTTCTTGGCATTACGGCGTGAAGCCTAAGCTATGGCTAGATACTCTCTCGATGGCGCGGCCTTACCACCAGATGACAGTAGGCGGTTCCCTTAAAGCGCTAGCTGGCTACTACGGTTTAGGCGCTAAGGGCACAGAAGTAGAGAATAATATAGGCAAGCGGCGTAAAGACTTTACCGAAGCTGAAATGAATGCGTACGCAGACTACTGCATACAAGACGTTGAGCTTACATATAACTTGTTTAAGAAACTAGTAAAGGGGTTCCCCACGTCTGAGCTTATGGTTATAGATCAGACTTTGCGTATGTATACAGAGCCATCAATTAAGCTGGACTATGACGTACTAGAGTCTCACCTTCTTAATGAAAAGATACGCAAAGAAAAGCTGCTAACCCAGTTAGGCGGTGGCGAAGAAGCTAAAAAGATAATCATGTCTAACCCTAAATTCGCTACGCTTTTAACAAAGCTAGGTGCAACGCCACCTATGAAGATAAGCGCTAAGACAGGTAAGGCTGCGTATGCGTTTGCAAAAACAGATGCGGGTTTGAAGAAGCTACTTAGCCACCCTAAGCGCGCTGTTCGCATGGTTACAGAAACTCGTTTAGGTATTAAGTCAACGATTGAGCAGACGCGCACGGAGGCGTTTATGGGCATATCGAAACGGGGGCTTCTACCTATCATGCTTAATTACTACGGTGCTCACACAGGTAGGTTTTCAGGGGGAGACAAAGTTAACTTACAGAACCTGCCCCGAGGAGGGCAGTTACGCAGGGCTATTACCGCACCAGAGGGCAAGGTTCTCGTAGCGTGCGACTCTAGCCAGATTGAAGCGCGAGTCGTTGCGTATTTGGCAGGGCAGACTGATTTAGTAAACGCGTTTCGTAGAGGGGACGATGTTTACTCGTTGTTTGCTACAGATGTCTACAGTAGGCAGATATCCAAGGCTGACAAGGTTGAGCGTCATGTTGGTAAAACAGCTATCTTAGGACTGGGCTATGGTATGGGTGCCGCGAAGTTCTTAGACACTATGGTGTCAGGATTTATACCTGTTGACATGGATGACAACGAGGCTGCGCGTATTGTCTCTCTATACCGTAATAAGAACAGCAACATAGTTAATCTGTGGCGTACATGTGGAACTGCACTAGCCGGTCTGCAAGCTAAAAACCAAGGAGACATATGCAGTTTGATAAGTTACGACAATGGACGCATACGCTTGCCCAATGGACTGCACATGCAGTATCCACTGCTTCGCCACAAAGGTAATAACTATGAGTACGTCAACAATGCTAGGTCGTTTCGTAGTTTAGCTGCAGCAAAGTTGCAGAACGCAGCCGTTGAAGTGCCGTGGACTAAAATATATGGAGGGAAGGTAGTAGAGAATATTACACAAGCTGTAGCGAGGATAGTTGTTTCAGAGCAAATGGTTGCTATAGGCAAACGGTATAATGTAGCGTTTCAAGTCCATGATGAGGTTGTATGTGTAGTAGACGAAGACGAAGCAGAAACTTGCCGCGACTATCTTGTTGGCGTAATGTCTACACCCCCCGTGTGGGCACACGACTTACCCGTCGCCTGCGAGGCTGACATAGGCGCGAATTATGGAGAAGCTAAATAGATGATTGAACTAACTCATTCCTACTCTGCTATTAAGATGTACGAGAATTGCCCAAAGCGGTACCACCATCAGCGCGTACTTAAAGAAGTTACGGACAAGGGAAACGAGATAACACAATGGGGAGAACGTGTTCACAAGATGCTAGAAGATCGACTGGCGGAGAATACGGAGTTACCACAAGAAGTGGTTCGCTATGAGCCCCTGTGTAAATCTATGATTCGTATGGCAGAAGGCGGAGAGTTGCTGCCAGAGGAGGAGATGACGCTCAATGCCTCGTTAAAGCCCACAGGGTGGTGGGACGCAGACGCTTGGCTACGAAGTAAGATAGACGTATTAATTATTAAAGACGGTGTAGGCGCTATGTTCGACTGGAAAACAGGTAAGCGCAGACCTGACCCCAGTCAATTAGAGTTGTTTGCCCTTCAAGTGTTCACCCATAGGCAAGATGTTAAGAAAATAAACACATCTTTTGTGTGGCTTAAAGACTTAACTATGGACTCAAAATCTTACACGCGCGCGGACATACCAGAGTTGTGGGAGAAGCTACTCGGTAAGATAGCGCGCATAGAGCAGTCCGCTAAAACAGATAACTGGCCTGCTAGGCCAAGTGGCTTGTGTAATTTCTGTCCGTGTAAGAGCTTTTGCGAGTATGTATAGTTTAAGTTGACAAACTTAACAGTAGGTGTAGTATATAAATGGCCCAAACTCCTGAAGGTAAAATAAAAAAAGCGTTAGATAAGATGCTGCAAGCTGAAGGAGTTTGGGCGTACAGTCCGCAGGCTGGCCCGTTTGGAAGCGCAGGAATACCAGATCGTGTTGCTATAGTTAACGGACGGTTTGTCGGTGTCGAGTGTAAGGCCAATAAGAGCAGAAAACCTACCGCACTGCAGACTGCGATAATGGCCCGCATTGAGAACGCGGGAGGAAAGTGCTTCGTTGTTTACGACCAAGCCACAATAGAAGAAGTTAGAGAGTTCATTGATGCTAGTAATAGAGAAAGCAAAGGCGTTACTACTTAATCTAAGTAACCCAGAACGTGTATTGAGCACGGTACCTACCTCTAAGCCGTACAAGTTTAAAGGTAAAGACCTAGTAGTAATTCCACATAGGGTCAAAGAATCCACCAGCCTAAGAGCATTAGGCATAAAAGCCCCGTCCCCCATCCTGCACTACTACGACTGGCCGGGTAGATTTACTCCGTACGACCACCAGCGTATGACTGCTGCTTTTTTGACCATGCACAGTAGGTGCTTAGTGTTGAACGAGATAGGCACAGGCAAAACTCAAAGCGCGTTGTGGGCTGCAGACTACTTGATGAATGCTGGCGTAGTTAAGAAGGTACTAATACTTTCGCCGTTGTCTACTCTTGAGCGAGTGTGGGGAGACGGGATATTTACGGGTTTGATACATCGTAAACACGTTGTGCTACATGGCGCAGCGGCAAGACGCAAGAAGCTGCTAAAAGCAGATGTTGACTTCTACGTTATCAACCACGATGGGTTCTCGATAATATCTGAAGATGCTCACAACATGTTTGACCTTATAATTGTTGACGAGGCAACCGTCTTACGCAACCCAAGCACAGCGCGGTTTAAAATGTTTCGTAAGTTTATCGCGCGTAACGAGAACGCGCGGGTTTGGCTAATGACCGGCACACCCACACCCAATGAACCTACAGATGCGTGGGCATTGGGGCATCTTATAAAGAACGAAGACTTACCTCGGACGTACACAGCGTTTAAAGAGCAGGTAATGATGAAGGTAGGGCAGTGGAAATTTATCGCCCGCCCAGAGAGCGTGGACATTGTAAGTAAAGTACTGCAGCCGTCGGTTAGGTATACGCGCGACGAGTGTTTTGATTTGCCTGACACAGTAGTGCAAACACGCAGAGTAATGATGACTGCTGAGCAACGTTTTCACTACGAGACTATGGTCAAGCACTTTATAACGTCTTCCACGGCGCATGATGGCGCTGAAATTACTGCGGTAAACGCGGCTATTAGATTACAGAAACTTGTTCAGATAGCCTGCGGCGTTGCTTACAGCGACGACGGGCAGAACATTGAACTGGACTGCAATGACCGCGTAGCAGCGGTTAAAGAAGTTATACAAGAGGCTGGAGGTAAAGTCATATTGTTCGTGCCGCTTACAGGTACGCTGCACATGTTAGAAAGTAAGTTAAATAAACTGTTTTCTACCGCTGTTGTTAACGGGCAAGTCTCCGCAAACAAACGCAATGACATATTCCATAATTTCCAAAACAGCCAAGACCCTCGCGTGCTTATAGCGCATCCAGCAACAATGGCGCACGGGTTAACTTTGACCGAGGCCAGTACAGTAATTTGGTACGGGCCAACCACTAGCAACGAGCAGTATGTGCAGGCCAACGGGCGTATAGAGCGTATCGGCAAGCGGCATGTGAGCAATGTAGTACACATAGCGGCCACCGATTTAGAGGAAAAGATGTACCAGAGGCTGGCTAGTAAGCAGGCTTTGCAAGATTTACTACTAGAAGTTATTGAAAGAGGGACGGAGTAATGCCAACAGTTGAAAGTGTTATATCGGGGTATTTAAAACTACGCCGGAAAAAGGAGTCCATCGAAGCGGAAGCAAAAGAACGTGCTGCGGAAGTAAAAGAGAAGATGGTGTATTTAGAGAAGTGGTTAAAGGATAAAGCTGACCAAGATGGCGTTAGCTCATTCAAGACCGGAAGTGGAACTGCGTTTCTAACCACGACTGACTTTGCGACTGTCGCGGACTGGGATGCTGTACTAGGATTTGTAAAGGAGAACGAGGCTTTTGAGATGTTAGAGAAACGTGTCAGCAAGAACGCTGTGCGTGAGCATATAGAGGCGCACTCGGCTGTGCCACCCGGTGTTAATTACGGCACCAAGTTAAATATAAATATTAGAAAACCTACCTTAAAAGGAGAGTAGTAGACCCATGAGTAATTTAATTCCAGAGACCGTAAAAGTTCCCGCTCATTTGATGAATGCGATTGGGAAGCCATCAGCATTAGCGACAGCGTTAGGCGGCGGGTTAGGCGGGCAAGATAAGAAATCTCCCCCGCGCATATCTATTAAAGGTTCGCGGTTCCGTATCTTAGAAGACGGTTCAGAAGTTGTTTTGGACAATACTAGGCTAGAAATAATTATAGTCGGAGCTAATCCCCGCTGTAGTAAAACGTATTACGCGCAGCAGTGGGACAAAGATGCTGAACCGGCAGGGCCGGATTGTTTTTCCCTTGACGGGGTTAGACCTTCTGCAGATGTCACAAATCCTCAGAACGATTTATGCGCGTCATGCCCGCAGAATGCTTGGGGATCTAAGACTACTCCAGCTGGGGCACCTATAAAAGCGTGCTCGGACCAGAAGCGCTTAGCAGTTTTACCAGCTGAAGACCCTAGAGGTTCTATGTACTTGTTACAGGTAACGCCTTCAGCGCTTAAGGGGCTCAACACCTACACTAAGGAGCTATGGCAACGTGGGTTTCCGCCGGAGATTGTAAAGACCGTTGTGTCTTTTGATACTGACGCGTCGTTCCCGCGTTTGAAGTTTACATTTGGCGGGTTTATAGACAACGAAACTCAAAGCGCTGTAGAGGGATTGTTTGGCTCAGACAAGGTTAAAGAAATCACGGGTGAAGTTGACTCCGAAACGGTAGGTAAACAGGAAAACGTTGAGGAAAAGCCTAAGCCGCTTTTGATAAAAGAAACACCTGCGCCTGTTGCTGAACCTGAACCTGCACCTGTAGAGGAAGTCGCGCCAGCGTCGGCACGAGGATTTGGAGGTGCCAAAGCCAAAGCTAAAGCACCTGCTCAAGAGCCAGTTGCGGCACCTGTCGCGGACGCAGACCCCGCAATGGATAAGATGACTAGCGATATAGAAAATATGTTGGAGGGACTAGACGATGAGTAGCATACCGCTGGACTTTGATAAAGTGGAGTCACTTCGCGGGCACATGTTCCTGAGTATGGATTACATGGCTAAGCTATTGGGTGTGTCTCGTCAGACATACCACGGCTGGGTAAATGGTAAGCCTATACGAGCAAAAAACGAGCAAAAAGCTAAAGTTGTGCTTAAGCAGCTGGTATTGTTAGTTAAGCAAGGGGATTGGCCCCCAGCTAAAGCAGTTACTATACCGCATGATGTTCGGTTTGAGGCGCTGCTAGAACTATTAGCAGACTAAGCTGGGGGCTTCGGCCCCCGCATTACAAGGCAAATATGTATGACCACGTTGGAATTTCTACAACGGGTTCTGCCAGCGGAGGGCGTTTACTGCGCCCTTTATATAGAGAATGGTACTGCACGACAATCATTCCACGATTCCGTTGGCGAACTCCGAGAGAGGGTTGAAGAACTAAGACTTGCTAGTAAGAACGTTTACTACGCTATAGCAGCGTTCAAGGACAACAAGCGCGCAAAATCAAACGTCAGACGGCTTAAGACATTCGCGTTAGATTTAGACTGTAAGGAGGACAAAGGATACCCAAACAAGAAGGCTGCAGTGCTTGCGCTGCAGAAGTTTGTTAGCGAGCTAAAGCTACCTATGCCCATGATTGTTTCGTCAGGCAACGGGCTGCATGTGTACTGGGTACTGGAGCGTGAGTTAGAGGTAGATGAGTGGACACCTATAGCTACTGCATTAAAGCAAGCGGCTATACAACGTGGCTTTGAACAAGACTGGGCGGTACCGTCTGATAGCGCGCGGGTGTTGCGACCTGTAGGAACGATAAACCCCATAGGCGGGAAACTTGTCGAGGTTCTACTGGACAGCCCTCCCGTAGACCCAGATTTATTCTTTAATCTTTTAGTGGAGTACCAGACTCCTGTTGCGCTACCCGGAAAAAAACTAACAGCTCCGTCCGGGTTGCTTGCCGCTATGTCTGTTGACTACGAGTACCCTCCCGCCACTGCTTCTGTAGTGACCGCCAAATGTCAGCAGATCGGTTGGGGCGTAGACAACCAAGACAAAGTAGAAGAACCATTTTGGTACGCCATGATGGGTGTGGCTGCGTACTGCTCTAACCCTGAAGACACAGCAAAAAACTGGAGTAAGAACCACCCAGACTACAGCGAGCAGGCCACGCTTATAAAACTAAAGCAGTGGGAGGACGCGGCTACTGGCCCTGCAACGTGTTCTAAGTTTGAGTCACTGAGACCTAAAGGCTGTAGCGGATGTAAAGTTGGCGGGAACATAGGTACGCCAGCTCGATTGGGTGCCAACCACAGGGAAGTTGATACATCTCAGGACGCACCTAGCGGGGCTATAACTGAGATAGATATACCTAAACCGTTTAAGCGTACGCAGTACGGCATTAAGCGAGTTGTAGACGAGACAGATATAGACGTATGTAGCTTTGACTTGTATCCGGTGAGCTACGGACGTGATGAGATAATGGGCTACGAGACCTGTAGGTTTAAGTGGCACCGCCCACATGAGGGTTGGCAGGACTTAGTGTTGCGACAGGCTCATTTGGCAGACGGCACTTACAGAGACTTTATTACGGCCATTGCTGACCAAGGTGTTGTTCTTGAGAACAAGAAACAGACAGAGTATTTTCAGATGATGCTTCGATCTTATATGAACGAGCTGCGCAAAGTTCGGGCGATGACAAACCTTTACGCCACTATGGGCTGGAAGGACGAGTACAAAATATTCGTACTCGGTGACACGTTGTACAAAAGAACTACTGACGGGTCAGTTTCTGAGGAATCTATTCGTTTAGCTGGTGCCGGTCAACGCCCTGCGAACGATATGTTTGGCGAGCGGGGCCAAGCTAGTACGTGGACTAACATGACGAATGTACTACCGAAAGCGGATCTTAACGCACACATGTTTGCCATAGGCGTTAGCTTAGCATCACCACTGCTTGCGTTTACCGGGCTAAACGGGATGACAGTATCTTTGTTTGGCGATACAGGGGGAGGTAAGTCATTGGCGCAGCTTATGGCGCAATCCGTATTTGGAGACCCCACTAAGCTACACTTTCAAGCTAAGTATACTCAGAACACGTTGTTCAGTAGGTTTGGCCTGTACTCTAACTTACCTGTAACGATTGACGAAACTACGCTAATGCCGGACAGGGAAGTCGGTGACTTTTTGTATTGGGTAAGCCAAGGTAGGGACAAAGCTAGACTTAACAGGAACGCAGAAGAACGCGAATCTAAAACATGGTCTACGTTCTGTATGGTATCCACTAACAAATCTATGAGCGGCAAGTTAATAGCGTCAGGATTAGACACAGACGCGCAGATGGCTAGACTGCTGGAGCTGCAGGTCCCCTGTACGTCTTTGTTCTCAGAGAGCAGCGCAGTAGGCCGAAAGCTGTACAAGTTAGTGACCGATAACTACGGGCACATAGGACGTGCGTTCGTTAAAAAACTTGTTGGGATAGGCGAGGCGGGTATCCACGCTCTGATCGCGGAAGCCACGCACAAGTTTAACTCTCGGTATGGTGTTAAGTTTACAGGACAGGAACGCTACTGGGAGCAAGTACTTATACTCACAGATTTAGCGCTTAGACTGGCGCACAGCTGGGGGCTAATAAAGTACACGCCAGAGCAGTGCATTAAATGGGCTACTGCGCAACTACCTATGCTGCGAAAGAGCATCGCGGATAACCAG
>Ga0206126_10003648_pt1 | contig 15484 bp, 3 predicted proteins | sample Helgoland_Spring_5_FD_148621 | JGI IMG/M metagenome (GOLD analysis project Ga0206126, IMG submission 148621) | Pelagic subsurface seawater microbial communities from Kabeltonne, Helgoland, North Sea - Helgoland_Spring_Bloom_20160412_1 | ecosystem: Environmental > Aquatic > Marine > Epipelagic ...
CATCACCTGTTGCGTTATATATATCATCAGATTCAATTGTACCATGATCGAATGGATTTATTCTGTAAGCAATAAATGATTCTTCAGGAGTTTGCTTGGTATTTAATAATTTAATTCTAAATTCCATTCCAACACCTTGACTGGTTGTTGTTTGTATTTCACCAGCTCTAACCATAATAGCAGCGTTTGCTCCAGTTGGGTGAGTATTAGAATTTACACCATCACTGTGATGAAATCCAATTCCACCAAAATATTGGCCATCACCAATAGAATGATCGTTGTTCATTATCATTAACTGATTAGAATCGTTTGAATGAATTGACACTATACACTCTTCACTTGTATCTCCAGCTAATCCTTTTATTGTACCAAATGATGATGTTCCAAAATGTGCTCTAGAACCCGTGTGTTGATGTATATCTCCAAGTAAAAGTAAATCGCCACTTGCACTTATGTTCCCACTTGCGGTTATATGATTTATGCCTGAAATATTTGTTGCATCATCACCAATGATGTTTCCATTTGCAAGTATGTTACCACTTGCAGTTATATTTGATGAACTAATGATTAAATCCTCATTGTTTTGCATTCTAATCATATATTTATCACTTAAATTACTATAACCAATCATCATTTCATTCTTTGGTAATGAACCTGAAATATTTACCCATTTAAGCCATCTATCTGTATCTTTTGAATGTCTAAAAGGTAAATCAGTTTCAATTGAACCTGCATTAGATATTGCAAAATTAGTTTTTATATTAACAGATTGTGCAAGAACATCTCCTGATAAATAATTTTGTTCAGAACCTGTATTTGTTAATCTAAAGGAATCTGCGTAAATCCAATAATTTTCAGGTATACCCATTACAGTACAAACCTTGTTACCAAAAAACTTATATCTTTTTACTATATCACCAACTGAATCTCTATTTGTATTTGCATGAAAAATAATAGATCCAGAATCTTGAGAATCTCTTATACTTGAAGAAACAAATTGGTAATGATGGATACCATCATGTTCAGTATTTAAAAAATTACCATTATTTAAAGACGAAGAATTATTAAATAAAGCACTAGATGTTGTATTTGTTTTAGAATTAAAATAATTAATTTTAGGCATATTATGTATTCTTCTTTGTGATTCACTTGTTGTCATTACAACAGATGTGTTATCCAATGAAACAAATGAACCAGTACCATAAGATAGTTGACTTCCACTTACTGTTTCTATTAATATTCTAAAATCATAATTTGTTGCCATTATTCTGTCCCTCCTGGACCTATTGTTTCAGCATTTCCAACATTCTCTAATACAAAAGTATCAGTATTATATGTAGCTCCTCCAGAGCCACCTGGAACTGAAATTGTATCTTCTGTAAATAAAAACATCCCATCATGTGTTTGTAATTCATGTGTTGATACATCACCATGACCTGTTATACCATCAGTCGAGTCTATTGTTATTCCACTTGTTTTACCATCACCCTGCGTTGATATTATTTTAGTTGGTTTAATTTTCCACCCACCAATAGAACCACTATCAGTATTAATATGTGTCGCTATTATATCACCACTAAATTCACCACTTGTTGCTGTAATCTTACCACTCAAGTCTACATTTGATGCAGTTACATTTCCATTAGTAAGTCTAAAATTAGATGTATTAATTTTAAGTCCATTAGTAGAATCGAATCTTACCCAACTTCCAAGTGCGGAGTTGATACTAGCATAGTTATAATCTCCTACTATAAAGGTAGTAAGTCCTGTGTGAGTAACATTTTTTAAAAATATTCCACCATTGTTTGTAAGGGTATCACCTATAGCTAACGCATAATCATTACTTCCCATTCTTCTTCCGAGATAAATTCCAGCATCACTACTATTATGTACACCTTTACCACTAAAAGCTATACTCTCACTTACTGAAGATATTATGACTTTATCATCTTGTCCTGTTAAATTATCCTCCGATATAGTCCAACCACCAACCTCACCAGTTGTAGCTGTAATCTTACCACTTAAATCTACATTTGAAGCAGTAACATTACCAGTATTAGAAACTTTAAAATTACTTGATGATATGAACATTTCACCACTTACACTTGAAGCTGATATTGCAAATAAATTTCCAGATGATAATTTAGAACTACCAATTGTAAATCCACCAATTGTACCTTCAGTTGAAGTTAATTTACCACTTAAATCTACATTAGATGCAGTAATGTTACCGTCTTTTAAATGAAAGCTAGAAGCACTTATTTCAAGATGTCCAGAAGAAGCACTAATAAAGTTTGTTGTTCCTTGTCCTAAAAATACATGACCATTTGAATCTAATTGAAATGGTGCAGTACTAATATCTAAATTACCATTTTGAGATGAGAACTTAATAAAGTTATGAGTACCCATAGTACTTCCACCCTCACCAACATAAAATCTTGGATTACCATTATTGTTATCTAATTGAATACCTTTTGTAGCAAATCCAACACTATCTCCAATGGTTATTTTACCATCATTAGAAACACCATCTATGATAATTTTATTATTATTTGATTTAAATGTTGTTGTATCTGTACTAAATCCACCAATCAATCCTGTTGATGCTGTTATTGAACCACTTACTTTTAAACTTGTTCCATCAAATGATAAATTAGGATTTGATGTTCCTCCAAGTTTAAATGTTCCGTCTTGTAAATTAAATTCACTTCCTTCACTTGTATTTAGATTATTTGATACAATTTTACCAGTTTGAATGTTATCACCTGATATTTTTGTTCCAACCGTAGCACCAAATTCAGATACTCTAATGTAGTCAACTGTAGCCACACCATCTTTATCATTATGACTTACTAAAACCAATGGTGCAAAATACATTACTTTATTACCAGTATCAAGTGAACCTGATGAAACCACACCAGGATCTGTGATGTTTGGATGTCTACCACCAGCATGACCCCCTACTCTACCTTGATAACCTTTAAAATATCCTTTAAATATTCTATACACACCATCATTAGTAACAACATTTTGTCCAGCTATACTAAAATAATGTTGAGCACTATATGAATCAGTACCACTAGTATTAACTTTAGTTGTTCCATCTGCAGCGAAACCAGTGATACCAAGATATTCAACACCATCATCATCTGCTTCTGTTTTTTTAATTCTTACTTCTATTTCATATAATGATTGTGAATTAAATGGAATTAATTGATTTGATGATAACCACACTTCATCATTACCACTATCATTTCCAAGTTGTAATGCTCTATCTCCAAATATTTCATCACCATTTTTTACAAATGATTTTTCACCTTCACCACCAGCGTCAAATTGATGATACCCTTGTCCTGAACCATCTGTTTTTGGATTATCACCACTACTTGTTAAATCTGTAATTGAAGGATATTGAGAAAAATCATCAAAGAAAATAGTTGTAAATCCATTATCACCTCTTACCTCAACTTCTTCACCTATACTTATTGAACCAGTTATTCGTCCACCATCTAACAATACATTGGAAGCAGATAATTGTCCATTTGCTTTAACATTAAAGTTACTAGCAGATATGATTTCATCATCAGGAGTTATAGATGAAGATAAAACCAAATGACTACTTGAAATAGCTGTAGTTCCTAAAACAAATCCACCTATTGAACCACTATCAGTACTAATATGTGTAGCAGTTACATCACCACTAAATTGTCCTGATGTAGCAGTTATCTTACCAGTTAAGTCAACATTAGATGCAGTGATGTTTCCATTTTTTAAATGAACATTAGAAGCACTTATTTCAACATCACCATTAGCAGCTTCTATAAAGTTTGTATTACCTTGTCCTAAAAATACTGATGGTGAAGCAATAGTTACATCTGAACCACTTATGTCTACATTTGAAGATGTGATTTGTAAAGAAGAATTTTCAAATCTAACTCCAACCGAACCACTTCCAATATAAGCTCTTGGATTACCACTATTAAAATCTAATTGTATTCCATCATTTGCAAATGTCGTATCATTTATGGTTAATTTTTTATTAGTAGAATCTAAACCAATACTATCACCACTTTTAATTTTATCTAAATCAATTGTAAATCCACCAATGTCACCACTTGTTGCACTAATCTTACCACTTAGGTCAACATTCGATGCTGTGATATTACCATTTATTAAGTGAAAATTAGATGAACTAATTTCAATACCACCACCTGAAGCACTTATAAATGCTCCAGTCCCTTGTCCCAAAAACATATTTGGTGATAGTATTTCAACATCCGAACCACTAATTGTAGCTTTTGTTGTTTTTATATCTAAGTTATCACCATTGAATTGAATATATTTATTAGCTCCTGCTTTAGTTATAAAGTCACCATCACCTTCAGCATAAAATCCTTTATTATCCCCACTTGTATCTGTTACACTTGCAACATCACCAACTTTTATAAAACCATTTCCAGAAGCTGCATCACCATCAAGAACAATTTTTCCATTTGCTAATGACATAGACCTATTTGTAGAAGATAATTGTAAGTCACCGTTATTTGCATCAAATTCAAATTGAGTTGTTGTCATATCAATATTAGACGCGGTAAGTCTTAAATCACCAACTTCAACATTTATATCTGATGAACTAACTGCTATTGTTCCAGCAGAAGCATTAAAATGTATGAAATCACCATCTTCTGCTCCTATAAAAAAGTCACCAGTTCCACTAACAAATAATCCTTTGTCTGTACCATTTATTGCAAAATCAGTAACGGTTCCTAATTGTAGGGTTTCAACATTTGTATTTAGTTTAAAGTTACCAGATGATAATTCTGTGTCTGTAAATGTAAATCCAGCAATTGTATTTCCTTGTTCACCTAAATCAAAAATAGTCGTACCTGAAGAATCTTTACCTCTAATACCATAAGTGTTTGCAGATATTTGTCCAAAAATAATTCTATTTGTAGATGAAGCACTTCCTGTTCTAGCAACAATTATTTTATTTCCAGCATCAATTGATATACCACCAGTTGAATCAAGAGAAGATAAATTAGTTGCATTAATATCCCAATCAGCAACTTTACCACCAGTAAATAAAACTTCAGAACCTGTAATTTGTCCACTTGAAGATAATACTAAATTTTTATTAGTATCACTTATACTAATATCGTTAATGTCGAATCCACCAATTTCACCACCATCTAATAATACATTTGAACCAGTTATCTGTCCATTACTTTTTAAAATTAACTCACCATTTGAACTTGATATTGAACTACTATCAATTGAGAATCCACCTATTTCACCAGCAGTAGCATTAATTGAACCTTCTAAAAATGCACTTCCACTTGCATAGAATCCATAACCTGGTAATGTTCCAAATGTTGTTGTTCCAATACCACTCAATTTACCCATTCTAACTTTTGTTTTTCCACTTGTATTGAATTGTGAATGAGCAGTTAATTCATCTACCACATCAATGAATGGTGCATTGTCATCATCAGCAGTTAAATAAATTGAACCTTGTCTATCCGCTGTTGTTGTACTTCCAATTCTCACATATTCATAACCAGGAAGAGGGTCATCTGAACCAGTCAATACACCCACAGCAGAGCCTGTACCTTCTATGGATACAATATGTAAATCAGATTTAAATACTTGTGAACCTGAACCATTAGTTGATGGTACGAATCTTTGAGCTCTTATTAAATCACCAGCTTGAAAAGAATGACCATAACCAGAACCTGTATCAAAAAATAAATCATAATGATTATCGGTGGATGCTGATATACTAGCGGATGTGATTTTACCAGTATTGGATACAAACAATGAACCATTTGTTGCTCTGATTTGATGAATTAATAATTCAAATACTGACATTGAACCTCTAACGGTTAAATCATCTACAGTAAATAAAGTTCCAGATGAACCTGTTTCTATTCTAAATCCACTTCCTGCAAAACCACTTTCGAATGTTGTTGATGTGATTTTATCTCTTGCTTTTATGTTTCCAACTACATCTAATTTTTCACTTGGACTTGTTGTTCCGATACCGACTTGCCCATCACCAGCTATAGTAAGGACATCTTCATTATCACTAAATCTAAAAGTAAACATATCACTTCCCGCAGTACCTCCACTATGTTTTAAATAATGTGTACCCGCACCTTGAAACAATAAACTTTCATTTGTTCGTATACTTCCAATTACATCTAATGCTTGAGCTGGGCCTGCTGTTCCGATACCTAAACCAGTGTTGGTCATTGTAGCTATTGGTGTTGTAGTATCATTTTGGTCTACATAAAATTTTAAGTTACCTATGTTGGCATAACTTGATTGAGCTTCATATGCTATAGAACCAAACTTATTATTATTAGCATCATCGAGATGAAATTTTATTCCAACACCATAGTCAAGATTAGTTTCACTATTATATGGATTTCTTAACACTAATGGATAGTGATATGCCTCTGAATTAGCACTATGAATTTCTAACTCTGTGATTGGAGTAGTTGTTCCGATTCCAACATTACCACCAAATGAATGTTGTGTTCCACTTGCACTTATGTCTCCACTAGCGGTTATGTGAGAAGAAAAGTTACCAGCACTCGCTGTAATGTTATTTACAAATAAATCACCACTTGCACTTATACCACCTGCTACTTGTAATTTTTTTGTTGGACTTGATGTTCCGATACCTACTCTTTGATTTGTTCCATCAAATCTAACATAATTTGAACCAGCATTTCTGATATAAACATTATCACCAGTATTAAGATATATATCGCCACTTGCACTTAATGTTGTATTAGTACCATCACCAGTCAATACTTGGAAATCATCAATAAAAATACCACCACTTGCACTTATACCACCTGCTACTTGTAATTTTTTTGTTGGAGTTGTTGTGCCGATTCCGACTTTTCCAAGATTATTAACTCTCATTCTTTCTAATAATTTTGATTCATCACCATCAGTAGCAGTACCCTCGTTTGTATATACAACAAATGCTCCAGCTCCTTCTTGTTCTTGTGAATTAGCATCCCCATCGTCATTTCCAACTTCAGAACCTATTCTAACTTGTGGTGTAGAATTTGCATTAGTATCTTTTGTTACAAAATCAACAAAAGTTTTTTGATTTTCCATATCACCAGTAATACTATGTTGAAGAGTTATAAGTGAAGCTGTTTGAGATGTAGTTACTCCAGCAAAAGCAGCTTTTGTTTTTTCTATATGTAATGATGATGATGGACTTGTTGTTCCAATACCAATCAAAGTGTTATCATCATCTGTGGTTATTGATAATCTATCTTGTAAATCTCCACTAGTATCAGATGTTTGAAAACTTAAATCAGCAGCTGATGTAGGGTCATATACAATTCTAGCTCTTTCGACATCCACTTCTGTGAATTTAATACTCTGTGATGTGTTTAAAGCAGTTTCAAGTCGTATATTACCTTCTTTTACATGAAGTTTTTCAGTTGGTGTTTCTTCTCCAATACCGACATTTCCACTTGAATCAATAGTCATCCTATCAGTTCCAGCAGTTCTTACTTTAAACTTATCATTCGCTGGAAATCCAAATTTTGTATTGGAATCACCATTATGAAGAATGTAATCATCTATTCCTATCGAATCTGCTCCTGCAACTTCTAATGGATTTGATGGACTATTAGTTCCAATACCAATATTATTAAACAAACCATCACCACTAGCACTTATGTCTCCAACGACTTCTAATTTTTCACCTGGACTTGTTGTTCCGATACCGACATTTCCACTTGAAGAAACTATAAATCTTGTTACTTCACCACTATGAGCTCTTACTCTGAAATCACCAGGTCCACCAGAATCATCACTATCAATTATTGCATTTACACTACCTTTATCTTTTAACCGTAAAACATCACCACTTACTTCAATTGTTGCATCTGATACTCCACCATCTCCATCTATTTCAATTTTACCACTTAAAATTAAATCACCACTAGCACTTATGTTTCCACTTGCGGTTATGTGTCCATCTACATTTAATCCAGATGAATTTAAAGTTGCCTTTGTAGCTCCACCAACAGAAAGTAATGTTTGTGAATTATTAGCAGCATATGTTAAATTTCCATCTGCTAAAAGTCTTACATAAGTACTTTGTACTCCAAGTTCACCATAACCATTACTATTTTCTATTCTAATAGTTTCTAAAGTATTTGAGCCAGCTGTATCTGATACATGTAAGTTAACAGCAGGACTCGATGTTCCGATACCGACACTTCCACCAAATATATGTTGTGTTCCACTTGCTGATATGTTTCCACTTGCGGTTATGTGTGAATTACTAATTAAACTACTACCACTTATGTTTCCACTTGCAGATATATGACCACCTAAATGATTTATAGTTACACCTACAACGGATCCAGTTAAAAAAGTTGTAAATCCTTGTTCTTTAACTTTAAATAAATCTGTTTTAGCATCTTCTGTAATACCGAAATATCTATCAGTATTATTATTATTTGTATCGATGTTCATAAGAATATGTCCTGGTGCATCCAATATACCTTCACCACCTGTACCTCTTCTTAATGCAAAATTTGTAGTGTTGTAATCATCAACATCTGAACCACTTGAAATTATTATTTTACCATCTAATTGTGTAGTACCATCGTTTTCTATTCTAAATAATTCAGTAGCAGTACCATCTGTTCCACCCTTTAATACTTCAAATTGTCCTGTTCCATTATTGTTACCATCTACTATTAAAGCGACATTTGTTTTACTACTTAAAAGAGTTTGGTTTTCAGGACTTCCTGAATCATCATCAAATTCTAAAAAGTTATTATTAGGGTCTGTATCACTTTTTATTTTATTATCTGCAGTTAGTATTATGTTTCCACCAAATGTAGTATCACCAGAAATATTTCCAGTACCATTTATATCTAAAGTTGCCCCTGCAATTTCACCACTTGAACTTATGTTTCCATCTGCGGTTATGTTTCCATCTGCGGTTATGTTTCCACTTGCGGTTATGTGTCCAGTCCCACTTAATACTAATGAGCCTGTGATTTGAGCATCACCATTTAATGTTCCATCCCATTCACCAGTTACACCAGTTAATCCACTACCATCACCACTCATTGATACAGCAGTTATTATTCCACTTGAACTTATGTTTCCACTTGCACTTATGTTTCCAATAACTTCTAATGTTTCACTTGGACTTGCTGTTCCGATACCGACATTTCCATCGTGGTCAATTCTCATTCTTTCTGTAGCTGAATTAGCAGTTCCATTATCTGTATAAAATGATAAGAAACCATCTGCAGTATTTCCAACAGTATCCGTTCCACCTTTTATAGCGGCTCTAATAGTTTTTTGGAAACCACTACCATCTTCATAATTATCAGAAAATGTTAATATAGAACCCTTCTCATCTGTATTTGCTTCTAACGGATTGTATAAATCAAATAATGAGTTTGCTATTGTAATATTACCAGTTGTATGACCACCATCGGTTTCTACTTGTAATTTTGTGTCTGGACTTGTTGTTCCGATACCGACTTTTGCTGAATCATTAATAACCATAGCTTGAGTCATCGCACCATCACTATCAGTATTTGTTTTTATATGAAATTGTAATTCACCTTTGGATTGTCCGCCTGTCCTTTTAAATATCAATGAAGAACCAACATCAACTGTCTGAACCGATGTTAAAAATCCTATACCAACACCTTCACCATTATCATTCTGTGGATTTCTTAATAATAAATGATAGTTTTCAGGTTCGTCTGTATCTGCTAGAGCATTAACATTAGATTCAATCTGTAAAGGTGTTATAGGAGTTCCTGTTCCAATACCAACATTTCCTGTATCTCCTTCTACTAATAATTTTCCACTACCTACATTAAAATCGTCTCCTGAATCAGTTCCTAAAGTTATCCCAATAGAAGTTCCTGCATCAGAACTTATAGTATCAAGAGCAATGTTTCCAACATTTGTAATATTGTTATCATCCAAAGATAAATTGTCAGATAATGTATTAATTGTAATTGCTGCTATTGTACCACCTTCAACTTTATCACCACTAATTGCATTATCAGGAAGTGTAATTGCATTAGCAATTATTGTTCCACTTGAACTTATGTTTTGACTTGCGGTTATGTGATTTGGAATTAATACTGTACTTCCTTGAAGAATTGTATGAAGATTTGAAGAATTAAGAGTAAGTACGTCATTCTGTGAACTAAGTCTCGCTAATTGATTATCTTCAATATAATATCTGTCTGCATAAACATACTGACTTGCACTTATATTTCCAATAGCAGTTATATCATCTGTTGAAGTTAATTGTTCACCAGTTATTGTTCCACTTGCACTTATATTACTATCAACTCTTAATTCAGAACCAGTTAAAAATAAACCAATATTACTCGATGAGTGGTGAATTTCCATTGAACCAGAGAAAAAATGAGTATCAGTAGTATCATTACCAAATATATTACTTCCCTCTGCTACAGTTATCTGTTGTGTGATAAATTCTTGAGCAGTAATACTACCATTAACATTTACATCACCAATAAAATTAGATTCACCAGTAATTAATAAATTTGAACCTGTAATATCACCACTTGAACTTACATTACCTTTTATTTGTAAAATTGGTTCTTCATCAGTTGAACCACTAATGGTTGTTGTTCCCATTAAAGTTGTTTCAAGTGATGTTATGTCTGTAGTTGTTTCTTGATGAAAAATAGAAGCTGTGATAGTTCCAACTTCAAGATTATTTAAATTTTTAATATTAAATGTAGTATCTTCTGATGCATTAATTTCATAAGAATCTGTATCTTTATCATATCCAAAAATAAGAGAAGTGTTACCAGTTCCCCTCGTATCAATAAATTTAATATATCTATCTGAACCAGTATCGATATAAAATGGAATGTCTGAATTTATATTTGCATTGTTTGCAAATGTTAATGTATCAGAAATAAAAGCTGTTCCAACATTTATATTACCTTGAAATATATTAGACTCATCTTCAGATGGAAATCTTAATTGGTCGACATATACCCATTGTGCACTTGGTAATCCTAAAACAGAACAAACCTTTTCACCATAAAATTTATATCTTAATAATCTATCGTATTCAGTATCAGTTGAATCAAAATCAATTGAGCCTGTATTTGCACTACCCGATAATGATGAACTTAATAATAAATTATCTTTAAAAAATTTACTAGTATCAAAATCACTACCACTAAAAATAGGTGAATTTTGATAAGAACAAGAAACAGAACCTGTAATTCTCCCGTAAACTTGAGACGCACTTAAAATTAAATCTGTAGATGTATCTACAAATGATTGACTTATATAAGAAGTTTTATTACCTTCTACAGTTTCTAATAATATTCTAAAATCAAAAGTTGACATTAGTTTGGACTTCCTTGCTCATCTTGAGGTTTAAATGTTTGACTTGGACCACCAGTTATTGGGTCATATGTCATACCTTCAGTTGAACCTTTTACAGGTGAAATATTTGCTTTTACAAAAGAAAATTGCCCTTGTAAAGTTTCTGTTTTATGTTTTACTTGTAAAGTAAATGGAGCATCACCATTTATAATATTTTTTCTTATATTAACAGGAAATACACACCTATAGTTTACAGCATTTTTAAATTTATTAGGTATTGGATTTATAGTTCTATTTGAATTTATCAAACTAGCGACAATAGATAGTGTACCCTCACCATCTTGTACCTCTTTTACAGTTCTCAATGGATCTTTAAGAATTTCTACATAACAAGTCAAAGTACCATTTGACTGATTTACAGATGTAACATCTGAAAGAAGAACAACATTATTTATGGATTTAAACTCGAATAATATTTTACTATTAACTTTAAAATCATATTCTTGATTGTTTGTATTTAATAAAGATATTGTAAAAAAATGTTTTCCAAAAGTTAATGGTCTTCTTAAATCATCACTAATTTTAAAAAACATAGGATTGTTTGGATTACCTTCAAGAAAAACATCTATTTCATCTAAATCATATCTATTTGCATACGTTGCAGTACTACTAAACTCTGGTGGAAAGGCCATCGGTTTCTCCATATAATATTTCATATATAAATATCAAATAAAGAAATAATCTTAATTTATATTTTTGATTTTTAATAATTTTTAATAATTATTATTAAATAGAGGAATTTATTATGGAAAAAAAAATTAGGTCAATATCAATATCGGAAATAATAGATAGTAAACTTATAGATGACAGTAAGTTAAGAGGATTAACTATATCAGCAAATCTATCTAGAATATTATTTGATTACTTTAGAGAAGAAACAAAAGGTTCTGGTAAAATATTAAGAGTAGATTAATTCATTACCACTTTACTCAATCCATTGTTTACATTAATTGGTATCAATGTATCCATATAATCTTTAATGGTATCTAAGTGAGTAATAATCATTGTGAAATCAAATTGAGTTCTCAAGTATTGAAACGCTCCCTGCATATTAGCAATATTATCAGAATCCAAAGCACCAAATCCTTCATCTACAATTATGAAGTTTGGTCGAGGTAATGTTGATACATTAATTAATCCAATCCTAATTGCAAGTGATGATACAAATCTTTCCATACCTGATGATAATTCAAGATTCCATTTATCCTCACCATAACATATAAAGGCATCAATCATTTTATCTTTCATCTCTAATTCAATGTGGAAACCAGCATTCATATTCTCTAATACATAATTGATTTCTTTTTCAATTGATGGAATGGCTCTTGTAATTAATTCATATGGGATACCATCCTTAGATAATGCCATCAAGTATAAATCATAATCTAATATTTTTTGTTCTATATCAACAAGTTTTTGAATATCATCTTCTATCTGTTGTTTATGATTTTTAGCTACCGATAATGTGGAAAGGACTTTTTTATATTGTTTATCAACATCTATGGATTCCATTTGTAGTTTAGATATTTTATTAGTCAAATCAGATATTTGTTCATTTAATTTTTTATTGTTTTCAATTTTTTCTTCTAATTCATAGTATCTATGTATATTGGATTCTGTTGTAGTTAGTTCACTTTCAATATGATTTAATCTACTTTCTTGTGTAGAAATCTTACCACCAATCTTAACAGCATCGTGTTGTATCTGTTGAAGTTCATCAGAGAATATTTTAAACTCACGATTTCGTTCTTCAGCATCACCTAACTTTTCTAAACCATATGATGACTTTTTATAATGAGCAGTTAAATTAGAATGTTCAGAATCTAACTCTTCAATTCTATTCTTTATCTCATCTTGTTCGTGTATTTGTTCTTCACCATTACTAATACAAAATTCACAATTCTCATCATATTTGAATTTCATTAAGTCAGCATTATGATGGTTTAAAGATTTAGTTTTTGATTCATTTAGTTGTAAAGCATTTCCATAATCTCTAACATCTTTTTTTAATTGTTTGTATTCTTCATAATCTTCTTGAATTTTTTCTTCATCAATTTCAGCAAGTTTCTTATGATAATCCATATACATAGGTCTTAAATTTTCTTTGTATTCTTTATCATCTGCAAGTTGATTTGTAATTTTTTGTTTTTCAATTGTAAGATTACCTTGAATAACATTTAACTCTTCTATATTATATGTTTCATCTATTTTGTATAGTTTTCTAACTAATTCAATTTTTTCTTTTTCTAATTGAGTTAGTTTATTACCGATTGATTTATCTGTTGTACCAAGTTCATCTTCGTCTTTTTCCAATTCAGTAATTCGCTGATTCATTGTACCTAATTCTTTGTAAGAATCTTTCTTTTGGAATTGTTTAAACATAATTCGTTCTTCATTTGAATCAGATTTAGCTATGGATTCCAATTGTTCAAAAATATCAATATCCATAAAAGTAGAAAGAATTTTTTTTCTCTCGGATTGTTTCTTGTCAAGGAAGTTCATTCCATTGGTTTGTAGCGATAACGAGGTTAAAATGAAGTCGTCAAATGTTCCTAACACTTTCTTGATTTCCTCGTTTGTACCACCACCATATTGTGAATTAAATCTAGCCGCTCCACTTAAATCCACTTCTTCTCCTGCTTCGTCTATCATATAGAACCGAACCTTTACAGGACAATTATGTGATACCTTACCATTCTTATGATTCACTCTTTTGTACTGAGCATCTCTTTCTATAAAGTAATCCATACCATTGATTTCTAAATTCAATTTAGCTCTGAATGTAGTTTTCTTTTTATTCATTACATCCAACGCTCTTGTTGTTCTACTACATACATCATATATAGTGTAAGCTATTGCATCCATTATAGCAGATTTACCACTATGATTCGGAGCAACTACACCAACCGTACCATCAAATTTGGTAAAATCTATCTTGTTACCTTTACCATAACAAAACATATTATCAAATTCAAATGATTTGATTTTCCAATCTACATTCCTTGTAATATCACCATCATAGATTTCTGGTGAATTGTTTGTTAAATCATTTATTTGTTGAACTCTTTTTATTGTATCTTCATGTATACCTTCTACATTTCTTTTCAAGAAATCTTCGATTAATTCATTCTGATAATTTAAATCTCTTACATCACCTATATCCAACTTGTTTTCTCTATCATCACCAATGGATATATTATCTTGTCTTTCCGTAATAATATCTTTTAATTTAGGATATTGCTTTCTTAAATCCATTTGAATATCTTTTAAGTGTTCCAATGTTGTATTTGTATACTTTATTTTAATACTACCTTTTGGTGGAATGAAATTCATTTTGTTTTGAATCACACCATCTACCACTTGTAGTATTTTATATCCATAATCATTCTCCACTTGATGATATTCAGCTTTTCTTTTTTCTACATCCCATAACAAAAATCCATGACTTGGGTCTTCAGAATAATTTTGTTGAATTAAAGAACCTGGATAACCCACTCTTTCATCTACATCTAAGAATTGTCTTTTATGTATATCACCCAACATCACCATATCATAACCTTGAAATGTATCAACCTTTACTCTATCGTCTTCTACTTGAAATCCATTATCATAAAAGTGCTTGTCCACACCTCCGTGAAATAAAGCAATCTTGTTATCTCCTAAATCTTTAGGATTAGGTAAACCCGTTGTTAATTGTTTTCCTTCTTTATCAATATCAAATATAGACATAACACCAAAGTCAACATTATCCAATGTATAAACACCTGATTGTTTCCAATAATGTAAATTAGGTGTAATTTTTTTAACTAAATCAATAATAGGAGACAGTGTATCTTCTCTCGATTTGTTATTCAAATTACAATCGTGATTACCAGGAATGATGATAGTGGGAGCTATTTTACACAACTCTAAAAAGAAGTTTGCAACCATTCTTACTTCTTCGGGTGATGTATCTAATTTTCCGTGAACCACATCACCACCAATATAGATAGCATCTGGTTTTAATTCTTTTAATTGTTTGTATAAATTTTTA
>Ga0206126_10003649_pt1 | contig 15481 bp, 27 predicted proteins | sample Helgoland_Spring_5_FD_148621 | JGI IMG/M metagenome (GOLD analysis project Ga0206126, IMG submission 148621) | Pelagic subsurface seawater microbial communities from Kabeltonne, Helgoland, North Sea - Helgoland_Spring_Bloom_20160412_1 | ecosystem: Environmental > Aquatic > Marine > Epipelagic ...
GGTAGAATATAATTTACTCTTTCTACATTTTCTTCCGATAATTTTTTCCAGTAACCAAATCTCAAAGTAAAGGTTCCTTTGTTGAATTCGCTAGCACCTATTTCAATGTTTCCTACATCATAGCAATCCATTTCATTGTAAAGCTGGGTAATTGTTTTTAAGTCTAATCTCATATTACTGTATATTTTCAGATTCGTTAGCCATTTGCATATCGAGATCTAAAGAACAAGGTATTTTAATTTCCTCTAGTTCTTTAGCTTCAAATTCAGCGGCTACTCTTTCAGTAATTTTTGTATCGATTTCTTGTAGTCTAGCAATCTCTGCTTTTAGTTCTAATAGTCTTTCTTTTGTCATTTTTTATTAAGTTATTTGTTATTTATAGTATAAATATAATCAATTTTTATTGAACCAGAAAATTCTGGGTGATTATTTTCAAAAAGTTATTAACAATTTGGAGTCCAATCTACTTCTATTTCACCTTCAAACTCAGCAAAATCTGAAGTAAGTTCGCTGTTTGCAACGATTCTTCCATCATAGTCACATTTTTCCCAGTCAAATCCAACCATCATAAAGGTTGTTCTTGGTACTAGACCTTTGAAACAAAGATAAGAATAATTTTCATGTAGTTGCCAGTTAGCCATGGTTTCTAATTCGTTTCTAAACTCTTTGTCTACCATTTCTAAAGTATAACCATCACCATAACCAGAATACATAACACCTTTCTGAAGTTGAACAAGATGTGTATACTCTGCTATTAAGCTCCAAGGCGTTTCCATGTTTATAGCACCTAATTCTTTTATTTCAGCTTCCCATTTCTTAATAATGTTTGCTCTCATTTCTTGAGCACATTGGTCATTGTGGTCATACATTGCTTTTGAGAAAGGTTTTGTGATTTCTAATCCATATTTGAAGGTTGGAGCCTTTTTAGATCTTTTTGTCATATTTTTTAAGTTAGGTTTATCAATCATTTACATAGTAAATATAATAAAAATATACGACATAAAAAAATCCTGGTGCACTTATTTTCAATTATTTTCAAAAAGTTATTAACAATACTGATATTTATCTTTGAGAGATGAGATATGAAAAAACTACTACTAATGGTTATAGTCTCGTTAATATCAATAAAGTCTTATTCGCAGTCGTATAATATACCACCATTTAAGAGGGGTGGAGATAAAATTCTACACTTTACATGTAGCTATATTATACAATATAATTCGTATAACTGGCTTGAACCAAGATTAGGTAAAAAGAAAGCCAAGCTGTATAGTACATTGTTGACATTAGGTATTGGCGCTAGTAAAGAAATAATTGATCAAAAATTTCGTAAAGGCTGGGAAGCTGGAGATATGTATGCTAACTCTGCTGCTATAATGCTATTTAGAATTGAACTAGGTCGTTAGACGCCTAAAGCAAATACTATTACCATTATGACTACGTATATAGCAGGAGTTATGTCTATTTTATTTTCCATCATATATAAATATTGTAGATCAAACCTATAACTAAATCTGTATATTATCTTATTGTTAACTAGTAGTTATTTTAACCATCAATACATTTCTAAATTTGTAGTTCCTAGATCCTACACTTTCTAAAAAATCTATCTTATATCTAAACCTTTTATTCATTGCGTCTCTTATGGTGTATATTCCATCTTTATGGCCAGCATTCATAATTATTACCTTGTCTCCATATCTATATGGTCCTCCATTAAACCACAATAAATCTTGGCTAACTGCAATCCAATTTAGATGGGTACAGTCGTGGATGTCTGGTATTTTTGTTTGGTCTGCAGTAATATCTGGAGTATCATCACATTGACCTATAACAGGATGGTACATTGTGGCAGTTACTTTTTGCTTTACGCTATTCATTACATTACTGTTTATTATAGTAAGTGAATCTATTACCTTTTCTGACTCACAGAGTATTCTCTGATTATCCTGTAAAAGAATGCCAATATAGTTTTGTTTAGATTTTAATTGCATTTTTTGCAATATTGCTGAAGACGTTAGCCCGAGAAAAATCAAAATAAAAACGACCTTTTTGGTCGCAATATATATACTCTTTTTCTTCTCTTTGGTAATTTTTAATTTATTATTAAATATCATAGTGAACTATATTTTAGTTTATATTCTATAATATAATAAAAAAAATCGACATAAAAAAATCTGAGTGATTTATTTTTTAGGTTCGTACCAGATGTTTTGCCTCCAACCTTTCCAGTTTAAGGATCCAATAGTATTGAAATGGCAATTATAACAGAGTAAGAATAAATTTTCTAGTTTTCTATTAGATAAGTTTTCATCTCTATATTCTAATATTAATGGAGCCTTATCGTCTGTTATTCTCTTCTCAGCGTATCCGCAGTTTTGACAACATTCTTCTATATAACCCATTCTGATCAGCCTATCCTTTAGTCTCCAATCTTGATAGTTTGGATATTTTCCTGATAGTATATCGTCTAATGGATATTTCTTATCATAATCTACTATGTGCTTTATGCCTTTTCCCGTTGGATTCTTGCAACCCTCAAAAAGGTTTTTACCATCTGAATCAGTAAATAGACTCGCATACTTCTTAAAAGTATTGTAAGATACCCCAAGAAACCTTGCAGCTCCTTTTGCGCTTTGACTCTTGGCAATTGCTAATTCTACCTCAGCTTGTAGTAGCGGTCTTCTTTTTCTTCTCATTTTCAAATCCATTTTTTATAGATCTAATAGCTATCTTACAAGATATTTTTTCCCATTTTTCTAGCCTATCCATGTGTTCTGAATTTAGTATATCTATTACTTCGTGGGATAAGTCGTCTGAGGTAACTATTGCATCTGCTCGTCCAATGTAAGATTCAATGTCTTCCATTCCACCTTCCATGTACCTACTTATTAATACTTCTTCTGTTATCCATCTCTTATGAAATCCCATATTATTTCAATATCCCTTTCCCTAATATCAAAGGAGATCCATCTTCATGCACCAAGACTTGAAAACAGTTTTCTTTTTCTCTAATAATTAATTGTCTATCTTTTAGACTTTTATAATTACTGTATACGTAATCTTTTACTTTTTGTATAGTTTCTTCATTCATGGTTATCTCACAATAATATATTTTTTACCGCCTCTGATATACATTATACCAGTTTCAACTTCTGTTACTTCTCTTCCTAACATATCATATACGATATTATTCCACCACCTTACACCATCTTCTTCTATTACAAATCCAGGTAGACCAGTTGGAATCATATTAAGTAATACCCATGAAAAACTATTCTGATCAAATATTAGCCATTCTTCCATGCTGCATACTTCTGCTACATTGTTTTCGTAAAGGTAAACATCATAACCAACTTTCAACGTGTCTGAAGTTGTAACTTGAGGAAAATAATCATACATACCATCTCCTGAATAACATAATCCGTTAGTACATACTGACCACCATACCTCTATTGAATCTGGACTGTGAACTATACCTGACGTGTCTAGACCAATACTAAAACCTTGGCCTTGATCTGTCCAATACGTTATTGAATCACAGCAGAAATATGCTGGGTTTGATTGTTGTGCTTGTGTTTGTAGTCCAAGCGAGACTAGTACTGCTAGTAATATTTTTTTCATTTTTTGTCTTCTTTTTTAATTATATAACTGAATTTTATTTTTCCGAATGTTGTTGTAGTTGTCCACATTATTTGTTCCTCACTATTTTTCTTTTGATTGCACACCTTTCCATTAATTTTTCAGTAAGTATTTGGCAACCAGGTTTAGATCCAAATAATACTCTAAAGTTATGAATGTAATTGTATGTTGATATTATATGAGATTCTGTTTTGCAACTTATTATAACATCAATGCCTTTCTTATATGCTTTTTTCATATTATAATATAATAAAAATTTTTGAATTGGTAAAATTCTAGGAAACAAATTTCACTTTCATTGGACCATATAACTCGTATGTTATTTTATCCAACATTTTTTGAGTGGCTTCAGTAACAGTTTTACCTAGTTCAGCCTTTAAGTTCATCCCATTATTATCTTTAAGATAACAAATGTATTCGCCTGTTCCTAGTTGTTTAGTTACTATTTGCATTTTACCACTTACCTTGAGGGCATCTTTGATTCCTCAATTGCGTTTTTAATTTAAGAATACATCCACAAGTATTTTCTGTTGGTTGAGCCAATTTTCCACAAACTAATCCTACTATTGCTACTTTACTTGATTGAGGACAGACCTTACACATAAGCATCCTAGTTGCTGGATCAGTTATTATTATCTTACCTTCTGACTTTTTGCTTTTTCCACAATTACAACCCATTTGTATTCTCCTTTTAAATAAGTATAAAACTGAAACAAATTTATTTACTTTTTTAAGAACCTTTCTTTTAATTTTTTTTGTAAATTTATTTAGCGAATTTTTCAACACCTGCAATTCCAAAGCAACCTATTACGATCCAAGTAAATGAATTGTATATTGTTTCGTTGATAACTAAATCTTTTCCTAAATATCCTGTCATTAAATCTAGTAAAGCAAATAGAACCATAACCACAAAGGCAATAAATCCAACAACTGTTTTTTCATTCCATTCATTATCATTTTTAAATATATTCCACATTACTCTTTCTCCTTTTTATCTGGATTAAGTAAATAATCTCTTGACGTGTTAAGATAGTCTGATGCTAGGGTTACCTTGTTCATCCACCAACTAGGTAAAGATTCTTCTGAATTCATTTGTTCTAAACTTTGTAGAGTTTCTTGAGCGTCTTCAATTGATAATTTTAATTTTCTTCTTGCGGAAGCTACATCAGTATGGCCGTCTTCGGTTAGAGTAATTTCTCTAAGCCATTTATATTGATTAAATTTTTCTGCCATATTAATACTGCTCTAACTTATCTATTTTAGCGAAAACCTTTTCAAGTTCAGATTTTCTTTTTTTATACATTTTTTCGTATTTTTCTATTTGCTTACCATATTTATCAGCTATCTTACCACCTTCTGGTTCTGCTTCTTGTTCCATATTTTTATGTAGTTGTTTGATAGTTGCTGTGATGTTTTTTAGATCGTTTTCTATATCCATTCCATCACTATATAATCTTTGCTTCTCATCAAACTTTTTCCATAGGTCTGTAGCTTCGTTTACTGATTCGTTGAAATTCATTCTTGATAACATATATTCAATAACGCCTACTGCTCGTTTTCTATTTTGCTTTCCAATAAGTTTTGAAGCAGCTAATTTATCAAATAGTACCTCTGCTGCTTTTTTAGGACTTATAGCTTCATTTAATTTGCCTTCTTTATATAGGAATGTTTGTTTTTTACCTTTCATTGAGTATATAGCTTCAACTGTAAAAGGTTCTATAGATTTCATTGTATTTTTTGAAAATGCTTTTGCATAAAGGTCTTTCTCTAATTCAATATAGAATACTGCACCATGTACTTCACTTGTCTTTTTGGCTTTAGGATATAACTTTTTAACATCCTTCATAGTTTTAGCCTTTATCATTTTTTGATTCCAAAACTGTTGTGTAGCTTTTGGATTAAATGCTTCTAAATATAAATCTTTACCTTTATGTTTACCTTTATAGGTAGTTCTATCAGCTTCAATTGGGTGAAAGCTTCCAGGCATTGAGTCAAGTTTTATATAGGCTACTTTACCTTTAACCTTATTAACTACGCCGTATTCACCGTCATCCATTTGAATAGCATCACCTTTTTTAAGTTTAGCTTCATTCAGTTTGGCTTTATAAATAGCTGTTGGAGCAGGGAATTTTTTCTGTAATTGTTTAACTATATTTTGCCAGTTCTTTTCGTAAGCTGCTTTATTTGAAGGGGGTACTTGTCTTTGAGCATGATATATTGCTGACATTAAAGCATCCTTGTTTCCGGTCCACCATTTGTTCATTGGTGGAGCATTAAACTTATCTTTAGCACTAGCTTCATTTACACCTTCAAAGGCTGATCCAACTGATTTTCCTTTTAGCACATCTTTACATGCTTTATTGAATTGCTTTAATTTTTTAGTAGCGTCTCCTGGATAACCATCTTGCATTAGTTCTATAGCCATATTTAGATGACTTGCAATATCATCAGCAACCTCATCATCTATTCTATCAAACTTATCTGAAAGTTTAACTAGTGCATCTTCACCAACTTTTTTAGTTATCTTTGAACCCATAGTTAACAGTGGCTTAAGACCTCTTGCTAATCTTTCAGTTAACCTATGAGACTGATCCGCAGATTCTGGTATTAGTACAGTATCAATTTCTTCTTCTATTATTTGTATAATTTCTGATTTTTTCATAATTATCCAGCTATATTAACTAATCCTTTAAACTTCATGAATTGTTTTTTTATTTGTTTAAAGGCTTTATCAACCCTTTTATATTGTCCTGGCTGATCTAATGCCATTATGTTTTGAGCTCTAATTATAGACTGCATGGCTTGGTCAAGTTCTTTTTGGTGTCTAGCTACTTTCATTCTAGGTGCTGCTTCTTTAACTGTATCTAAAATATAATCTCCATCTTCGTGTTGAGTTATGCCATCCATATCTTTTAACATATCAGCCGTTAAATTAACTCCTACATCGGCAGCTTTGTCAGCCAAGTCTTGAAATCCTGCGGCTCCGCCTTCAGCAGATAGTTTTGCTTTTAAAGCATCTAATAACTCATTGTCATCTGGACTTTCTTCTTCTTTTATAGAATTTTTTTCTTGATATGATTTTTGTACGCTAGCTAGTGTTGGTAATGATTGACCAAATTTTCTATTTTCATATCCAGGAGTACTTTCTAATAATCTTTTTAGTTTCATTGTTTTTTTCATAATTTATTCCTCTTTATATAAATATCGTTTAAAACGACTCCATGACTATTTCATCAATCTTATTTTGAACTTCTTTTTTAGTGGCTTCCATTTTCATCATAATATTTGCTTGAAATCTTGCTACTTCTTCACCATCATTGTAGATAATAATTGTTGGTACAACTACAATTTTGTATTTTCCTGCTGCAGTTGCGTCTTTTTGAATATCAATAAACTTTGTTGAGCACTCATTAAGCTCTTCTACCCAAGCGACCTTGTTAGCTTCATTAAAACCGGCATTATATTGCACTACACATAACCCTCCATCTTCACACGGAGATTGTCCTTTTGCTGGGCTTGATATAATCATTAATAGCAACAATAATATGTATCCGGCCAGCATTTTCCATTCAATGTAATTTTTTTTCATTATTTGTTCCTCGCATTGTCTATTTTACCGCCTTTAACATATCTAATACTATCCCATGTACCATCTTCATAGTCTAATCTTTCTAATATATAAACTATATCTTGTTTTATCTCAGTTATATCTGATTGGGTAGTTTGAATTATTGTATACATACTATCTTGATAGGCTATATCTTCTGCTGTTGGTATCCATACCTCTGTATCAGTCTTTTTGATTATGTCTTTTATTGGTTTTTCAATAACTACAACATTGGCTATTACAATTCCACTAAGCAAAAGACTTATCAAGACAGTTATGGTTGTTCTTGAATTTAAACATATACTAATTCCGAAAATTTCGTTTAGCTTTTTCATGATTATCTACCGTAAAGTTTATCTTCTATTTTTTCTAAGGTTTTCTTTATTTCTTCCACATCTTTTTGAGTGTCCATTATAGTTTGTCTAACTAACTGATCTTTCATATCAAACTCCATACGAGTTATTTCAGCAGGTGGAGGAACTGGTAATTGCTTGGCTTCTTCAATGTCTGCTTGTAGAGCAAACCACATACCTACAATTGTTGCTATTAATGCTGCTATTCCTCCTAATGTTTTTATGCTTACCTGTACGTTAGTGTCTTCGCTTAATTCCTTTGCCATTATATTCTTCCCTTAAAATACTCTGTAATTTATACCAGCACTAAATCCGTGCCAAGTTCTATTCCAATACTTATTATATGTTCCTTCAACAAATAGTCCTAAATTTTTATTAAACCAATGGCCATAGATAATACCACCAGAGTAGTCCATCCACTGTCCTCCATTAAAGTTGTAGTAGCTAAACTCACTATCTTCGTCACTATAATGTAGAGGCATAATATTGCCCCATGCATGTAGCCAAGAAGTTTTAGTGTATTTATAGTAATCAAATCCTGCTACCCATGAATGAGTCCATTGTACAGGTAGCTGGTTTCTTTTCTTTTCAGTATAGTTTGCTAACATTTCTGGTATTACTACTGCTTCCCATACCTCTGTACTTGTTGCAACTGAATTACCTGATGGGTTAAAATATTCTACACCACCTTGCCCATCAAATTCTGTTGTATATCCTTCTTCTAACGCTAAGAATGTGTAGTGTAAGTTTCCATTAGATAACAACCATTCTTCTAGTGGATTATATCCATATGGCTCTGATATTCTCTGCGATATACCTATATTAACCGATATTCCGTTTTTAAGTTCTTTTCTATATCTTTGAGAAGATTCAAAGAATTTTACATCTGCAAATCCATCTTCAATATATTCTATTTTAGCTAGCCATTTTTGATCTACATATCTAATCATATGACGTTGGTCAAAATAATTAAGGCCTTCTTGTCTCTTAAACTCTGCTTGGAATAAAAATTCTAATTTATTTTCCCACAAACCAATTGTTGCAGCATCTGAAAATGAATTTTCTGTACCGTTTTTAAATGCCTCTTTTGGTTCATATCCAAACCTTTTTATTTTTCTAACACCAAAAAGTACTGAATAATCAAAAGGAGTTTCTACTGTTTGAGTTTGTAGTCCATCAGTTACACTGTATACATCTAAGTCTGATATTGATGTATTACCATTAACTGCTCCATAAAACGTTCCAAATTTTAGCAATTCTTTTGTTGAAAATTGTCCACAACATTTTTTAGGTGCTGCACAGGATGCTAAAATAACTAATAATAAAACTAATATCTTTTTCATAATTACATTGCTTTGTCTAGTATATTAAGACGACTAAGTCCTTTTAGGAATTTTTTTGTTGGTACCAGTGCCTTTCCTATTTCAGTACGTTTGTCGCTTGTTTTTCGTTTATAGTCATCATATACATCCACTGATACTTGAGTGACATCAACATCACTGTCTCTTAAGAAGTGTTGAGTCTGATATATAAAATAGACATCTTCTTTATCACGCTTCCTGTCATACCCCTGTACGACGTGATATTGCATGTGCTTAAACATTTTACCACCTTCGTAATCCTCAAGTCTGTTCCTTGCAGCTTTGACATCTCCTATACTAATTCCAAAGCCTAAATTTTTTAATACGTTGATAACTTTGTTAGCATTTTCATCTTTCACATACTTCATTTGGAAATTATAGTCTGTGACCTCTTGTAGTACTTTTTTTAATTTTATCATTGTTTTATCACCCTTGTAGTAAATCTTTTGTCGTTATATATAAGTATCAAGTTGTATACACCGTTTGGATAGTCTGACAAATTAATTCTCTTAGAATTTTCTCTTGTCATTAATTTACCCATAAGGTCATATATTTCTACCTCAACCTCTAGTCTTGTATCTATGTTTAGTATATCTCCAGTTGGGTTTGGATAAACCATTATTCCCATAGAGCTTATATCTTCTACTGAAGTTGGCCAGCCTAATTGGCAGTAGTCATACATTGATTGGCAGCTTGCGTCCCAATCATTAGTACAACAATAATTATCTACATCAATTACCCAAGCATAGCATCCGTCATTTAACCAATAAGGATTACCTGGTCCTCCATAACATCCTGCGTCATATAAACAGGCAGTAGAATCTGAAAAGTTTGCTAATGGATCATAGTTATATGCTCCTACATCTGTACAGCCTGAAATAATTTCTATACATGAATTATCATCAAAGCAGGCGTTAGAATTATAATTTAATGCTGTTGGATCTGTGCAACCAGATATATAACAACAGCTGTTATCTGATGTATTTGCTAATGGATCATAATTAAATGCAGCTGCATCATTACATCCATATACGAAAGCAATACAACTTCCATTATCTACGTTTGCTAAAGGATTATAATTAAATTGTGTTGAATCTGTACAGCCATATATTGGTAATACGCAAGATAAATCATCTGTATTTGCCAAAGGATTGAAATTTAATGCAATTGGATTAGTACAACCTAATACTATAGAATCACAAGTTCCGTTGTCTGTATTAGCAAGTGGATCATAATTAAATGCGGTACTATCCATACAACCATAAACAAATGGTTCACAAGAGCCGTTATCTGTATTTGCATTAGCATTATAATTAAACATGGTGTTATCCGTACAACCATAAACTATCATAATACAAGTACCATCATCAGTATTAGCCAACGGATTGTAGTTAAACATTAATGGATCTGTACAGCCATATATAAATGGAACACATGAACCGTCATCGGTATTTGCTAGCGAATTGTAATTGTATTGACTTGCGTCTGTACAGCCATAAATGTAGGGAATACAACTAAAATCATCTGTATTTGCTAATGAATCATAATTAAGAGACGTAGGATCTGTACAACCTAATATTACATCAATACATGTTCCGTCATCTGTATTTGCCAATGAATTGTAATTTAATGCTAATGAATCAGTACATCCATATAAATAAGGTATACATGAACCATCATCTGTATTTGCCAAAGGATTGAAATTTAATGCAGTTGTATCCGTGCAGCCGTACTCAAACGGAATACAGGATGAGTTATCTGTATTTGCAGTTGGATCATAATTAAACATTGTCATATCCATACATCCATAAATAAATGGTACACAAGAATAATCTTCTGTATTAGCTAATGGATCAAAATTAAATGCAGTTGGATCTAAGCATCCAAATACTTTTGCAATACACGGATCAGTTTGGTCTACTACAGAAGTCCATTGAACTGTTGCGTATTGGTCATAGTTAAATTGAGTTGAATCCATACAACCAAATATTGCGTAATTAAGACAATAGCTTCCATCGTCATAATCTGCTACGAAGCCTTGTGTATGGTATTCCAAATAAGCTGCGTCTGTACAGCCTGGATTATAATAACATGAATTGTCTGTTGTGTTTGCAAATGGTATATAATTTACTGCCAATGAATCTGTACAGCCGTATATTTTAGGAATACAGTTATTTCCACAAAGAGCTATGTCGTCATAAATCTGTCCGTACTGATTGTATGATAATAGTGGATCTGTAAATGAATTTGTACCTCCTTCAGAAACTACAAATCCAACCGGGTTTATTATCTGAAACATGCATTGATTTGATGTTGGTACAGATTGGCCAAATGAATAAAAGTAAGTTTTTATTTCTTGTTGAGTATTAAAGAATATTGCGGTATCTAATACCAAATCATTAGGACCTAACGTAAATGGGCCCCACCAATTGTTTCCTTGTGTTACGACCAAGAATGAACCAGCCCAACCATTGTCAGCCCAGTCAGTAAGTCTTAACGTGTTTACACAACCAGGATTTTGTAGTTGTGCAGTAGCATTAGGGTCATAATTAAAAGCATTAGTATCTATACAACCAAAAACGTTTAATGTTACGCATGAACTATCGTCTACAGTAGCCATTGGATTAAATTCTTGATATGAAGGGTCAGTACAACCTGGAATCGGTGTTTGTACACATTCATTAATGAATCCTACATCTGAAGAAGAATAACCAAAATCTCCAATACCCATCGATATAGTATCACATGCAGTATAAACTATCCACATTCCATCAATACCACCAAATTGAGCTCCACCTAAACCATCTCCAAACGAATCATCAATAGTGAATTGTATTTCTGTTCCATAGTCTATACAAAAATACATGGTAATGATAGCTCCCATTGGCTGTCCTGAATAAGAACCAATTTGCTGCTCATGAATTAAAGTACCGCCAGTAGTATAAATATCCCAACCTGTTTCTCCTGCATATTGATCTAACATTATTTCAACTGTTAGTAATTCTTTACCTGGTGAACAAGATATAGGACCACCTCCACCACAACTACCATCGTCTAGAGTAGCTGCTGGATTGTAATTCATTGAAGTAGAGTCTGTACAGCCTGGAATATTAATACAACTACCATCGTCTACACCTGCTAATGGATTATAGTTTAATGCGTTTGGCTGAGTACAACCGTAAATAAAGATACATGGGTCAACAAACCAATCTTCACCGACAATTGCATTTACATCAAGTCCTGGCACAAATGTTCCTGTATTGCCATCTGCCTGAGCCTCTGTTGGTACCACATAAATTAAGATTGCGGGGGCATTACAATTTGTAGGAAAGTTTACACCATCCACAAACCATTGTTGTCCTGATATATAAATTCTAGCGCCAGGGGACCAAAGAGAAGGATTACTCCAATAATCTGTAGAATCTATTCCAAAATAGTTTTGATTCCAAGATGTTAAATTACAACTACCTCCTGATACAATTAATCCGTTTGGTAATTCACCAGCAGTTGAATCATAATTTGCTGCGTTAGGGTTCATACATCCCTGTATATACAAACAAGACCCATCATCCAAAGAGGCTAATGAGTCAAAGTTTAAAGCAATTGGGTCAGTACATCCAGATGTTGGTGGAGCGCAAGGTTGTATATTAACCAAAGTATCCAATGTGAAAAACATTTGTGTTAATGGGTCATAATTTAATATTTGACCTTGACAGTCATTTTGCATTTTAAACCAGGCAGGGTTTTGTGATAACCAACCATCTCCATAAGAATCAGTAAGCGTAACTATATAGTCGCCTGAGTTTAAAGGAATAATTGTATCTAAATATTCGTATGGATCTGTTGGCTGATGAAACATAACTGTATCACCTGATATAGTATCTTCTACCATAAAGAAATTAGACTCTGATGGAGCATAAAAGTCGTATTGTACTACAAACTGCACCCAACTATCTGTTGTATATGATGATTGTCCAAATAAAGTTGATGGTAATAATATCAATAATAATATTAGTTTTTTCATAATTCAAACCCCAAATTAAATAACATAAATCTAAATTTATTAGATTCTATCTTTATTTCTAGTACTGTGAATGTACCAAGTCTAAACGTAAGGCTATACTTTTCTTTTTTATTTCCGGCATCAAATCCGTTTATCCAATTCATAACTATTCCTCTCTATTTTTTACAAGACTTACCAGGTTTGCATTCTCTTACCTGATATGCCCAAAAACCGGCAACAATTAATAATGAAAGACCTAAGGTAAAACTTACACCAAAAGAACATCCAGCTCCTACGGCTGCAATGTATCCTCCATAACATTTAACGTAACAAAGAATTGTATCGTATAAAGTCTTATTTTCTTTATATTCTGCCACTATTTTTTCATCTAGTTGTGTTTTATCTAAAACTTTCTTTACAACTTTTTTAGCTGTTTTCTTTACTGTTTTTTTAGCCATTTTATTTATCCCTTAAATATTTGTTTTTTACCGCCATGATATTCATATGCATGACCTTCGATTTTTAATTGTTCGTTTATATTGTATTGTTTTCCTTCATCATCTTGTATAAAGATTTCTCCTAATACTCTTCCATATTTACCTACACCGTGAGATTTTAGCCTAAAGTATCCAGGCTTTGAAGATGTTTCTTCTAATAGCTCGATTACTCTTGCTTTTGCAGCAAGTCCTTTTTTCTTTTCTTCAAGGTCTCTTGTTCTAGATTCCCATGCGTCAACTCCCATAAAACGGATTCTTTTCTTAACCCATATATCGAAACCGACATCAATAAGAGCATCAACAGTATCACCGTCTACTACTCTATCTAGTTTTGCTCTGTAAATATACTTTTCCATTATTTTATTCTTTTAAAGAAATCTGCGTCTGGCTTTTCTTTTGCTGTAGGTTCATCTGTTTTACCTTTATCCTTTAGAAATTTATCGGATACTTTCTTTTCTTTATTGTATGCTATTTTTGCTGGATGGTCGTCTGGTAATTTTTTAGCAGATCCTGCTTGCATCAATTCCATTTCTCCAGTTTTAGGGTCTTTATATCTTAACATGGTATTGTCTTTTATACCAGTGTATTCAAATTCTTTAATTACGTCTTTTAGTTTTGTACTTTCATCTACCTTCTCATATCCAGATCCGTAGGGTGCAGCTTTACCATCATGATCTGTTGCTATACTTTCCTTCATTCCAGGCATCCAACCAAAAGCGTCCATTGCATAAGCCATTGCAGCGTCTGGTCTTTTTTCTTTTAATTTTTTTATTAAAGCAATAATACCCTTTCTATTAAAGTATTTTTCAGGCATAACATCCAATGCATTCTTAAATTTATTTGAAACATCTTTATATTGATTAGCTTCATTAACTGTTTCATACATTAAATCAAACATTAAATTTTGAGTTTTTGAAGATGTAGCTCCATGCTTTTCTACTGCTCTTCTAGCTTTCATAGCATTTTTTGCCAATACTAAGTGGTATCCTCTTTTAGGTCCGCCCATCTTCTTAACGTATTGCGCACCTTGCATTTTCATACCGACAGGTCTTGCATTTCCTCTTGGGTCAATTACTACAAATTCTCTTTCAGTTAATATATTTTTTAAGTTCATTTTATTCTCTCCCTATACTATAAATATCAAATTTATCGTATAAATACTATTTGGCTTTAACTAATTTAGTAACCAGTTTCACTTCTGGATACTTCTTTTTTAATTTATTTACTGCATCTATATTTTTCTTACTATCATCCATAAAATATATTGGACTGTATCCTTTCTTTATTTCAGCCTCAATGTAATCTGCTTTTTTCTTAGGATCTGCATCACCAAGAGGTACTATGTAAGGTCTTATTCCTATTGTTTTAAAGAAATGGTTTATTGGTGCACCAAGTCTTCTGGCAGTTAATATCGTGACCTTTCTGCCACCCTTACCTAGTTGTTTACGTAACAAATCAACATTTCTTTTTATCAATTTTGGATTTCTAAGTTTTCTATCAAAGTCTCTAAAATCAAAAGTTTCACCCTTTTTTGGAGTATAAACTGCAAATTCAGCTGCATCAAGTTGCATTTCTGTACCATCTGGCCTTTTCACATATACCCAAGAGTCAGAGGTAACTAGAGTATCATCAAAATCAAATATACTTAACATTCCTCTTTCTAGTAATATGTCTTTTAATTTTATTACCATGGTAACATCGTCATTCCAATTTTATTTAATATGAATTCCATTATAATTACAAATGATATTCCACCTACTATTTGCCAAGTCCAAAACTTCCATCCTGTTAATCCTTCTTGCCATTTACGAAATCTACTTTTCTTTGCCCACTCATACAATCCTAATTTAGAGTTGATCTTATCTGCCCACCAACTCATATCAAATAGATTACCTAATAGTTTATAGAATTTTATCATAGATATTTTTTCCAATTCTTTTCTGCTTTATGGGCTGCTTTTTCAAAAGGATTATTTGCATATCCTTTCTCTCTATATATTTCATACTTTTTTTTGTCTT
>Ga0206126_10003659_pt1 | contig 15453 bp, 8 predicted proteins | sample Helgoland_Spring_5_FD_148621 | JGI IMG/M metagenome (GOLD analysis project Ga0206126, IMG submission 148621) | Pelagic subsurface seawater microbial communities from Kabeltonne, Helgoland, North Sea - Helgoland_Spring_Bloom_20160412_1 | ecosystem: Environmental > Aquatic > Marine > Epipelagic ...
AGGATCCAGAAGGATTGGGAGTCGCTCCTGCGCTATCATACGTTATAGCTTGGTTAGGAGAGCTTATCGATACTGTGGCTCCGTCGGTTCCATCAAAATAATCTACACCCTTAACCGGAGTAGCTCCCTCAATAGATTGACCAAAAGACTGGGTTTTAGTTAAACTAATTGCTGTACCATCCAGTCTTTTACCTGTAATCGTATAGGTAATGGAAGCATTAGTAGCAGTCATAGCGCTATGGTCGGCTACTACGGCATCATTATTAGAGTCTGAAATCGCTCCTGTGGTTATATTAGTAGGGGATGCAGTTATAGTCCAATGACCGTCTGTAGTTCCAGCCCCGTCATAATCTAAAGCAGTAGTGCCTTCAAATAGACTAATAGTAGTTCCTGAGCCTGTATATGTTACTGTTCCACCACTAGTAACAGGTAAAGTATGAGACTCATTAGACAAAATAACTGTTAAAGCATCAACACCTGGATCTCCGTCTGTAGCGTCTTTAATACCAAAAACAGTAAATATATCAGAGGCTAAAATAGTTCCTGTAGTTCCTCCGCTTCTTACGTCTACTCTTATTACGTCAGGCATATCAGAGTAAGCGGACTGAGGTGTGTAAGAGTATGTATTTGATGTACTGTTTTGATCACTACTACCGTCCACAAGAAAATCGTAGTTAGGGTTTGTAATATTAGTAGAGGATGCTGTTATAGTAAAGGATCCAGAAGGATTGGGAGTCGCTCCTGCGCTATCATACGTTATAGCTTGGTTAGGAGAGCTTATCGATACTGTGGCTCCGTCGGTTCCATCAAAATAATCTACACCCTTAACCGGAGTAGCTCCAGCAACAGATTTTGAAATACTGTAAATTGAGGTAATTGTGACATCACTCGAAGTGCCCGCAGTAGCTGCTGGAATCACAGCTTGATATGTAACATTGTCTTGGTTTGCACTTAAAGCTGTAATAGCATATATACCTGTAGAACCTGCTATTGTAGTAGTAGTACTGGCTGGAGTACCCACAACTGAGAAAGTACAAGAAGTAGTTACATCAGTACCCCCCACAAAAACTTTAAAAGTTCCTCCACTACCAGTAAAAGATGAAACAGCTCCGGAGTTGTCTGCAGAAACAGTATGTGCCGTATTAGTAAGAAAGCCAATAATCGCATCGGAACCGTCTTGTACAGCATAAATACTAACAGTATCTGTTGCTAAAAGAGTGTCAGGACTAGTGGTAGTATCATATACTTCTACTTTGACTTCTTTTACTCCACCAATGGCGGGTTCATCTGCATCAGCGAGAGTGAAAGTAGGCGTAGTTGTCTTTTGCTTTTCGACACCCCCAACTAAGAAACGATAGTTTGGGCTTCCTGAAATACTCTGAACAGAAGTAGTAAAAGTAATAGAGTCGCTTTCTGCTCCGGCAGTGCTGTAATTAATTACAAAAGAGGAAGGAGTAAGTTTTACAGCTTTAGCATCGTTTCCTATTGATCCGTCCTGTCGAAAAGCGGAGACAGCTGGAGTACTCCATGTAGCTGTTGCTGCGGTTTCTTCCGGACCACCAACAAATAAAGCTACAGATTTATATACCGAGTCACTATTATTTGCGAGAGATGGAGGCGTTTGAGACCAGCCAGCGGTAAGTCCTGTAATATTTAAAGAGTTGGTAGTAAAGTTATAAGAACCTCCAGTAGGTGTGGTACTATCGTTTACTTTGTAAACAGCAATCTCTGCTACAGCAGTTCCTTCTACTTGGTAAGGAGTTCCCCAGTCAAATTTCGTTTCCCCAACTGCCTTTGATCCTTTACTTGCCCACAGAAGAGCTGTGCCGGAAGGTGGATTTGTATACCACTGATCGGGGGAAGATGGAATTCCTGCCGAATCTGCTGGCGTGTCAGGAGCCGTTGCACTACGTAAAAAAACAATGTCTGAACCTGCCCCGTCTTCGCCCGAAGAAGTAACATAAGTCTCTATAGTATAGACCCCACTTCCGTCCTTTAATACTTTAGCTAGAATTGCGTCAGTTTCTGGGTCAGGACTGTAAGAGACTTTATACATACTCTTAGAAGAGTAAGCCCTTAAAACAATAGAATCTAAAACTAGTGAGGTGTTACTTACTATTTCCCTAACTTTTCTATAGTCTGATACTGCATTTTCTGTACCTACTGCAGTACTATTACTAATTTTTACTAAGTCCCCTACAGCTAATTCAGTAGTAAAAGAAGTGCCTGTTCCTGTAACTGTAGCACTGTTCTGGGGTATACTTATTCCTCCAGTAGCATTAGTTAAAGTTTGCAGTCCATTATTTGATGCCCCTAAAAGCTTAAGGTAATTATAGTTAGTTGCGTTACCTCCAGTATCCTCGATAGTAGCATCTGTATGAACCTGTACGGCTCTCCATGGATTTGACGAAGAAGCAATAGCCTGAGCATAATCAAACAAAAAATAAGCTGATTGAGAGTTTGGTAGACTAGAAAAATCTTCGGAGATTGTATCTGCCGTATTAGCTGTGTTAGAATAAACGACGTTGCTTGGGCTTACATAAGTATATGTAGAAGACTTTAATAAAATCTTATTAACATCTTGGTCAAAAACTATAGTAGTATTAAGAGTACCGCCTTGCGATACTAAGCCTAATAGAGAATTTCCCAGTACAGGCGTACCAGCACTTAGTACCTTTTCGGTCCAATTAGAGTACGTTGAAAAATCACTCTTGACCCTAACTGCTATAGTATAGGTTCCTGCACTTATATTTGGAATATCATAGGAAGTAGTAGAAGGCGCAATATCTTTTATTTCTGTAATCTCTCCATAGAAGTTATGGCGTATTTCATAACTTTCTAAATATCTGTAGTCTCTTTGAGTACCTTTAAAAGTTTCTAAAGGTGATCCCCACGATATAGAAGCTTTATAACTTAAAGTAGAAGAAGTCTCTGAAGAATTTGAGGAGGAGGGAAGCAAATCAAAAGCAACAGATCTAGGGGCAGGTACAACGTCATTTCTACCGCTAGAGTTCGAAAATTCATTTGTTACTACAGGTTTCTCTTGCTCAAGCTCATCAAATTTTGCTTCGTAATACTTACTAGCTGTAATTGAATATTCAGAAGGGTTCTCTTCTGAAATACCCATTACCCTATATTTTTTAATATCTTGAGTTTCTACATTGCGGTCAACTATTGCCCATACAGTATCTGTGTTGGGATTACTTGAAAAAGATCCTGTAACAACAACAGTTTTAGTGGCAGCAGTATAAGTACTTAACTGTTTTATCTCTATACGAGAATCTTCAGAAAACTGAACTGATACGAGATTACCTGAATCGTCTACTAAATTAGCGGCTAATTCGGCTGTTAGAGGTAACGAAGCATTATCTACTATAGAAACTCCTGCCGCATTTGTGAGAAGTATCTCTCCCCTAGAATATGTAACTCCGTCTAAAACTGCGGTAGGTTGCTGTAGATATGCAGCAGCACCTGAGTATATAAGATAAAGATTATAGTTAGAAGCAGAACCTGTTAAACTCACTTCCCTGTCCAGTACTAAAGTAGTTGTAGAGCTAGAACTAGAGACTCTACCGCTTTGTTCTATGTTGAATAAAGTTTGGTCTTGGACATTGACGATATCTCCAGGGCGTAAAAAAGCCCCGTTAATACCTGTCGAAAAGGTAAGAACTTCTGTCTCATAGGCATCTGTTAGTAAGTGCCACTGAGCCAATCTATGGGCTTGGCTTTCGGAGGTACACCCAAAAGCTACAATATCTTTCTGTACAATCCTATTCTGAGCTATAATATTAGCAGTGTCTTCTACAGTTAGTACAGTCTTCTTGTATAGCTCCTCGGGATTATTCCAAGTAACATTTACTTGATTGCTTCTAGCTCTTTGTCCTGTGTATGAATATTCGAACATCCCATCTTTTACGTTTCCTTGAGTAAACGTATATACAGGTTCTTTAGGAGAATCTTGAATAGCCGTAATCTTACCATCAAGCCAAAACATCATACTACGAAAAACAGTAGCTAGATCCTTTAACACTTTGTAAGCTTCTTCCTGTCTAGATAGATAAACATTACAAGTAAAGCGAGGCTCTAAACCTCCCTTGCCGTCTGGTACTAACTCGTCACAATAACGAGCGATCTGAAATAAAGAATATATATCAATATCGGCTTCTTCTAGAAACTCTCCTAGTCCTATTTCTTTATCTGTAATAATATCATAAAAAATCCACGCAGGATTATTTGTGTATACTTTTCTGAAATTTACAGAAGTAGGATTAGTGCCTACTCCCCGAAAACTACCGTCCCAAGTTACGTGGCTTCCCGTATCTACTCCAGTAGTTTTATGGCGGGTATATTTTGCAACAGTGCCTGTCTCTTCTCTTGTAAAATAATTGGAAGGAACTTTTACCTTTTTTCCTCGTATATGATAAGAACGAGAGGGAGGAGTATTATAAGTCTCAGCGCTGAAATTTACTACAGAGTACGCACTAGTAGGATAGCTTAATTTATCATAAATATAACAATCAATAGTTTTTAACGTAGTAGGGCCTGAAAAATTATTGTTGGCTCTAGTATAATCTGAAGAAGTGTCCGGGCTCATTCTTCTTATAAGTACTCTCCACTGGTCAAAAGGTTTTACTGATTGAAGGTCTATAGTGAATGTTGCAAGGAAAGGACCTGCATTGTTTTTTATAAAAAGAGCGTTGCTGTCCCCCCTATAAGAACTTTTACCTGTACCCTTACTACCATAAATATAGTCTCTAGCAGCCAGTTTTAGCCCATCTCCAGCTCCTGGGGCAGACCACAAAGGGGCTAACTGAGTAAAAGGATTAAAAGTTTCGACATTATTGGCGGCTAGTGATCCATTAGTGTAGTTATTGCCGTAAACTAACCTACTCTCCCAAGACTCTTGTCCTGCAGGCCTCCACTCTAGTACTATTTGAAACTCTACATAAGCTTGAATATCGTTACCTAAATCTGTAACATGCCTTAAACCTCCAGGAAATTCTATATTAATATCTACAGCATCTATCTCCGAAGAAGTATTCTGTCCAAAGGTCTGGTTATTAGAGTCAAAGATAATTTGTGTTTGAGATCCTGAAGGGGCTCTTCCATAGGTTGACCAAGTTAATTGAGTACCTTGAGCGAAAGAAAAAGCAGCACTGGGTACAAAATTAGATATTGAGTAGGCTTTTTGGCTTCTAGTACCTTTATATATTTGAACACTAGCTCCGTCATACCTAGGAGTAATAGTCTCTGTACCCGTACCCATAATAGCGGGAGAAACTCTTACAGGTACAGAAGTAGGAGTGGAGGGAGCTGGAATAGCTAGAGTTACTGTATTGGTTCCTAAACCAGATTCTACTTTTGCCATAAAATCTACAGATATTGCTGCATTGTCTAGTACAGCGCCGGATAAGGGAGGTTCTATAGTAGCTTTTCCCGAAGAGGGAGTATATGTACTCCAAGTCAAGTTAGTTGAACCAGTGTCTGAGCCTCCAGAAAGATCACTAGAGTCTCCATTGGAAGCGCCCCCAGCAGTGCCCGAAGCTATGTAATAAGACCCGTCTTCATCAGTGGCACGAACTACCTGACCAACTTGGTAGTACTGCCCTACTTTCCAATCACCTTTAATGTTTTCATTATCATCATATATAGCAGTAAAAATACAAGTATGTACAGTCCCATCTGCTAGAGTGATACGAACGAAATGATTAACATAATCCTCAAAAAAGGCGGGTAGTTCTCCTGTAGCGTTACTCAGATATTTTGGGTTTAAAAAAGAAGGTGTAGTAACTTTTATTTCATTACCACCTTTAGCCACTGCTCCATCAATAGTGTCAGCAGCCCCTGCTTGTCTAATTAAAACATACCGGTCTCCTTTTGCTAAGTCTACACCGTCAAATAACTTACCAAAATTTGTAAGAGTCGCTTTATTAGATACGTTTGTGACTGTAGCCGTACCGTATTTTGGTGCGATAGAGCTTGCGGCTTCGGAGTCTAGTAAAGAAGATCCGTTAAAATATACTCCCGAGTATCCCCCTACTACCCCCTCTATCTCTCCCTGAGCGATAAGATCGTATATAGTTCCTCGTTGTCTACGTGTAGTATTATTAAAAGCCATTATGAGTATTCCGTCGTGTTTTCAGTGCTTGTATCGTAATTATTAAGCTGGTCTGCTGGAGGTATATATAGTAATCCCGTAACAAAAGTATCAATCCAACCCCCAGCTCCAGCTCCGATTGTCGCCTGGCTGGCAGGTCTATAATATTGAGATACAGGTGCTCCCCCCACTACTAACTCTCCATAAGCTACAGGTACTGGTAGTCCTTGGGTAATTGAGTTAGTAGGTCCATCAAAAAGATAAGCGTCATCAGTACCAGTATCTACTTCTGGTCCTGGCATCATAATTTGAGAGATACCTGTAATCGCTAAGTTTACAGCGATGGAAGCAGCTATAAGACCAGGAGTAGTTAAAGCTCCCGCTCCTGCAACTTGAACAGTGCCACCCGCTAAAGGCATAGGACCACTACCAACAAGTAAAGCCTGTGTCCCTGGTATTAAAAACAACGCTGCAATTGCTAACGCTGCTAAAATTTTGGCCCCGCCAGATTTAGATCCTACAGGAACTTCAGTAATAATTATATCCTCTTCGTTAAGGCTTAGAAAAAGTTCTTGTTCGTCACTAAGTATTTCTGACCCTCTTTGAATTTCAAAACCTACACCACTTTCTGCAGCATCTATTATATATTTGCGAAAGCCTGGGGTTTGGCAGTCTATTAATTTAAATATATCTCTAATATTAGTACAGTTTGATTCCCAGTAAGAGCCAAACTCTGCGATTCCGCCATTTAAATAAACTCTTTGCATCTTACAAACCTCTTAACATGTTGTCTCCAACCCGAGTAGAGAGATTCTCTACAGGATAACCTATAAACTGCGTGGTGCATGAATATATCTTCACCTAAATAAATTCCACAATGGTTTGGAACTTCGCAGTATACTTGAAGTATAATTCCATCATGCTCTTGAGGTTCCTCTACCTCTACAAACCCAAAAGCATCAAATAATTCATCAAAATAATTTAAACCTTTTAACCACCAGTCATCTTCAAAAGGTATATTAGGAAGTATAATTCCTAAGTTTTCATAGTAGTCTCTTACTAAAGAGTAACAATCATATTTACCAAACTCATAGTTTCTTCCTAGAAGAGGAGTTCTTAACTTCTTAGGGATATATTCATACTTTTTCATTGTCTCTAGCGAGTAGATATGGTAGGGTATTCCTAAAAAGTCACTTGCCTTAATGTCCGCCTCGCTGGGCTCTTCTCCCGTATCTGGATGGCTATGTATTATGGCATATATATCGCCTGATAGGCTCGCTTTAATATACTCCTTAGGGTCAATATAAAAATCTTCTTCAGGATTTTCAGCTTTGTTCTCACAAGGTATCCAGTAAAGCTTACCTTTTTTATTCTGTAGTAGGCCACAACCTTCCTTAGGAAACTGTTCTACAAAATATTCAAAAATTTGTTTATCGTCTTTGTACAGCACCAGGAAAACCTCCAAAAGGTAGAGAAATTTGAGATTTATTCGCAGAAGCAGATACAGCAGTAGGTATAGTTTCGTGAACTTTGGCGTAAAACCTAAGCCTACAAGAAGCTAAAGATTTTCCACAAACATCTCCTGCTGTCCAATAAGGGCCTTCTTTAATAGGCTGGTGATTATTAGCATCCTGAGTAAGTTTTACTTTCCACAGTACTCCACTATGTAACACATAGTCGTTAAATTGTGGGTCTTTATACGCATTGTACTGACCTGAAGTAACATATGTTCCCGCATACTTACGTACTCGTCTCCATTTAATTCTCTCAGAATCAGAAGGAGCTGTGCTGGTATTGTCTACTAAACACTGCCAGTAATTTACCCTATTCGAGGCTGAGAGTACTCCCGAAGAATTGACTTTATAAAATCCAGCTGGAGTAGTCTCTGTAGTAGAAAAATACTCTCCCCTATTAGCCGTGCCGCTGGACCACGCAGTAAAAGTAGTATTAACTATATACTCATCCTCACGTGTCATAAAGATATTTTCAGTACTTTGCCTAAATTTAGACTCCCAATCACACCCACCAACCCTATCGTAAAAATCTAAGGAATCTTGAGCTCCTTTATACTTAAAAGGACAGGCGCCCCCTACAATAACTCTTCTAGGTAGCTGTATTCCCGCTAAGTCGTAAGGAGTGGCAAGTTCAAATTCTACCAGCATAACATTCTTAGATTTAATTCTATCAATTATAAATACTTGCTTTGGTAGCTCAACAGGAGCATTCCCCTCTCCAGAGTCTCCAGACTCTCCTACTAAATATCTTTGAAAAGTAGTTCTTCTAGACATCTTTTTACCTATTAAGGATTCAAAGTCTCCGTCAATAACAGTTCTTAAAGTATTCTCTAAATTGGCCATAGTTACTGTAGGACGATTGTAGGAACCGTCCGAAGATATATCAAAGCCTTCCACCTCTATAGGGAAAGGTTCATATGTTCGAACAGTACCTGAAATATCTCTAAACTGAACTTTATCACTAAGGGATGCATTATCATAGCCTCCAGGATAAAAATATAAAAAACTACCCTCTGCATATTCAAGGTCATATAAAACTACCAGAGCTGAGCCTGGGTCTTGTTTTTGAGCATCATCTATAGCTTCATTTGTCATGGTTCATATACCCTTCTAAAAGTTGCTGTACAGGAGTTTATAGAGGTATTAAAATATGTCTGACTATATGTATCACACACTACTTTTACAGTCCTTTCCCCAGAGCCGTTAGGTATAGTAAAAGAAAAAGAAGTTACTCCCTTTTTTGTGTCTAGAAAATCCATAATTGTATTAATTTCAGTATTCGGTCTATTATTAAACGAAACATTAAAAGTTTCTTTTATACTATTAATACCTCTTTGAAGTCTCTGTTCATACCCATCGCCAAAATCTACTTTATACATATTAGGTGTTGAGGATTGTTGTATATTCCTATCCGGAGTATAATAAGTTCCACCTATACTTATTCCAATTGTCATTACGCTGCTCCATAAGGGCTAAGAATACCACCAGGCCGTTTTTGACGCTGTAATTCTTCTTGAACTGCTCCAGCAATGAGTTTTCCGATGTTAGCTCCTTGCTGTCCATTGCTGCTAGAATCTGATCTAGAACCGCCTTGCCCGTCCATAGATACATTGACAGTAACATTATTGTTTTGTCCAGATCCATTCATAGATACTGGAATAGACTTCCCATCGGGAAGAGGGACTACTGCTTCTGTACCGTGTAAGATTGCAGGATATCCTGAAGTAGAACCTTTTGCTATACCTCCATCGGCGTACCCGCCCATCTTCTTACCTGCGGAAAATACACCACCATTTCTACCTGTCACCGGAATAGAGCCTCCGACACCCCCCAAAGTAGACATAATAGAGCCGCCAAAAGAAGTACCCATTAATAGTTTGAAAACAAGAGCTTGGGTTATCATTTGAGACAACTGTTTTAACACAGATAAAGCTACGTTTTTAAAAGCATCTTTTAATGTCATAGTACCCTGTATTAGCCCATTTATACTATCAGAAAAAGAGTTAACAAAACTATTTTGTAGTGCTAGCTTATTTTCTAGTATTTGTTTGTTTTCATACTCAACCCCTAGGAGGACTTTTGCATTTTCAATTGCGTCTACAGTTTGAAGCTGTCCTGAAGCTATTCGGCTGTTAATTTGTTGTTGTACATATAATTTTTTACCTAGTAAACCAACAGTATTAAACTCCCGCTCAGAGCTTTCTACTGAGGTATTTAATTGGTTTATACTTGCCTGCTCCCATTCTCTTGCTAGCCTTAGCGCTTCTTTCGTTGAGGCTACAGAATCCTGAGCCAGCTGCACCCTTTTCTCGGCATTAGCAAGCTCTGTATCCTCAATTGCAGTACTAAGGGCCGAAAATCTTAATTGATTTTGAGCTCTTTGAGCATTTAGTAGTTGCTGGTCTGCGGAGTCTTTGTTTAATTTAGCTTGGTTAATTTTTTCTACTGTTATGGCTTTTTGTTGGGCTATCCCAAAATTTCCCAAACCTATTCCGGACTGTGCTCTCTGCAATTCTAACTGAGTAGAAGCTTGTTTACGTGATATAGCTAGAATCGCTTCATCTGCCCTTAATTTTTCTTTTGTAAGAAATACAGCCGCTTCTTGAGCCTGATTTTTCTCAAGCTGTATATCCCTATCATTTTTCGCAATAGTTACTCCGTTTTTTGCTAATCGGTCTAGTCTTATAGCAGCATCAATTTCAGCTTGGCTATACTTATTTGCTTTATCTTTTACTACCACGAGATTGTCTGCTGCTGCTAGGGCTGCTAACTCCGCTTTTAATACTTGGTCTTTGGCTTGTATATCTGAAGCACGAATATTGCTAAGTTTTTGTTCAAGGCTTATTCCTGCCGTTTGTAACTCGCTAATATTTAATGAGGCTGTTTCCTGTTCGCCTAGTATCCTATTCCTTTCCCCTGAGGAATTATTCAATGCTGTCTGTAAACTTAATAGTCTTTGATTATCAAGCTTTTGTTGCGTGATTGCCTTAGTTCCGTCTCTTATTGCATCATTTCGCTCTTTGGTTTCGTTAGTAATTGCTTGAACTTCTTTCTCTAATTGTCTTATTTGTCTGCCGCGTTGGATAACTTTATTTTGAGCTATTTCACCTGATTTAGTAAGGTCTCCGTTGTTCATTCTACTAGCTTTACTTTTAAGTACATCCTCCTGTATTCTTTTTCTTTCTTTTAAAAATTCAAGTTCTTCTCTAATTTCTTGTTTTCTGCCTATATTACGTTGTCGCGCCCCCGCTGCCTCCATAAATACTTGCGTTTGGGCGGCTTTTAAACTCTCTAATGCTTTTGTTCCTTGCTCAATACCTGTAGCTATATCTAAAGATACTTTTGCGAATGGATCTACTGTTTTAACATTTACAATAGCTACGAGACCGTCTTTTATAGTTTTTAAAGTTTCTGGCCACTTCTCTAAAGCTGTAGCACCCTCTACTATTTGTGATTGTAATAGTGAAAACTCAGCAGTTAATTCAAATTTTCCACCCTCTTTAAGACTTTCTAGTCCCGCTAAAAAAGGTTTGAATCTTGCGTCTAACTTAGTTAAGTTTTTAAAGGTTTTTTGCAGTTCTTTGAAGGCTCCATTTATTTTTTCTGGATCTGCGTCTTCTGAAAATGCCTTGAATGCTTGAATTTTACTCAGAACCTCAGCACTTTTTATTGCATTGCCAGTTTGAATAGCTATTTCCGAAGTGCTTAAAGCTACCTGTTTTCTAATCTGAATACTATTTTGTAGTTCTTCATTCAGAGAACTAGAAGTTTGTATAAATTTATCTGCAGCAGCATTAGCTTTTTCTATATATTCAGGAATAGGAAAAAAACTTTGGTATAGCTGTTTACCTAAATCGATAGCTAAAAATATGAGACCTATTAAAGGAAGGGCACCTAAAAGCTTTCCTAAGCCTGCGGTTAAAAACTTTAGGGTTCCGAAAAATTTTCCTGCTTCTGCCGTTGCCCGAGCATATCCTGCACTAATTCTAAGAAAATATTTGTTCCAACCTGTTGCCTGTTCTGCTAGTTGAGTTTTATGTGCCGCGGATATTATTCTTATATCTCTTAAAATAGCTTTTCTTTCTTGTCTACTTCCATTTAGTACTGTGGATGTTTTGCTTTTAGCCGCTTTTTCAAGAATTTTAAGTTGACCTGTTGTCCACTCGTCAGTACTTCGTATAGTTTTTATTGTCTTGCTACTAGCATTACCTAGTTTAAGAATGCTTTGTGCAGAATCGTCTACACTGCCCCCTAATTGTGCCATAACGGGAATAGCGGGTAAAAAAGATTTTGCGAAAGAAAGAGCGGCAACACTTAAAAGAGCAGAAAAAGACGCTAGATTTTCAGATAAGAAATCAAATACGGGGGCCGCACCTCTAGTTATAAATTGCTGTAAAGGTATAAGAAGTTCATCAAAACTTGCACCTAACCTATTTACAGCTTGTCCTGCAGGATCTATAATATCTGCTATCTTTCCGTATTTTTTCTCAGCTTGAGTAAGTACGTCATTAGCTACCGCTTGTTGTTTTTCGAAAGTAGTAAGCCTTCTTCCTGTAATATTCAGTGATTCAGCATACTTTTTAGAAGCATCTTCTAACCGTAAAATAATACCTAATTCGTCTAATAATTCTGGCTCTGCTTTTGTTACACCCCTAATAAGACGATTAAATGAATCCGTTAAATCTCGTCCTAGTACGGCAGAAGCGTTTTTAGCGGCAGTCGCTAAACCTTCTAATTGTCCTGAGCTTAACCCCGAAGAAATCCCTATTGCAGTAGCGGAGGCAGCTTCTTTAAAAGATAACATGCCATTTGTTGCCTCTCGTATACTTGTAGTAATAGTTCCGTAAGCGATGCCTGTAACAGCTCCTAAGGCTTTCTGGCCCGCTATAAGATTTGTAATATCTGCAGATTGTTTGAAAGCTTGAAAAAGGGCTGTGATTGCGAAAACATTTGCGGCCAGAGTAGCGTACGCAGGAACAAGCCCTCCCGTAATTCCTTGGGACATTTTTGAAAAATTCTTAGTGCTATTAGAAGAGGCTTGTGCAGTGCCTTTTAAAGCACGGTCTGCTGTAGAAGCAGATTTAGCAACTTTATTCATACCTCCACCGAGTTTTTTTGCAGATTTCTCGGTCAGACGCATACTTCCGTTGTCGTCTACTATAATACTTACTTTGACTTCTTTTGCCATTATCCTTGCACATTATGGGTGAACTGTTTTCCACCGCCGCTGGCTTTTCTTTGTTCAGCCTTTCTCTTCTGTTCTAGCTTTTTATTAATTTTATCTGTTTGAAATGCTTCAAGTTGAGAAATAAAAAATACTACAATTTTTGGGTACTCTACCTCAAAAAGGTCTAAGAAGAACTTTATTGCAGACCAATCTTTGCCCATATAGCTTCCTGACATACCTTCCCAGCGATCGGGCATATGACTAAAAACTCTAAAGGCTTGTTGTATCTCTTCTGGAAATACATCTAAAGTAACAGGTGCTTTGGAGGGGTCGGGTTCTTTACCTAACTGTTCACACAAAGATAAATACTTTTCATAGGATAAATCTTCCTCTTTTTCAAAAGTATTTTTAACAAGCCTCAGACATTCTTCGACTTGTTCTTCGTAAAATTTTCTAGATCACCCAAAGTATCTGTAACCCAAGTATCAAAAGATCCTGAATTTTTCATAAGAATTTCCGCCTCTTCTTGAGAGTAAGTTAATTCTGAATCAAGGTCCATTCCGTCAGTATCTACTAATAGAAGCTCTTCTAAATAAGATAACTTTAAGCCAGACCATCCTTTAATAACTGCTTTACAGTACTCATGAAGAAATCTCTCTTCATCTAGAGTTTCTTCTGCTTGGTGTGTTGAACGACTGAATTTCTTATTTAGGCATTTCTTGCGGAGACTTAGAAGTTCTTCTCGTGCTAAGTAACAAAGTTCCACAGAAAAACCCACCATGCCCGGAAAATCAATCGAAACGGTCATGGAGGGCTTCATTAAAGTTTTTAAAGAGATCTCGCTCATAATATATTATATCCTCTGTATTTTTTAAATAATGGGGGAGTAGAGCTCCCCCTAGATTTAATTATTATACAAAATCAATATCAAAAAGTCAAGAACTTTTTTTTACGTGTCAACACCTTTATAGATGATAGTCGCTTCGTCGGTATTATCAGCATTACCAGCAGAAGGTTGTGCGTGGAATGCTATATCAAGAGTGAGCAGGTCTTCTACATTAACTACAGGCACCTCTAAATGGGCTGTAGGAATATCGAAAGTAAGGCATGGGGCTGCAGTTCCACCAACATTAATAGCCATATCAAAGCTATTACGAACCGTATCAGTATCCGATACTAAATCTGCAAAAAGCTCTCCTGACTTACTAGTTGTTAGGTCAGTATCTAAGTAGCAAGTAAGATTGCCTGAAATACTTCGTGATCCTGTAATATTCGCTAGAGGTGAGTTTACTTTCCCTAATTCTTCTGGTGTGAGATAAGAAATATTATTTTCAAAGTTAATACTCCCACCTGTCACAACAATATCATAAACGTCTCTATTTAGGATGTATACTTTAGGCGCTGCTACAGTATCCGTACTAGCTTGGCTCATTACGATCGTGGTTGCGCCAGGTGTTGCACCATCATGCGTAGAAGATGTAATTGTAGTACCAGATGGAATGTTTGTACCAATAATGCCTAAACCAGCGGTTGCTACTGAGGTTACATCCCCAGCCACTACAAAAGTACTATCATCTCCTGTTGCATCTGTAATAGCCCCCGAAATTGCTGTAAGTTCACTTGCTCCTGGACTTCCAATAAGCAGATCGTCTCGTTCCAAAGTGACTGTGGAGATTCTATTACGAATAAAATTACCGCTTAAGCTAATCCCTGTGGTAATAGAAGACGCTACATCGGTGGATCCTTGGTCTGTAATTCTCGCCCCGAAACCACTCCACGAAATTGTCGCAATTCCGTCGATATCAAAATCCATTGAAGCAGAGTTTACTACAGCATCTGCAATTTTATAAATCTGTTTGGTACCTCCGGTGGGTTCGAAGATGAAATAAATATTCCAACCATTAGGCATACTAGATATATTGGACTGATCAAAACCAAAAATATGACTACTAGCACTATTTGTACTTAATGCATTAGTACCGTTCTTAAATTGTTTGCCGCTTGAATCATAGCTATCCGCACCAGCAAACATTGCCCATAAAACTTCCTCAACACCTGTATTTAACGAATTGGCAAGTGAGGGGCGAGAATAAGTACTCATACTCCATTCTACAGGGGCTAAGCTATCGTTAAAAAGAAGTCTTGCTCGCCTTGAAGTTGCTCCTGATTCGTTAACTGTAATTTCTGATGAGTTAATTGCTTGAGAAAAAGAAAATCCATCAAGTACGGGAACTTCCCATCTATCTGTACCTTTCTCAACAACAACTCGTACGTCTCTTGTAAATTGTAATGCCATTTTATTTCTCCAAAGAGATTACTCTCTTCCTAACCTTAGTATCGAACTTCGCAAACGATTTCTCCGACGCCTAAAGGTTCTAGTGCGCCTTCGTCCGTATCTAAACTTACTATTGTAAGTTGTTGTACTGATTGCGCTTTTCCGTCTTGATCTGTATAGGATAATGCTGAATTATCTTCTAGTACTGTTTCTATGTCTTCAAAAAGTTTTTCTAAGCCTAATACGGCATCTTCTTGTTGAACATACACTCTTAATGTCAGAGTCATAAATCTATCTTTATAGCCACCACCCTGATACTGTCTAGTTTCTGCTCCTGCACTACAATGTACTGCAGGAAAATCTTGTACTTCGTCCCAGAACAATAGTTTTGGTTCTACGT
>Ga0206126_10003662_pt1 | contig 15449 bp, 17 predicted proteins | sample Helgoland_Spring_5_FD_148621 | JGI IMG/M metagenome (GOLD analysis project Ga0206126, IMG submission 148621) | Pelagic subsurface seawater microbial communities from Kabeltonne, Helgoland, North Sea - Helgoland_Spring_Bloom_20160412_1 | ecosystem: Environmental > Aquatic > Marine > Epipelagic ...
ATTATCACAAGGGTACGTTTGACAAGCAGTCTGTCCTACGGATTGCGAATAACTTTTCTCAATATTGACAAGCAACAATAATAAGGTCAATAATTGTGTAAGATTCATTTTTATTACAAAAAAAAAAGATGCTTTATATATATCAAAACAGTTGAAAAGGTACTACATTTTTATTGTTGTTCATCACGTCGTTTCAAACTATGATATGCCGCTAAGAACCCTGGTGGCGGCTTGACTCTTTGACGTTTAGTGTCGCGGGTATATTGTTTAATGGACGCGGGTACAGTGGGGAGAATGCTCTCCATCTCTGGACCCATGACTATATACGCTTCCCACGAATAAGCAGGCGACGTACAACGTTGCATAGCCAATTTGGGTGAAATGCAAATTGGCCCTTGTGATTGAGAATCGACGAGATAAAGTTTGTTCTCACCATCTATTTTTTCGGTACGAAGACATGTGAAGTGGTGTCTGTGCTGCTGGTGTATAATGATCCCTCTGAATTCTGGGTCTTCCATCAAATTATGGATTGGAGACGCCGTCCATATCCGTTGTTTTTTGGTTTCGACGGCTTGTATCACTTCGTAACCTGCCATTGTTATTGCTTTTAATACTGCAGAGACCGACCAGTTCCCGCCAAAAGATTCGTGATTGCTGACGGGGTCAGTTGTTTCCTCAAAAATTTTTTTGCAAGCTGCGTGCATTTCTGTATATGTAATTTTACAGCTTTTAAACATGTTTTGCACTGAAATTAACCCACAGTAATTCAGAAATTGTTTTACGAAAAACATGAAGATATACATGGAGATAAAGCTTTATATATAGTACAAATAGATTTAATTTTTACAGAAATCATCTACATCCTCCGCGTCGTACAGCATTGTTTTGCTGATTCTTTGTGCGATGTTGGGGTTGTTCTTGGAGTAAAACATGTAGACTACATTGGTCCGTGATTCCCACTTCTTTGTTAAGCAGGCTTCCATTACTTTTAGCATCAATTCCTTGCGCTCCTCCTTTTTAGGTTTGGCTTTACGTGCAGGGTGCGTGTAACCATGTGGATTGATACGGACTGTGACCCATTGCTTGTCCTTGTACTTTTCGATTCCGTGCATTTTCAACATTCTGGATTCGTCCCCAGAGTATCTTTGACCTTGGTGTTGGTGTTCGTCATGTTCCTGATGCAAAATCAAATGATCAAAGTACAAAATCATTTGTCCTTCAAATTCGTATAAACCATCAGGGCGGAAACGGGTGCACATGGAGATACGCGTATCCGAGCAAGTACGAAACTCTGGGTAGAAACGCTTGTCCAACCAATCGGACCATTCCTGCTCCCCACGGATATTTACACCGAAACGATCTTGGTAGCATTTTTTGCAAGACCGTTCTACCTCAGTTGTTTCTGGATCTATCCAAGAACGTGGACGGTAGCAATTCTTGCGACAATTTGTGCATTGCTCGGTGCCGATGTCGTGAATCCATCCTTCGTGGGAGGTTAAAGAACTGCTTCGATCAGTTTTGAAAGAACAGAGTTCACAGTGATAGGGTTTTTCACCAGTATGGGTGCGCATGTGGTCGATCAACCCACCGATTTGAGCAGATTTGAAAGAACAGAGTTCACAGTGATGGGGTCTTTCACCAGTATGGGTGCGCATGTGGACGATTAACCCAGTGCTTATAGCACATTGGAAAGAACAGAGATCACAGTGATGGGGTTTTTCACCAGTATGGGCGCGCATGTGTATTTTAAGATCATATGGCGACACACAGGTCGTTGGACACAATGTGCAGTGAAGTAATGGCTGCACACGGCATTCTCGGCATGTATTTCGCCGAATCCTATGTTCACAGATGCCCGCACCGCCACATTTACCACATTGGTCCAGTCGTTTATTGTGTTCCGTGCATTTCCACTTTGCACCACCACCACAAATACGAACTTTGCCGTTAACAACGTATAGATCACCCTTCACTCTTTCTGATACTGGTGGAGCAGGTTTAATCTCCTTTCCCTCAAACATAATGGATTCAACGACTATGTTGGAAAACATAACATATTGACCTTTGTGAATACCTTTTTGGATTTCGGATTTGCATTTTTTGTTTATATTTATTGAAATTGTGCTCGTTGGCATACCACCAAACACTCTACTTGCCTCAAGTCTGGATCCAAATGTTATAGAAACTCCACTTTTAACAAATGACATTTTAATCCATTTCTTACCACTCATTCTACCCTTAATTTTTGTGTAAAGGACCGCAATACATGGAGGTGATAGAGTTTCGGCAGCTTTAGCACGCCCTTGCCTTCTTCTGGCGGCCACCCCATCTTCTTTGGTCTCACCAGCAGAAGGTAATGCCTCTGAAGAGTTGGTTTCGCCCGCAAAAATTTCGGGGAATGCCTCTGACATTGTTGAATCGTCAATTTCAGAGTCATCACTCGAAAGTCTTTGCCGTTTATCGCCACTTGACCCCGATTTGAGTGATTTGCGTTTCTTGTTTTTCTTTTTACTTTTTTTCTGTTGGTATTTTCGTTTTGTCATATTGTTGTTTATTTTGTTTGTTATTTTTGTTTGTTATTCATAGTACATCACTATTAAATCTCAGAATATTCCTAACATATTCCATATCAATGACTAAAGAAAATTCCGCAAAAAAATCTAAAACTATTTTCGACAAAATCAAAAAGACCATAATCCCGTATTTTTTAGGAAAATACCGAATAAATTACGGGAATTATTGCGCAATTTATTCGGTATTTTCCTTAAAAATACGGGATTATGACCTTTATTATTTTGTCGAAAATAGTTTAGCCAGGATTTCCTTATTAGACAAAAGAAAGTTTAGTTACTCCCAAAATATTTAAGTAATCTACAACAGTCGATTCTGGACGATCTTTTATTATTTTCCAACGATTTTTAAAATGCTCATCTACCTCACACTGCATTTGTTGGTGTTCTACGACGGTTTTTAATTCGCCTGGCCAGATTCCACTTAAACTGGAACATCTGGCGATGATCGCCACAGTTTCAAATTCGTGATTTCTGTGCAACTTATCAACGGGAATATCTGCCAATATTTTGGTCATTTTATCGTGAAATGTCAACGGAACTTCTTCTAAATCCTGCTCTATACTTTTCAACATGTTTAACGATAACTCTCGTCTTTTAACAGCTCGAGATACCACACTCATTTTGAATGAATCTGAGACTATGTTTATACAGAATAAACTTTATTCTTATGTAATATGCATTCCCAATAAATTAAGATACATGGGATCATTAAAACGATCATAATTATCTCTCAGGTCAATCGCGCCTTGTATATGCTTACAGCATGTGCCCAGGTTTACGCGTCTCGAGGTAAAATCAGGACATGTACATTTCCATTTACTACTGTTCATATCAAATGTGACCTCATAAGTAGGGCTTCTCGTAGAATTAAGATTATGATTATACCCATATTTGAAATATACAACAGTGAATCTGAGATCCTCATCGGGAATATCTCCGTTCGGATTAGGCCCGTTAGTCGGGATGTCAAATCGACCCAGAGAATAATGTACCGCAGGTCCTCTACAATTTCTGAGGTTTTGTGTGTGGGAGCAAAAATTATCACCTGCTGGCAAAAAATGAACACTAAACATTCGCGTATACTTTTCATGACACATATAAATAGTATTCATTTACTCTTTTTTTTTTATTTTTAAGATATTTTACAGCACGAACGCGGCAAGGAAGGTGTTAGTATGTCTTCGTCTTTTTGATTTGAATATTCTATAATAGTTTGTAATAGGCGTTTGCCATTATCAGTTATATCGATGCTACTTTCCAGAAAATGGATTTCTGGGTACAAATGAGTTATACGGGACTCAAATTCTTTGCTACTTGACAAATCGATTTTATTACAAATGCAAAAGTATTTTTTTCTGGTATCGTACAGTTCGTCATGCCAATCACATATGCTTTGTAATGTACTTGGTGACGATGCATCGAATACGTAAACAATACTGTTACATTGTTTCTCGAACATACGGATAAGCGAATGGAAATTATCTAATCCAGATGTGTCCCAAATGTTTAAATCCGTTTCAAAGAAACGGTAATGTTGGCATTCAACACCAACAGTTGGGAGAATCCGTGTGGCTTTTTTGGAAATAGCTTGTTGAATTATAGATGTTTTCCCTACACCAGTATTTCCGATAAATATACATTGTATTACCATTCGGTATTTATGTAGATCGGTATTAAATACTAATTATATCACTGAACCCATCTTTTACCACACCCGCTTACAGTGCAGTGTGCGAAAACAGTCATAGGTTCATCTGCGCCGCGTACCTGCTTTTCATAGTATTCTACTTGATTATTTCCACACTTGCTACACTTTAACACACTTTGTATTTTCACAGTGTCGTATTCTATGTTTTTTGGATATACTTCTTTCACCCAATTCTGTTGTTCTGTTACGTTTTCTGAAGGTAGCCACAAATATGGGTTTTGGACCAGATCTTCTATAGAATTACATTGCATTGCTTCTGGACAACTAACAAATCCACTACAAAAAACTCTTGCTTGTAGTGGTGTTTGTATAATTGATATTGCTTTTTTTGCTATACCGTTTGGTAATCTGTTTTTTAAAAAATGTTTAATCATTTCCTTTTATGCGCATGTTGTTTGGTGCTTAAATAATATCAGAATATTCTTAACATATACTGTTTGCTTCCAAATGGTATCCCTCAAAATAAATTCTTTGTGAAATTGAACAATGAATTTATTTCCAACCCAGATCCCGTATATGTTACACATATTCTATATTTTTTTTAGATTTCGCTTTAGAAATAACATAAAAACAAGACAAACATGCCTGTATTTGAACTTATTAAAAAAATTTTGAATCGGAATGACTGGGTTCTTTGTGTACTGAAAGATTCTAACGGTAACACCAAAAGTTTTGGTGGAAAATATGCGTGTGAAATCAGCACGATGGTTGCCGGTCAATATTATATTGGCAAAATAACCAGCAAACGCGGTAGGGATGGGAAATTAAAAAATTCATTTAACGGGACTCCACAATCTCGACAAGGTCACGCTTTAAAAGCCGCTCTCGAAAAACACGGGGTAAAATACCGTGATCGATCCGTCTTATTTACAATTAAGCCACTTACTAAATTAATAACGGCACTCCAAAACAAAAGTGATGTCATATCACAATTACCGAACATTGGCAACAAAAAATTAGCAAATATTTTTGCAGCATTTGACAGTGTTTCACAACAATTAAATATTGGACAATCGTTATCCAAAACATTGCCGAGCTTGTTGCGATATCTTAACCGAAGCCAAACCGATGCTTTATTGAAATGGCACGGCAATAAAATGGAAGATTTACTTGCATTTTTAGTAAATGACCCGTGGCGGTTGATTTATGATAAAGAATATGATTGTTTTGGTTATGAGAATCGTCTTCGCAATGATTTCTTGGCTGCTACAAAACCAAAAAGCCGACAGAAAATGGTCCAACTGGTTTGCCAAGATTTGAAAATATTCGCTTCGCTTGACCCGCGTTCCAAACGATGTCAAGCAATTGATACAATTCGTAAATATATGGCCTCCAGCGGATCTTACTGGATGCCTGTTGAGCTTTTTCAGCGGAGTTTTACAGAAATAAAACAAGATTGGCCAATCGTTATTGAAGGTGAACACCTTGCTCTGAACAAATTTTCACAAATTGAAACCTTTTTAAGTCAAACTTTCAGAGATATGATGGCAAATTACGAACAACCCGAGTATTCTGATCCACCCGAAGAAGCTTGCCTGGATGCCGAGCAGAGAGAAGCAGTCTCAATGGCTTGTCAACTGCCGTTATTCATTCTAAGTGGTGGCGCAGGGACGGGTAAAACCTCTGTTTGCAAATACATTGTCGATAGTTTACCAGGCATTCTACTGGCTTCACCCACGGGCAAAGCAGCTCAAAGGATGACAGAATTGACAGGCAAGACGGCCTCCACCATTCATCGTCTTGCTTATAAAGTAGAACCAGAAGAATCGCACACATTACTTATCGATGAGGCCTCGATGCTCGAACCCGAAATATTAGCCAAATTATTAAAAAAGCAGAGCTTCAATAAAATCATTTTTGTTGGCGATCTCGGACAATTGGAATCTATCTCGCCTGGGAATTTCTACTTTGATATCTCCAACTCTGAGATTCCACAGAAAGAGCTGGTTAAAATATACAGAAACGACAGTTTGATAGCTACAAACGGTAAAAATATACGAGAGAGAAATGGTTCGCTTGACACCGACCACAAATCGTTTGAAATTATTCCATACACGAACGACGAAGCAATTATTAAAACGGCTGAAACTATATTCAAAAGCAGTGGTGAATTGCCTATTGTATTATGCAACACCAACGCGGAAATATGTGGGTTGAATAAGAAATTACGTCAAATTCACAACCCGCGTCCAACGTCCCGATCAGATCCTTGTGTTATGGATTTCGCAAACGGTGTTTGGCGATATGCCGACTGGCGCTTCGGGACGGGTGACCAGGTCATAAATATTATCAACAAATATGGCGAAGATCATAACGAAAATATTTTTCTTGAATGCGCCAATGGTGAAATCGGTACCGTAATGCATGCAAAAGGTACAAAGGTTACAGTGCAATTCCCTACTAACCTTGTTGAGTTCGATATTCAAGAAGAGAAAACGTTAAGACCTGCGTACGCTCTCACTGTTCACAAATCACAGGGATCGGAGTATGCCACCGTAATTGTAAAATGCAAGTTTACGTTTGGTGATAACCAGAAGCGAATTTACACGGCGATAACGCGGGCCCAGCAGAAATGTATAGTGTTTGAAGTGGGCAACGATATTGCGAGATGTATTCGCGCGACATCTTCCATGAGATTAACGAAGTTGATGCAGTAAAAAATAAAAATAATGTACAAATAATTTTTTTTCAGAAAATAACACCCAGGGTAAAAATAACAGTTTCATCATATTTAATGCAGAACAAAATTTAATGTAGAACAAATATAAGGTCGTGATGTATAACATTTTTTTGTGAACCAAAAATTAAAGGTTGTTCAGATTTCACAGTAATCGATTGTGATGGTACACAGGGTGTGATAATAAATGCGGAGCCTTTGGGATATACAAATAAGTTTATTAAATTATTTAAACCAGAACAAGATGAATCAACAAAGTGGGGAAATCGGGCGGAAATTTATCAAAAGTTGCGAGATTATATGATAGGGGCCGACGAAAAAACGGGGGCGGAAAAAAAAATGAGATTTTTGATACCCGAAATAATTGATGTTAATGACCATTTGTCGTGTCTTTGTCAAACTTTTGGACAGGTTCAACATACAGCAACTCTTTTTGACATTCTTGTTAAATTGGATGATCCACAAAAGATGTCAAAAAAAGCGTATCGGTTTCTAAGGGACAGTATCGATATATTGGCTACAATCGGTGTCGTGCACGGTGACCTTCCAGGCAATGTAATGCTACACCCGACAACGAAAATGCCAATTATAATAGATTTTGATAACGGGCGTACGGCAATTACGACAGAGATTAACGATTCTTCGTACGATCGGAGAGCATTTCTAAATAATTACAAAGCTGTGAAAAGAAAGTTGAAGAGCCCATAACTCAGAGATTTAATGTTACGATTTTTTCAGGGATAGTGTATTTAAAGGTCGATTTTAATAACACAACATGTTCAAATTCACGGCCGGCGTTGTTGTGGGTTGGATAGCAGCCAGATCGCTTGACGATAACAATAAAAAGACAATGCCAACGACCGATGAGCTAATCCGGTTGAAAGCAAAGGCAATTAACCTGTACGAACAGACGCTGAAAAGAATTGAAGAATACGACAAAAAATAATATGAAGGGTAGTCATAATACGGAATATGTTAGGAATATTCTGAATTTTTTTGGTTTTTTTGTATATAACAGTAAGGAAAACAAATATATGCCTCCTTTGCCTGAAAAATTTCGAGCCGCCATTGAAAAAGGTGTGCATGACATTAAAGGTAAATTGTGCCCGTTGAACATATCTGAAAAACGCCAATTGTTGGCAATTTTGCGGGAACACGATGATTGCCCTGATGGATGGAAAAACACGGACTCAAATGAACAACAAAGCATAAAGAAACAACAAAGCATACTCAATGGTCTGCGCCAAGCAATCGCGAGACTTTTGAACCCCGAGAAAGCAAGAGCTGCCAGCGCCAGAAACAACAAAAAAAGAAGAGAGAATGGAAAAATAAATGAATACAACGCCAAACCCATAAACAAGGAAAAAAAAGCAAAATACAATCATGAATACAATGCCGATCCCATAAACAAAGAAAAACAAGCAAAATACAATCATGAATACCAAGCCGATCCCATAAACAAAGATACGAGAAATGCAAGATCCAGAGAAAGATATGCTACTGACCCCAAGTTCAGAACAATGTCTAATTTACGTACAAGACTTCGTTATGCATTAAAAAACAACAAAAAAGACCATACGATGGACTTACTTGGATGCACTGTGGAACAAATGGTTCAACATATCGAAAAGCAGTTCACACCTGGAATGACTTGGGATAACCAAGGCAAAGGGGACGACGAATGGGAAATTGATCACATCATCCCATTTGTTGCATTCGATACATCGAATCGCGATGAACAATTCATTGTTTGTTGGTACCAAAATACCCAACCACTATGGGGACCCGACAATCGGAGTAAAGGTGGAAAATATACCGAAGAGGGTAAGCAATTGCTTATTCGTAGATACAATGAACATAAAAAATAAAAATACAATAAAAATGATATAATTTATCTGTATATTAGTAATCTTCTAAATTGTTTTTAATTTCGTTGTTAAAGATCGATACTGAACAATTTGAGCATGGGAAGCAACAAGAATCACAATTTTCACAATTCACAATGTCGTCGACGATATTCTTGCCGTTTTGCTCACATTTTTCACTACAAGACCCAATTCTATTCAAAATGCCGCAACAATCTGTCCTAACGCATGTCGTACCCAAATCTACGTTTTTTTGTAGTATCATATGAAGTTTTGTTTGTAGTTCTTCAGACAGTACAGGCAATACGGCTAATCGATCTGAACCAAACAGATGACTGTACGATACAGGGAACAATCTGTCAACATTCCTTGATTTTAAAACATACTCTTCAGTAATTTCGCGAGAAAACATTATTTATTAATTATTATACATTATGTTAGGGGTATAATTTTACAGAATATGTGTAACATATTCTCTTTAATCATCGTCTTGCATTTTCGGTGCAATGAATAATTCAATGAAGCCGTCGTCACCCAAGTTTGATTTAAATCTTAATGGCATCTGTTCGCTCAAACCAAGAAAACAAATATTTTTGGATACCTTGCAAAATGTTAAGATTAATAAAATAGCGTTATAGCTGAATAATAAAGAAACGGATTGTTTCACGTCGCATTGTAGATTCTTATTATTTGACGTAGCTTCACTGTGCCGAATTCTACCTAATTCTGTCGAATCTGAAACCATAATTATATTTCTCGGATCAGCTTTGATTTTCACATCGGATTTGGCCATAACAAGTTTATCCAAAATGTCGATTAATTTTGAAGGGAAAATATCAATTTCAACGTCGTGTGTGATTTCTGGGATATTCAACCTATCTTCTTGCACGTCGATGCAACGCAAACTAAACTCGGTTTGTGTTGAAGCGTTGTCCTCAAGGCATATGGAAAGCGATATCTCAGAACTCGCTTTCCAAATCATTTTATTGTTTTTAGCTTTTGACAAAATACTAACCAAAGATGCAGTATACACGCCGATTTCCATTGGTGCGGGACACTCGATTTTGTCGAAATACGACTTTGGGAGAACCAATCGCACCAAGGAGGTTTTGCATGAATCCATTCCCAAAACCATTAGACCATCTTGATTCAAAATGATATTAACGATGGTATTCGTTTTCTCGATTGCTTTAAAAATTTGCAACGAATTATTGTTTTCTTTCCAAATAATTTCCATCTTGTTAGCCTGCGAGTGGTTCCACCTACGACTTTCTAAATGAATTCAGAATATTCCTAACATATATGGGATTTGTTAAAAACCCGACACCGCATACGTTACGTATTGACAAGAAATATTGTTCAAAAATCTCGTACTTTTTTTTTTTTCGTTCTCCTTATTGTATTTTCGAAATTGAGACTCAAAAATTCCTCCAAGATCTCCCTGATCAGGATATGAAATCTGTGTAAGCAATATGTACAGTGTTTGATCTTCTGTCAGTCGACTGTCCGTCATTATTTTGTCGAAATCATGGATAAATAGTTTGGCCTCACCACCAAACAATTTGCCAACCGTATATTCGACATCAAGTGGTACCACCGAGTACTGAAAACAAATACTACAAAATAGTGCCATATCATCGACCACTTCTGCGATGTCGGTGCGAATTTCATCACAAATCCGCTGTATCGCCACCATACCGTATTCATAACCATTGTACACTGCGTTTTTCGAATGTGATTCAACTGTTTTTTGAAAGTATAATTGACCCAGTTTAGCAGTAATATCAGTTTCTCCGTCGAAGATACCCAATAAAGCCGGGTACATTCTTTCCATTGTGTAGTAGCATTTTCTATCTGCAATCAACGGACCTTCGCCAAAGACGGGTACACTGAAACTAAATGTTGGTTTTTTTATTTTACAAAGCTTCACAATATCTTGTATTAATTCGAATTTTTTCGCTTCATTTATAAAATCTGCAGGGCATACATTACAATCGTTTGCGACATCGGCAATGGTGCCTTTGATTACTTTATCAGGGTTCACTCTTTGACTCAAAATACGTGTTTGGTCATCGTTTGTGGTAGGATCCAAGTACTCGTAAATAATACCATAAGTACCATGGTTCAACATTTGTCCCAAATGTAAAGTGGTCCAAGACAATGGTTTGGTCCTTCGACGCAATTTTAATTTTGGGCGTTCAGAGTTTGGACGCAACGAAGAAGGGTTTGGACGCAACGAAGACATTTAAATTTTGAAACAGATACCTTTATACAGGCAAAATCATAAAAGTGAATGTGATACAGACTATATATAGATGTGTGGTTTTAGACGCAAATGTATAAAATAACGGTCGCTGGTGCGCCATCTGTTGGAAAATCCAGCATAATCAATGAATATATGAAGAGGGCGGAGAATAAATCTATAACAATTTGTGAATCTGGATCCAGATTCGATCTCGCAGATTCCGATGCCGTTTTGTTTGTGTTTGATCTTTCAAACAGAACCTCTCTTTTCGCACTTGACCAAATTTATCGAGATTTCAATTCATTTAGAAAATCAAATTCTTTGGGATTTTTGGTTGGAAACAAGAAAGACAAGACACGTGAGGTTTTAGTTAATACCGCAACACAATTCGCTTTGAATAAACAAATGTCATATTCAGAAATATCAACCATTAGTGCTAATGATATTTCAAATCTTTTTGATCGAGTTCTCAAACACTTTGCAGTGCAACCACAAGGAAAAAAGAAATCTTTCGAAGCCACAGATCGGTGTATTCACCAATGATAATAAAGAATCCATATATTAAAATTTAGTTATTTATGTTTATAGTGATACGATTAACCCCTTTTCCTCGGCCAAAACTCGCATACTTTCCGTGACATCTGCATAAGTGTCGTTACTGATTGGAACGGTAGGAGTTGTGTAGTCACAATTAATGTATATTTTTCGTAACCAGTTGGTGTACATATTGATCACATCTGTGTCTTTTTCTATGATGCCAATACGTTTGATGAATTCTGAAAACATTTGCGAGACAAATTCGTAGCCGCTCTTTTCCAGGGCGTTACGAAGTCCTTCTGTCATCCCAGGAATCTCATCGGCCCCTTGGTATAAAACTCGATCCATCTGGACAAACTCATCTAACCGGCTTACCACCTGTCGGTGAACCTCACCATCTGTAGGCACCCCCGCCGACTTCGCAATGGGGACGGTTCGGCGGACGCCCCTAATAACGTTTGTTTTAACGATGTTTTTTGGCGTTTTTTTTTTGGGTTGTTCGGGGTGTTTTTGTTCGGCTTGTTTTTGTTCGGGTACAATAGTCGACATATTATTGTTGATTTTTCGATGCTTTATATAATGTCTTTTTTTACAAACTATTCGACTGTCAACAATAACTCGAATAACGAAACAGAGACATGTTTGAGAAAGCGAAACAGAAAAAAGTATATATTTAAGAAAATTATATTGTCCAAAATGAGGAGACGCCGTAGTAAAAGTAAAACACACAATCAAAAACACCCCGAACAACCCCAAAAAAAAACGATGCCACGAAAAAACATTCACCAATGCGATGGAAATATCTTTTGTGAAATAAACGTTACGAGTAAAAATACATTTTCCACAATATTCGAATCCGAGGCATTACCTGATCGTGACTGGACTATTCAAGAAATGTTGGGAGAAGGAACATACGGAGCAACATTTCTGGCAACAAGCAATAACGACAAAGTCTTTCTAAGTAAAACTAAAACTGTTGCTGTAAAGGCTCAACTATTTGGTGATAATTCGACCATGAATCAAGCAATGTATGATAGACAAGAGTATGAGAATCAACACCACATGGCTTGCAAATTTAATAAAGAACTGAAGAATTTACAAAAAAAAAATAGTCGACTATATGCAATATTTCCAGAAGTTTATTTCATAGGAGAATACAATCCATTACCAGACAGCTTCTTAACACGGTTTGTCAAGGCAGGTATACAACAATCGGTTGTTGCGGGGATGGAAAAATTGGAATTTACACTTAGCAGAACTTTGGGGGCCTTGTGGGAAGATGGCGATAAAGATGAAGCAATTGCTGAGTTGGTGGACAGGGCCATTGTTAGCGTTGCTAATACGTTACAAGAAGTGAACAAAGGGCACGGTATGAAGTTCGTACACGGTGATTTACACGGCGGAAACATTATGCACGATAAATCACAGGAAAATTTTTATATTATTGACTTTGGTGCAGCGAGAATAAACCAAAATGAAAAAAGTCAGTTAGATTTACCAAATTTGACTAATGATGGGTACTGGTACGATATGGTAATCAAAGACGACGAAGAAGACGAAAATCCTTCGTCAGGGTCGCGCGGTCTTGATTTGATGACATTGTGTCTCTCTTTGGTTCAATACGTCATAAGACCATCGGAGACAAACAATGGTCTATATGATAAAAAAAAGGGACTGCTTTCGCATCTTTGGTATCCGCTGTGGGGTTTTTTCGGCCAAAACCCGGTGGGAAAAATAGATGAAGAAGTGGATGTTAATATAGACCAATTTTTAAATCCTCGTCAAAGACATTTTATTGGTGCTGGAGAATATACGTACTCATCTGATTGGCCCCGGGTGAGGGACAAATATAATGGGAAAGTTAAGATGTTAAATTTAGCCCATTATTATGCTTACGGTGCAGGAGATAAAGATGTTTTCTCACTTGTTTTCACCCCAGAGAACATATTATCGTATAATGCTCGCCTGGACGCGAAATTCATGACAGCCATGCGGAAGTATTTTATGTATTTTGAAGCGAGTGACTCAGATTCGGAGGAGGAGGAAGAAGAAGAGGAAGAAGAAAAGGAAGAAGAAGAGGAGGACGAAGATTCGGAGGAGAAGGGCGACGGTGTTTGTGCTAATACAAGGTGTGCGGTGATGTATATGCCACAATTCCGTACCTTTACCTTGAATGATTAAATGGGAAAATCGGCTCCGCTAAACTATTTTCCCCAAAATAAAAAAGGTTCAAATCCCGTATTTTTTAGGAAAATACCGAAAAAATTGCGCAATTAATCCCGTGATTTTTTCGGTATTTTCCTAAAAAATACGGGATTTGAACCTTTTTTATTTTGGGGAAAATAGTTTGAGATTTTTCGCTCGCTCCAAAAAAAGTTTGGAACAATTTTCCCAGTATATGTTAAGAATATTCTGACATTTATTAATTATCAGAGTAATAGAACACAGTAAAAAATGTCGTCAGCCAGCAACAACAAAAGATCCAGGACCGATTCGGGGGTGAGTGGCGATAAACGGCAAAGACTTTCGGGGGATGACTCTGAAATTTTGGAATTCGAAGAGTCAGAGGCATTGATCGAACAGGTTGATGGTGATGACACCAAATGTAGGAATGGGTGCATTTACCTGATTACCAACCCGTTTAATGGCAAAGTTTATGTTGGGAAAACCCTTGATTATAAGAAACGGATGACAAATCATGAATATTCGGGTAACAACCCAAAGCAATATTTTAGCAGAGCAATCCATAAACATGGCTGGGAAAATTTCACCAAAGAAATCTTGATTGACGACGTACCCGAGGAAGATTTAGATAATTTGGAAATCAATTACATTGCCTTCTACAATTCGTTCAACAGAAAAAAGGGCTACAATCGCACAAAGGGGGGTGGTGGTACGTCAGGATTTAAATATACGAAAGAACAAAATTTAGCAAATTGTAAAAGAAACACCAAAAACCACAATGTTGAGGGTGGTGGGTCTGTTTATAAACATCTTCCTACTAATATGTGGATAGTTCTGGTCAGACAATATAATGGAAATAGAAAACGTATTGGCCAATATTTGTCGAAGAAACGGGCTGATACCGCTTTGAAGCTGTACAATGAAACAGGAGAGTGCATGGCATCGGATTTTAAAACGAGAAAGAAAGGAACTGGCTCCATTAGTAAAAAAAAGAGCGGTAGATTCGCCACTTCCTACAAACAAAAATATGTGGGGACATTTGCATCGGAAGAAGAAGCGGAACAAGCTTTAAAAATTCACATTGAAAATCTTTAAAAAATAATCTATTTTTACTATAAACCCTTGTTTATTTCTATCTATACTATGGCAGACCGCGTTTCTTACCGCAACCTGCTTGTCAATGCCTACGAGTTTTACCAGGCTCAAATGCTGGCCAGTTTGGTAGCAAATCAACCCAAAACTCATTTACAAACGATAACCAACCAAATGAAAACAAAGACTATCAATTACGGTGATATTCGTCTGTCTAATATCAGGAAATACCTTGATAAATTCCCCGGCTTTACCAGGTGCGTCTTATTATCTTTATTACTTTTCTAATTGTGCACTAACCCTTTTTTTCTTTTCTACAGGTCGGAGATGCAGAAGAAATTTCATGAATCGTTTCTTCAGGTAATTATTTCTTTTATTATCTTCTTCTTTCTACCACTCTTTATTGATACTAACCCTTTTTTATTCTACAACAGGCAGTGGCTCTCCACTTATATCGCGATGACCCCGAGGTGGACATGGACAGGTAATTTTTGAATGTAATTTTCTCTTTTTTTTCGAACATATTTACTAACTCTTTTTACTTTTTACTTCATAGTATAAAAAAAAA
>Ga0206126_10003664_pt1 | contig 15444 bp, 13 predicted proteins | sample Helgoland_Spring_5_FD_148621 | JGI IMG/M metagenome (GOLD analysis project Ga0206126, IMG submission 148621) | Pelagic subsurface seawater microbial communities from Kabeltonne, Helgoland, North Sea - Helgoland_Spring_Bloom_20160412_1 | ecosystem: Environmental > Aquatic > Marine > Epipelagic ...
CCTAGGTATGGAAGTAATGCACGAGCGTAACGCTCACAACTTCCCTCTAGATCTAGCAGCTGGTGAGTCTCTACCAGTAGCTCTAGTTGCTCCTGCAGTTGCAGCGTAATTAGTTCATCTAGGACTTAACTTAGTAAGAAAAACAGAGGGCTTTTAGTCCTCTGTTTTTTTTTTACTACTCAAGAATCTAAAAGATAATATGATTCTTTTTTGTTAGATAATTTTAGTTACAAAAAGAATAGTAAATTGTATTTGTACAATTAAAACCTGACTATTTACCTTCCATTTAAGCAGCCTCGTAGACTATGCTTTAAGCAATTTTTAATGTAACCAGCAGCAGAAGGTTTAACCTTATAGGTGCGTTTCTTGATGCTTGTTGTCAAAATAACGTAACGTTTTTAATAATATATGGAAAAAATTACTTATAACTTTTCGCAACCTTTTAAAAAGGTGTTCGAAACCTTAGCCGAAGGTGACGAAACTGTACAATTTGTGAAAGTTCCTGTAAGAACAGGTAAAACTTATTCCTGCGAACAATATATGATTAAATGTCTATCTTCTGCTAAAAGCAAAAAAGAACGACGTGAAAGAGTAATTTTCACAATAGAAAAGACATATTAGCAGGTAGCTCTCTTATATGCGCGTGTTAGAAAGCGTGAGTGAAGATTCGAATGTCATCCTATTTAAGCAAACGCCTTTACGAAGAAAGCACAAAAAAGTTCAAAGACGCGCTTAACAATAGTAAAGAAAATGTTGTTATTCTCGTATCTTTTATGATATGATCCTATCTTGATAAGAATTTGATACATAATTTTAAATAGATGTTATGATATATTTACAGGATACATTAATAAGCAGTAAAAAAAACTTAAAGAATCAAATGAACGATGTCTCATTTCACTAATATTAAGACGAAACTTTATGATCGTGCGACTATTGAAAAAAGTCTTTCAGATCTTAATATAGAATGGGAAGCAGGTCTTAGCACTGTTAGAGGTTACAATAATCAACACCAGTCCGCTGAAATTGTTATTCGTCAAAAAAATAATCACGATATTGGTTTCAAATGGAATGGTAAGGAATATGAACTAGTAGCAGATCTTATGTTTTGGGATCAGAAATATTCGCTAAACAAGTTCTTAAACCAGGTTAACCAACGTTATGCTTTCAATTTAATTACTAAGGTGAGTGAAGATCAAAGTTTTCAGTATGTCGAAGCAGAAAATCAAGAAGATGGCTCAATCCGTTTATTGTTAAGAAAGTTTAAATAAAAGAAAACCATCGTATCTTAAGCAGTAAAATTTGACTGCTTAAGATACGAGGGAGGTATTTAATAATATTTTTATTGAAGTATTGTTTTTGAACGTAAGACAACATAAACAACACGGTGTCTGATTTGTGCTAACATGATAGTGAAGTAATTAAAAGCTTCTTTTTTATATTCTGTTAGCGGATCCTTTTGCCCATATGCTCGCCAGCGAATAGAATCTCTTAAGAAAGCAATCTTTTGTAAATGTTCTTTCCAAGAATAATCAATATGTTGAAGAATAAAAGATTTCTCTAATTCGCGCAACAAACCTTTTTCAATCGATTCCATTTCAAGTTCTTTTAGATCATACGTAATTTGGATTTGTTGCTGTAATTGAGAAAAATAACTCTTTAAATCGTTGGCATTAATTGATGTTTTAACAGTAAAAGGAATACCTAATAAATTTTGTAATTTTGTTGTAAGTGAAACTGTTAGAGTTATGTTCTTGGCATCATTTAAACAAAGTGAAAGGTCATATAAACTTCTTTCAGCATAGTCAACAATCCAATTTCTTAAATTACCTTGCTCTAAAATACGCTTTCTTTCAGAGTATACCCCATCCCGTTGAATATTAAGGGCTTGATCATATTCAAATAGTTGTTTACGCGCATCAAAATAAAATGCTTCAACTTTTTGTTGTGCCGATTCAAGACTTCGGTTTAACAAATTTGATTGTATCGGTGTATCATCTTGAAAACCAATATTTTGCATTACACTTAAGATTTGCTCGCCCCCAAAAATACGTAATAATTTATCTTCTAAACTAAGAAAAAAACGTGAGGAACCCGGATCTCCTTGGCGCCCAGCTCTTCCACGAAGTTGGTTATCAATTCGACGGGATTCATGACGTTCTGTCCCGATAACATGCAATCCACCTAAGTCTCGAATAGCTTTTCCTTCTTGCTTTGCTAACAATTTTTTTTCTGATAAAACAGAATTATATAATTTTGAAAAATCTTTTGTTATTTGATCGTCTAATTCTTCTAGTTCTGAAAAAGGCTGTTTTAACAATTGTAAATAAGCCGTTTTACATTCTTCTGTTATCTCGTTAGTATTAGCGTCGATTAAAGTAGGCATTGCTTGAAGAAGTGCTAAAGAATCGGTGGAATTAGAAAGATAAATCTTTAGTGCATCTCTCGTTAAGAATGTTGGATTACCTCCTAATAAAATATCAGTCCCACGCCCTGCCATATTAGTAGAAATAGTGACCGCTTTTTTACAACCAGCTTGTGCCACAATTTCAGCTTCACTCTCAACATTCTCAGGTTTTGCATTTAATAACCGATAGGGGATATTATACTCACTAAGTAAGGCAGCTAGTAGCTCTGACTTTTCAATTGTTGTTGTACCTACTAATACAGGACGACCAATATTATACATTTCGAGGCATTCTTGTGCAATTGCACGCCACTTCAAATATTGATTTTTATAAATTAAGTCCGAAAAATCTTTTCGTTTAATAGCCTGATTAGTAGGTATTTGAACAACATTTAAATTATAGATTTTTTCAAATTCTACTTCTTCAGTTTTTGACGTTCCAGTCATACCAGATAATTTTTCGTATAGAAGGAACAAATTTTGATAAGTAATTGAAGCTAGTGTTTGACTTTCATCTTTAATGGGTACATTTTCTTTTGCTTCAACTGCTTGATGTAAACCATCACTCCAACGACGTCCGACCATTGTTCGGCCCGTAAACTCATCAACAATAACAATTTCATTATTCTCATCAATAATGTAATTCTTATCTTTCTGAAATAATTCTTTGCCTTTGATAGAATTTAAAATATACGACATCCAAGGTTCACTCGGACTATATAAATCAGCAATACCGAGTGCCTGTTCACAAACGGAAACACCTTCTGGAGAGAGCGTAACTGCTTGGGCTTTTTCATCTACAATATAATGTACTTCACGCTTTAGAACAGTTGCTAACTTCGAAGTTTGTAAATATTTTTCCGTTGGTGCTTCACTGGCGCCGGAAATGATAAGTGGAGTACGTGCTTCATCAATTAATATCGAATCGACCTCATCAACTACACAATAAAAAAATGGCCGTTGAACTAATTCAGCCGAAGTGAAGGCCATATTATCCCTTAAATAATCAAAGCCTAATTCATTATTAGTCACATAAACTACGTCACAATTATAATTTTCTTTCCGTTCTTGCTGTGTCATGTTTTCTTGAATTAAACCAACACTTAAGCCTAAGAAGCGGTGTACTTGACCTACATATTCAGCGTCACGTCTAGCTAAATAATCATTTACAGTAATTACATGTGTTCCTTTACCATATAGTGCATTTAAAAAGGTCGGAAGCAAAGCTACTATAGTCTTTCCTTCACCTGTCTTCATTTCGGCAATCTTTCCTTCGTCAAGAACGAATCCCCCGATTAGTTGAACATCATAATGGCGCAACCCTAATACTCTATCACTTGCTTCACGAACTAGAGCAAAAGCATCATTGATAATAGTATCTTTTGATACACCCTCACGTAACTGTTTTTTTAATTCCTCTGATTTCTCGCGTAGTTCTGCATCTGTTAACGATTTAAAATTTCTACCTATTAAATCTATTTGGGCTAATTGGGATCTATACTTCGTTAAAACTTGCTGTGTGGTATTTTGAAAAAGGGTCTCCAGCATAGGTAAATAATATTGTTGCTATTGTAAATTTTACTATTTCTTTTGATTGGGCGATGAGAGGGTAGTGTTAAGCTATTCTTATAGTAACAAATTTTAACATAAGAACTTACCTATTGAATTTGGGTCACCTGGGACTCGAACCCAGAACTATTCGGTTAAAAGCCGAGTACTCTACCATTGAGTTAGTGACCCTTTTCTCTTTTTTAAGTATACAAAAAAATAACTTAGTTTACTATAAAAAATTATTTTTTTTATCAACTTTTAAGATTAAAATTGTAGGAGATGATAACGTTCTCGGGAATTGAAAAAAAAATAATTAATGGGCGAATTTCCAAAATTAAGCTAGACAGATCTACTTGTATTTAATTTTACTTCATTTATTGTTTTTATAATTTTTTTCTAAGCTCCAACCGCATCGAGTTTATTTTTCATCTTAGGAGCAAAAAATTTGCAAATAAGTTTTCCTTTTGATATTATATAGTCGTATAGGCTCAGTAGCTCAGTTGGTTAGAGCAGGGGACTCATAAGCCCAAGGTCGCAGGTTCAAGTCCAGCCTGAGCCAGATATTAATTCTTGTAAATGAGTTGGTTTTATCTTACTTCAAGAAACCTTTTAGCCTAATTAGAGTGCAACGTATAAGTTATATATAAAGAGTTATTTATAATAATTAAAATTTAGATTTATTATGGCAGCAAAAACTATTCTTTATCAAGAAGCAGCTAGAAAAGCCTTAGAAAAAGGAATGGACACGCTAGCAGAGGCCGTTTCTATTACATTAGGCCCGAAAGGGCGAAATGTTGTATTAGGAAAAAAATTTGGCACACCTCAAATTGTTAACGACGGAGTAACAATTGCCAAAGAAATTAATTTAACAGATAATCTTGAAAATACGGGAGTTTGTTTAATTCGACAAGCTGCTTCAAAAACGAATGATGTAGCTGGTGATGGTACCACAACAGCGACGGTTCTCGCTTACGCTATTATTAAACAAGGTATGCGGAACGTAGCAGCTGGAGCTAACCCAATTGTTTTAAAGCGGGGGATGGAAAAAGCTACACAATTTGTTGTAAGAAGGATTGTTGATTATGCACGCCCAATTGAAAGTCTTTCTGATATTACAAAAGTAGCAACAATCTCTGCAGGAAATGATACAGAAGTTGGGTCACTTATTGCAAGTGCTATTGATAAAGTTGGTCGTGAAGGTCTAATATCTCTTGAGGAAGGAAAGTCGACTGTAAATGAACTGGAAATAACGGAAGGGATGGCTTTTGATAGAGGCTTTATTTCTGGTTACTTCGTTACTAATCAGGAACGGATGGAAGTTGTTTTAGATAATGCATTTATTTTAATAACAGACAAAAAGATTACGTTGGTAAAACAGGATCTCTTACCAACACTAGAACTAATCTCTAAAACTAATCAGCCTTTATTAATTATAAGTGATAATGTTGAAAAAGAAGCTTTAGCAACTTTAATTATAAATAAGATCCGGGGTATTTTAAACGTCGTAGCTGTACGAGCGCCAGGCTTCGCAGATAGACGTAAGGCATTATTAGAAGATTTAGCTATTTTAACAGGAGGTCAAGTTATTAGTGCAGATGCTGGTTTAACGTTAGAAAATGTAGAGTTAGAGTCTCTAGGTCGTGCCCGTCGAATAATTATCGGTAAAGATTCTACAACAATTATTTCTGATGCTAATAAACAGGCTGTTTTAACACGTTGTGAACAATTACGACGTCAATTAGAAACTTCTGATTCAACATATGAAAAAGAAAAGATTCAGGAAAGATTAGCAAAATTAAGTGGTGGGGTAGCACTAATAAAAGTAGGTGCTGCAACAGAAACCGAAATGAAAGATCGAAAGTTACGTTTAGAAGATGCTGTTAATGCTACTAAAGCAGCTGTTGAAGAAGGAATTGTACCTGGTGGTGGGACAACACTTGCACATATTTCTGAGGAACTTCTAGAATGGGCAAAAGAGAATCTTTTGGAAGATGAATTAATTGGCGCTCTAATTGTCGAAAAAGCTTTAAGTTCCCCGTTAAAAAAGATTGCTTCAAATGCAGGGCAAAATGGGGCTGTTATTCTTGAACGTGTTAAAGGGGCGGAATTTGAAATAGGGTACAATGCAGCAGCGAACGATTTGGGTAATATGTTTGAAATTGGAATTATTGATCCGGCAAAAGTGACTCGTTCTACACTTCAAAATGCTGCCTCTATTGCCAGTATGGTGTTAACAACAGAATGTATAATTGTAGATAAGTCGGTAGAAGAATCTATTTAAAGGGCTTAAAAAAAACTTTATAGAGTCGAAGTTACGTATTATGGTCAATAAATTTACGGATTTTAAAAAACAGAGTTATCCAAAGCAAAAAACACTGGTTAAAATGACTAGTTCTGAAGATGATGAAATGGCACTTTCTGAGCATATTGAAGAATTTAGTCAACGCATTGTTTTTTGTATCATCATTTTGATTCTAGCAACATTGATTTGTTTTACTGATGTAAGAGAGATTGTAAAGATTTTTCAAGCACCTGCTATTGGTGTTAAATTCTTGCAATTTGCGCCAGGAGAATACTTTTTTGCCTCATTTAAGATTGCAGCTTTTTGCGGTATTTTAATTAGCAGTCCGATTATACTGTATCAACTTTTATTATATTTAATACCGGGGCTTACTAAGAAGGAACGCGATATTATACTTCCAGTAAGTTTCGGGTCTGGGATACTTTTCTTTTGTGGATTAGCCTTTTCCTATTTTTTCTTAGTTCCTGCTGCGTTAAAATTTTTTATATCGTACGGGTCAGAAGTTGTTGAACCTTTTTGGTCATTTGACCAATATTTTGATTTTATTGCAGTGTTACTTTTTGCAACAGGCCTTTCTTTTCAAGTACCCGCAATTCAGGTCGTTTTAGGTTTACTAGGAATCGTTACGGGCCAACAAATGCTATCTTATTGGAAATACGTGGTCGTTCTGTGTACTATTCTAGCTGCCGTAATTACCCCCTCAACAGATCCTGTAACCCAAATTTTAATGTCCTCCGCCTTAATGACTTTGTATTTAGGTGGCTCAGGGTTTGTAATTTTACTCAAGAAAGAAGTTATTTGACCTAATACGAAGGTATTAGTGTTATATTAAGTGTATAATACTTAATCGTAATGAAAATTTAAAAAAACTAGAGGATATGTTACAGACTATCAAAAAATTTAAATCAGTTTTTCTGATTTTAGGTCTTGCAGGAACATTACTATCTCCAAAGGTTTCTTACGCGTACCCGGTTTTTGCTCAAAACGCATACCAAAACCCGCGTGAAGCAACGGGAAGAATTGTTTGTGCAAACTGCCACCTTGCACAAAAACCAACTGAAGTAGAAGTGCCACAGGCAGTTTTACCAGATACCGTATTTGAAACTGTTGTAAGTGTTCCTTATGATTTATCAAGTAAACAGGTTACTGCTGGAGGAACAAGAGGGCCTCTTAATGTTGGTGCTGTAGTAATTCTCCCTGAAGGTTTTAAACTAGCTCCGAAAGAACGTTTATCAGAAGAATTAAAAGCAAAGACAAAAGGTGTTTTTATCCAACCTTATAGTAAAGAGCGATCAAACATTTTAGTTGTAGGTCCTATTGCAGGTGATAAAAATCAAGATATTGTTTTCCCTGTATTATCTCCTGATCCTGCAACAAACAAGGATGTAAACTTCTTAAACTACCCAGTTTACGTAGGTGGTAACCGTGGACGTGGCCAAGTATACCCTACAGGTGAAAAGAGTAATAATACAACTGTGACTGCAACAGTGGCAGGTAAAATTACGACAATTGAACCTAACAAAGCTAAGCCAAAGAAACTAACTGATGTAGTTATTACTGCAGCGGATGGCAATAGTGTTACACAATCACTTCCAATTTCTGTTGATTTAATTGTAAAAGTAAATGATGTCGTAAAAGCGGATCAGGCACTAACATTAGATCCAAATGTTGGTGGTTTTGGTCAAACGGAGTCAGAAATCGTTTTACAGAACCCAAACCGTATTAAAGGAATGATTGTTTTCTTCTTTACTGTAACAGTGGCACAAGTTCTACTAGTTCTTAAGAAAAAGCAATTTGAGAAAGTTCAAGCAGCAGAAATGAACTTCTAATATACGAACATTTTTATTTTATGAAAAATTGAAGAAATGTAGATTCATATCTACATTTCTACAATTTTTTAATCAATTAGCTTCGCAAATTAACCACGGATAATTTTATCTGATGAACTTACAAATACTAGAGCAGCTGAAATTGGTATAACAACAATAATTACTGCTAAAAATACGCTACTTAGAAAAGCACTTAATGAAGGAGTCATAAGGTGAATATTAGTTTCTATTTTGAAAATATTATAGCACAAAGCAATTGGAACCACTTACTTTAATCGCAATAGGCTCTGTAGAATGCGTACCACCTAGTTTGAGGTCTTTATCTCTGCAAAGCTTACTTCCATTGAAGTATTTCTAGTTTTGTAGCATTAAGTCCACCTATAAGTGGACTTAATGCTACAAATTATTTGAAGTATCATCTTTCTACGTCGAATAATTCATAAAAGAAATAATTATTAATACTTAGACATTAAGAATATTACCCTTTACCAATTACAAAAGGTAATAATGCAGCAATACGTGCCGTCTTAATTAGTCTCGTAATTTTTTTTTGTTCTTTTGAAGATAAACCTGTTATGCGACGTGGAAGTATTTTTCCTTGATCACTAAGAAAGTTACCTAAAATTTCTGTATCCTTATAAGTAATTAATTCAAAGTTACCTAATTCATTACTCTCCTTGCTAGCCCAAGATCCAACCATAATATACTTTTGTTATTTAATTTCTTTAAAAATTTCGTGTTTTTTGGTAACTGGTGAATATTTCTTTAATTCTAAACGTTCTGTAGTATTACGTCGGTTCTTTGAAGTATGATAACGATAAACTCCTTGTTCACATCTATGTTCTAATGTAACTCTTACTCGAGCCCCTTTACTTTTAGCCATATAATTTATTAACTTTTTTCAACTTAAATATTAAGATATCGAAAAACGTTATAAAAATCAAGTATAAAGAAATTATTAAAATACCTTTTCGAAATAATAATCTTTTGTTATAATAAATCTATATAAAAGAAATTGTCATTAAAAATAAGCTGGTGTAGCTCAATTGGTAGAGCAACTGATTTGTAATCAGTCGGTTATGAGTTCAAGTCTCTTCACTAGCTATTAGATATTTTTAGAATATTATAGTAAAATCAACGAAAAGTTATTTATATACGTAAAAGTACAAATTATTATATGGGTACATTATTAGTTGTAATCTGTGGTGGAATGGTAGGCTTTTTGAAGTTTTATATAATAATGTTAACTTTAAGAGTTTATTTAACATGGTTCCCAAACATAAATTTTTATACACAACCGTTTGCGTCAATAGGTAAAATGACGGATCCTTACCTAAGACTTTTTCGAGGTATACTCCCTCCACTTATTGGGTTTGATCTTTCACCTCTTCTTGGTTTCATTTTTTTAACTTTTCTAATTGATCTTTTTTCAAGTGTTGTTCGATAAAGATGGCTAATCTAAATTCTTATTCGTTAATCAAGTATAATTAAAAATATGATAACGTAATTGTAATTAAATAGTAAAAACCTAACAGTAAATCTAGCTTATTTAAATGGCCGAAAAACAATTAAGAGAATCAGAGGATGCTGTTTTAGATGATATAGTCGCTACTCCCTACAAGTATGGGTTTACGACTGATATTGAGACAGAAGAATTTGAAAAAGGTTTAGATATCGAGGTTGTAAGAAAAATTAGTAGAATTAAAACGGAGCCTGAGTTTTTATCTAAATTTCGAGAAAAAGCTTTTGCTAGTTGGATAAAAATGAAAAGTCCAAAATGGGCTTGCTTAGGTATGCCTGAAATTAATTATGACGAAATTCGTTATTATTCAGTACCAAAGACTAAAAAGAAATTAGGAAGTTTGGACGATGTTGATCCAGAACTTTTAAGAACTTTTGAAAAACTTGGGGTATCCTTAAATGAACAAAAAATGCTTACAAATGTTGCTGTAGATGCAGTTTTTGATAGTGTTTCAATAGGAACAACCTTTAAAAAGCAATTACAAAAATCAGGTGTGATTTTTTGTTCAATTTCTGAAGCGGTAAAAGATTATCCACAGTTAGTAGAAAAGTATCTTGGGGGTGTTGTACCTATTGGCGACAATTACTTTTCTGCTTTAAACTCAGCCGTTTTTAGTGATGGTTCATTTTGTTATATTCCAAAAGATATGGAGTGTCCAATGGAACTATCTACTTATTTTCGTATTAATAATGAAGAGTCTGGTCAATTTGAACGGACATTAATTATTGCTGAAGAAAGAAGTTCTGTAAGTTATTTGGAAGGTTGTACTGCCCCCCAATTTAGTAGTAACCAGCTTCATGCAGCTGTAGTCGAATTAGTTGCGTTGGAAGACGCTGTAATCAAATATTCTACAGTACAAAATTGGTACGCTGGAGACGAAAAAGGTATTGGTGGTGTCTATAATTTTGTAACAAAACGAGGTCTTTGTGCAGGGAAAAATGCCCGTATAAGTTGGACACAGGTAGAAACCGGCTCTAGTATAACATGGAAATATCCAAGTTGTATTTTAGCAGGGCAAGATTCTATAGGCGAGTTCTTTTCAGTTGCACTAACAAGTAATCGACAACAAGCTGATACTGGGACAAAAATGATTCATTTAGGATCTGGAACAAGAAGTCGTATTGTATCAAAAGGTATATCTACAGGCGAATCAAAAAATAGTTACCGCGGACTTGTTAAGATTGGACCAAAAGCTTCCCAAACGCAGAATTTTGCCCAATGTGATTCTTTATTAATCGGAAAGAACTCTACGGCTAATACATTTCCATATATTGAAGCGCAAAATAGTTATACTCAGGTCGAACACGAAGCATCGACATCCCGTATTGCTGAGGAACAATTATTTTATTTATTGCAACGAGGAATAAATCCAGAAGAAGCTGTATCTTTGATGGTAAATGGCTTCTGTAAAGAGGTTTTTAACGAACTACCGTTAGAATTTGCTTCAGAAGCGGATCGTTTATTAAGCCTAAAATTAGAAGGTTCCGTAGGATAGCTTTATACGATACATATTGATTTAAATTTAATTTAACATTTTTTTCATAAAAATGAATTTTTTAAATGAGTTTGTACTCTTATTAAAATCACGTTATCCGATTATTTATATTTCTACGAATGAAGAGGAACGGATTGAATATTTAATAAGGTATTGTGCAAAAAAATATGTCCCACGGACATATAATTCTTGGGATTTCGTTGATGGTTATCAAGGAAATCCGAATGATAGTGGTTTTGCTGCCCGTAACCCACTAGAAGCATTGGATTTAGTAGAAAAATTAACACCAGAGACAGCATCTCTATTTGTCTTAAAAGACTATGATAATTTCTTAAAAGATTTTTCCATTGTCCGAAAATTAAAAAACTTAAGTAAAAGTTTAAAGACACAGCCGAAGAACATTATTATCGTATCATCGGAAATAAATATACCAGACTCTTTAAAAGAATTTGTTACACTTTTAGAATTTCCCTTACCAAATTATTCAGAAATTTTAGAAGAACTAAACCGGTTAAAGTCTTCGATGCAACAAGAGGTTAAGGAAGAAATTATTTTAGATGTTGCAACCGCTTGCCAAGGTTTATCTCTTGAAAGAATTCGTCGAGTTTTATCAAAGGTGATAGCGAAATATGGAGAGATTAATGAATCTAGTCCAATTCTAATCTTACAAGAAAAACAACAAATTATTCAACAAACTCAATTATTAGAATTTTGTTTAACAGATAAAACACTAGGTGATTTAGGTGGTTTAGATAATTTTAAAACATGGTTAAAATTACGGGCCCGAGCCTTTTCTCAAGATGCGGTAAAATATGGCTTACCATACCCAAAAGGTATGTTATTAGTAGGTGTTCAAGGAACAGGAAAATCCATAGCGGCAAAAATAATTGCTCATGAATGGAAACTACCATTATTGAGATTAGATTTTGGACGTTTGTTTGCCTCCTTAATAGGCCAATCGGAACAGCGGGTTAGAAAAATGATTGAAATTGCCGAGGCGCTTTCGCCATGTGTTTTATGGGTGGACGAGATTGATAAAGCCTTTGCAGGCGCTCAATCTAGCGGTGACAGTGGTACGACAAGTCGTGTACTTGCAACATTTATTACATGGTTGTCCGAAAAAACTACTCCTGTTTTTGTTGTTGCAACAGCTAATAATATCGAATATATCCCATCAGAAATTCTTCGAAAAGGACGTTTTGATGAAATGTTCTTCCTTAGTTTACCAACGCGTGAGGAGCGGGAAGATATTTTTACAGTACATTTGAAAAAGTATCGACCTCAATTGAAAGACGGATATCAACTACCATTATTAGGTGAGCTTAGTAAAGAATTTTCTGGTGCAGAAATAGAACAAGTGGTTATTGAGGCAATGAGGTTAGGGTTTAATGAAGACAGAGAATTTACTAATGAAGATTTGTTAGTCTCTATCCAAAACTTAGTACCATTAGCGCGTACAAAGAGTAAAGAGATAAACGCAATAAAAGAATGGGCTGAATCTGGTAATGTAATTAGTGCTTCAAAGTACCGTTAACTAGGGTGTAAAAAATTTCAATACAATATTTACATCTTCTGATCAGAATGTTAAGCTAAGACGTTAGCTAGATGTGGCAAAACAATAATTTAATAAAATAAAATTCTGATGTCAGCATTAAAAAACATTGACCTTGATTTAAATATTTTTTATAAAAAGGATGACCTACCGTTAATATCATTAGGTGATAAAGTACGTGTCGTTATTTATTTGGAACTACCAAAAGAGGTTGGTGAAGGTGAAAAAAAAGAAAAAGAAAGAATTCAAGCCTTCGAGGGGGTAGTTATTTCTAAACATTTATCTAGCACGAAAATTGATTCTACAATAACTGTTCGTAAGATGTTTCAAGGCGGTGGTACAGAAAAAGTATTTGTCTTAAATTCACCGTGGGTAAAAAGTATTGAGGTACTAGGAAGTTCAATTGTACGACGATCTAAACTTTATTACTTACGAGATAGAACAGGAAAGTCCGCACGTTTAAAGCGCCGTCTTTAGGTCTAATAATAATTATTATTAATGTTCAATAAAATGGTTTTTAAACTAAAAACATATCTCATACAAATTAGTGAAAGATGCATTGCTATTGCAGCCTTCATTTTTCCATTTATTGAAATTTCGTATTATTTTGGTGCAAAAGTATTTTTGAGTACCGATAGTTTAAATCTTAAAATTTTTTATGTGAACCATATTGCGAAACTTTCGGCTTTTTATGAAGCTAATATTTACCTGGTATTTATAGCCATGGTAGCTATTTTCCTTGTTTGTTCACGAGGGTCCGTACCGTTAACAAAATATGTGCGTTTTAATGTAATTCAAGCAATATTACTAAACATTGTTTGTTCTTGTATTGGATCTATTTTCTCTTTTCTTCCAATTGTTTTGCGAGAAAGTACTATTGGTATACTCTTAGCGAATTTCTTATATTTAGGAATAGTACTTGTGATGGTTTATTCGTGTATTTTAATAGTATTCTATCGTTACCCTAAAATACCCGTACTTTCAGAAGCTGCGCGACTACAGGTTCAAAGAGGCTATCAAAATTAAACATTATTATTAATTCTCAGCTAAAAAAAGGTCCTCATGTGACATGTACACATGAGAACCTTTTTTTATTATTCTAAATCTTTTCTGTTAGGGTTTCTAGACGGGTCATTTGAAAGGAAACCAAAAGTAAACAGGGAAATAAAGAAGATTACAACAGTGTAAACTAAAATCTTTAACGTGAACATAGTTCAAATTTTATTAACTAGTTAATATAAGCAAACAATATACTTACATGATCTAAGTATAGTTGTTATTTTAGATAGTATTATATTCTGTATTTATAAGAATTTCAAATTTAAATGCTTGACACTACCTTTGATCTTTTGCTATTATCTAATTCAGATTAAAAGTTTACTTCGAAAAGAAAACGAAAAAGAAATACCATGGAGAGTTTGATCCTGGCTCAGGATGAACGCTGGCGGTATGCTTAACACATGCAAGTCGAACGAAAGTTTTTAACTTTAGTGGCGAACGGGTGCGTAATACGTGAGAATCTGCCCTTAGGAGAAGAATAACTGCTGGAAACGGCTGCTAAATCTTCATATGTCGAGAGATGAAATAGCTTTGCTGCCTAAGGATGAGCTCGCGCCTGATTAGCTAGTTGGTGAGGTAACGGCTTACCAAGGCCACGATCAGTAGCTGGTTTGAGAGAACGATCAGCCACACTGGGACTGAGACACGGCCCAGACTCCTCCGGGAGGCAGCAGTGAGGAATTTTCCGCAATGGGCGAAAGCCTGACGGAGCAATACCGCGTGAGGGATGAAGGATTTTGGTCTGTAAACCTCTTTTCTCAAGAAAGAAGTTCTGACGGTACTTGAGGAATAAGCATCGGCTAACTCCGTGCCAGCAGCCGCGGTAATACGGGGGATGCAAGCGTTATCCGGAATCATTGGGCGTAAAGCGCCTGTAGGTTGTTTAATAAGTCTGTTGTTAAAGACTAGGGCTTAACCCTAGAAAAGCAATGGAAACTACTAGACTAGAGTATGGCAGGGGTAGAGGGAATTTCTAGTGTAGCGGTGAAATGCGTAGATATTAGAAAGAACACCGGTGGCGAAAGCGCTCTACTGGACCATTACTGACACTCAGAGGCGAAAGCTAGGGTAGCAAAAGGGATTAGATACCCCTGTAGTCCTAGCCGTAAACGATGGATACTACATGTTGTGCATTATGTACAGTATGGTAGCTAACGCGTTAAGTATCCCGCCTGGGGAGTACGCTCGCAAGGGTGAAACTCAAAGGAATTGACGGGGGCCCGCACAAGCGGTGGAGCATGTGGTTTAATTCGATGCAACGCGAAGAACCTTACCAGGACTTGACATACTACAAATTCTTTTGAGAAAAAGAAGTGCCTTCGGGAATGTAGATACAGGTGGTGCATGGCTGTCGTCAGCTCGTGTCGTGAGATGTTGGGTTAAGTCCCGCAACGAGCGCAACCCTTATTTTTAGTTACCAATTCGTTGGGTTCTCTAGAAAGACTGCCGGTGACAAACCGGAGGAAGGTGAGGATGACGTCAAGTCAGCATGCCCCTTATGTCCTGGGCTACACACGTGCTACAATGGTTAAGACAAAGAGTCGCGAGCTCGTGAGAGTCAGCTAATCTCATAAACTTAGCCCAAGTTCAGATTGTAGGCTGCAACTCGCCTACATGAAGTTGGAATCGCTAGTAATCGCTGGTCAGCCATACAGCGGTGAATCCGTTCCCGGGCCTTGTACACACCGCCCGTCACACCATGGGAGCTGGTCATACCCGAAACCGTT
>Ga0206126_10003665_pt1 | contig 15443 bp, 12 predicted proteins | sample Helgoland_Spring_5_FD_148621 | JGI IMG/M metagenome (GOLD analysis project Ga0206126, IMG submission 148621) | Pelagic subsurface seawater microbial communities from Kabeltonne, Helgoland, North Sea - Helgoland_Spring_Bloom_20160412_1 | ecosystem: Environmental > Aquatic > Marine > Epipelagic ...
TATTGTACGGCTACTCCTAAATTAAAATCAGCCGATATTAACATTTACACTATTGATTTAGTGACCATTTTTACTGGTACACTTTTGGTGCAAATGGGTGGTACACTTTACGTTAGCACTGACAATATTGAAGATTCAAGACCAGGCGATACTTTGCTAGTTTGGAAGCTAGATCAATAGGTAGGGTTACTTCGTAACCTTATTAAGGAGAGACCACCAAAAGCAGGTAGTAGTCAGAGAAAAAAGGACGAACGAGGAAAGAGTCACTATTAAACAAGAAGCAGATTAATATGATGCTAGAAATATACAATGTTCAATCAACTCCAATTGCTGAAATATGTGAGCAGTTTTAAATTAGTAGAAAAACTTGTTATCGTTACATAACAAAATCAAAAATACAAACCACATGATCACAATTATACCTCTAGCAAAAACAATGAACTTTGAGTTAAAGGCCGCGAGCTTTTCAAGTAAATTAATTTTTCAATCAGAATCGAAATGCTCAAATCTAACAAGTGGCAAATTTTTTCTTCAGTCTCTATTTATACTTATTAGGTGATGTTATCATCCGCATCAGAACGTTATCTTTTCTTATGAAATGATGGTATAAAGCAGCGCCGATATGTAGCACAATGACTACTATAAAGAACCAGATACCAATAGCGTGGATTTGATGAAATATTCCAGCTACTTGAGTATTTTTTTCTGCTGCTGGTATAATGAATAGATTAAAGACTGATACATCAAACCCAGAAAAGCGAGACATCATAATGCCACTAATTGGCATCAGAAACATAAAAACGTAAAGCATAAAATGCCCAGATTTGGCAGCTAATTTTAAAATACTAGGCAAATCTGCAGGTGGTTCTACGGTTTTATTGGTATATTTCCAGATTAATCTCAAAAGCACAAGAATTAATACTACAACACCAGATGCCTTATGCATTTTATATAATTCGAATTTATCAGGAGAAGACTCCATAGAACTCATAGTAAATCCTACAAAAATCAGAGCAAATATTGCAAGTGCTATTAGCCAATGAAATAATTTTGCGAGCCATCCATATGAAGATTCAGTATTTTGTATCATGTGATTTACAGATTAGTTTATAGAGTTATTAGAGGTCATCTTTCTGACAAAAGCAATAGATTTCAAATGCATGCAAATTCTTTCAAAAACAGGTCGTGGTAAAATACCATCGCATTTTATTTCTAAATAAGAAGAGTCATGTATATCAATGGAAAATGAAGGAGAAGTGAAGTAGGGTCCATCGATATACTCTGCAACAGAAAGAATAAGACCTATTATTTTGCTGTCGTTATGTTCTATTTTGGTAATGATTTTTTTAGAGGTTCTAATTAACTCACTAGAAGGCTTATCCTTGATATTATAAGATGCAACCAATGCTAACATCACTCTTTCTTTATGTGTAAAAGGTATATCTGAAGATAATATAAATTCAGATATATTATTGGAATTAAGAGTATTATCTAGGTTATTTTTTAACTTCAATATCATTATTGATAATTTAATAATATTTTCCAGATGCTCTGAATGTGATGTCAAAGGGAGTATTATTTGAAAATAACTTTCAAAATCAATATTCTTATCGTTGATAGTGCAAACCGATTTTACCTTTTCTAAAACAGTGTCTTTCTTTTGTTCTTTTTTCTCCATTAAGGAGACTCGCACTCCTTCTTTAAGTCCATAGACAGAAATAATAATATACTCAGGCTCGAAAGCACTAATCATGCCTCTGCAAATTAACACTGCGTTATAGTTAATTTGTTTCCTATAATTAGCAGGCTTGATGTCATAGGAAGAGTCTTCTAGTTTATCAAGATATTTGATGAAATCTCTAGTTGGCATTTTAAGATTATGGAGATTCTTGAGAGGATAATTCATGAGATCTATATATAATCTTCCTATGCATCTTAAAGCACCACCTGCTAAATATAGATTATCACAATGTTCAGACTGATATTTCTCTTCAATAATATCAACAATCTGAGACTCATTTTTTATAATTTTTTCATTAATGACCTTAGTACCCAGATCAAAGGACTCAGACTGACCTATTTTTCCTTCGGTGATTCTTACCAATTCCAAGCTTCCACCTCCTAGATCTGCCATGACCCCACTACAGTCTTTGATTCCTGTGATTAAGCCAAGCGCAGTAAGCTCAGCTTCACGTTTTCCAGAGATAATTTCAATATCTAGATCATATTTATCTTTTACATATTTTACAAAATCATCTGCATTTGGAGGATTCCTAAGTGCAGCAGTAGCCACGCATTTTATTTTTGTAACTTCTAGCTTTTTAAATATATGTAATAAATACTGTATGGATAAATATATATGGTGTTTTGTATCAAGGGATTCCTTCTCAAGGAGTGAGCGAATATCACTTTTGAATTTCTTATTAAATATCTCCGCTGCACCTAGCGTATCATTTTCGTAAACTATAGCTCTTATTGCGTTATATCCAACATCTATTATTGCGGAACGCATTTTTATTTTCTCGTTTTTATTGATTGCGATTATTTATATTCAAGAGAAACCGTATTAGACTAGTATTAAAGTTCTTCTCATTCTTCTTCTTTCTCAGCATTTGCTCTATATTCTCGTGGATCAAATGGTTTTTGAGTTGGGATGAATGTAGGTGGTAAAAGCCTCGCTGTAAAGAACTTATCTTCGAAATATTTAATTTTCTTTGATTTGATAGGTGGAAAAGATTCAATTAAAACTATTTGATCATCCTTAGGCATTTGTATAACTTCTTGCGGAAGTAATAATGCCCTCTGTACTTTAGATACATTTTGAGTTCTAGCTGAGACATTCAAATCAAAGAATAAAGGCTTATTATATGAAGTTTGATCTACTGTTTTATTACCACATAATTGTGAGATAAGATTCGCAGTTTCATAGTTATTTGCTGCAAATGTAATCCTGAATGTTGAATTAGATAAAAATGAATTCATACCAGCATCTTCGTATATACCTTTTAATTGCTGAGTATCTTGTACTATTAAAAATAAGCGTACTTTATATCCACGAAAATAAGCTATACCAGATTTAAATTGTTCCATTTTCCCAAGGGTAGGGAACTCATCCATCAGGAACATCACTCCATATGGTTCGCTTTTATCAGGTATTTTTCTGCTTAAGAATTCAGTTGCTTGTTGATAAAATATTTGCATCAATCTTTGGAGGCGTTGAATATTATCTGGAGTAAGGCCCACATATATAGTTGTTTTCTTTTTCTTAAATTCCATGATGTTAAAGTCAGATGATGCTGTTGCTGCGTCAATTAGGGGGTTTGCCCATAATTCTAATGATGAATTCATAGTAGACACAACACCAGAGCGCTCTTTGTCTGCTTTTTGTAAAAATGCTGCGATGTTCATATATGCTACTGGGTGTATTGCATCTCCAAGAGTGTCTAGCACTACTGCGAGATTATATACAACATCATCACTGCGCATTGTTCTAACTACTTCACCGAATGATTTTACCTTCGTATCATCGGCTAAAAGATAGAGCACTATTCCTAAAAATAAACTACGAGCCTCATTATTCCAAAAATCTTTTTCTGGCATTACTAGGTTGGCGATTTTCTGTACATCATCTACCATTTGTCCAGGCTTACTGCTAACCCAGTCAATGGGGTTATAACAATGAGTCACTCCGTCTGGGTTTGCAGGCTCCCATACAAATACATCTTGCCCTTGCTTTTCTCGCCACCCACTTGTTAACTGATGATTCTCAAGTTTTATGTCATGAACTACAACAGAATGTTCCCAAAATAATAAATTCGGTATTACAAAACCAACACCCTTACCAGAACCAGTAGGAGCAAATAAAAGTGAATGCTGAAAACCATCTGCAACGTAATAACCTAAAGAATCTTTTCCCAGCATCATGCCATGCTTTGCTCTCAGTTGCGCTCTGTCTATATCTGCCTCTGATGCCCAATTTGCTGAGCCGTATACTTCCTCTTTTGGTTGAAAAAATTCCAATGTTACAATTTTTTTGAAATTTAAAATATAGTATATTATTACTAATATCGGAGGTGCTAAGAGTGCAAGAAGTAATTTGATTTTCAAATAGTCATAAGCTTCAATGCTTAGACTTGACCAGGTGCTGGCTAGCCATGTAGTCCATTTATAACCAATTATAATAGCGGTAAGATTGACACCTATTGAGTTATACTCATTGGTAATAAAGGCAACTATTGCACCACTTATCCATAATGTAGATATTATGACAAAAGGGTGTATGACAATGTGTCCAAAAATTGTTCTGCTGATTTTCAGTATTTTACTGGATTCCATCTTTACCCCCCCATTTTTGCAAAATGTACTTCAGACACGTATCTTCTGCCTTTGGGATCTCTCTTCAGTTGTACCACTATGTCTACTACTGCTAATATGTATTTTCTAACTTCTTCTGGTGGAATACCAAGCCCTGCTTGTATAACCATCAATTTGAGCTGTTCAAATGCCATAGCGGGTGTGTCAGCGTGTAGAGTAGATATAGACCCAGGATGACCAGTGTTAATTGCTCTTAGGAAACTGAATGCTTCTGCTCCTCTGAGCTCACCAACGATGATTCTGTCAGGTCTAAGGCGTAGGCATGCTTCTATTAGAGTTTGAGTTGTCACATTTGCTCTTCCTTGTCCGCCTTTAGAAGATAACAAATGTACTCTATTTTTGTGATTATGCAGAACGATTTCTCTTGCATCTTCCACTGTGATTAGACGCTCTTCGGGTGGAATTTCGCTAAGTGCTGCATTAGTGAATGTAGTTTTACCAGTAGATGTACCGCCACTAATTATAATATTTTTTTTACATCTAACGGCATGAGTTATAAATTCTTGAATTTTAGTACTCTTGAGGTAATCACATAGTATTTTGTCATTTTTATCATTTGTTGCTTTGATAGATGTTGTATCAAACGCTCCCATTTTTGCATATTCGTCCATGGAGAAATGCATTGTAGATCCCTTTCTGATCGAAAATGCAATAAAATCATGTTCTACCGCTGGTGGAAATATTACCTGTATACGATACCCGTTTGGAAGCGTTGCAGAAAGTAGAGGTGTTTCTTCGGAAATGGTTTGATCGGTTGACTGCGCTACTAACCTCCCAAGACCAAGCAAGTGATCCATATCAAGTTCTGGTATTGGTATATAAGTCTGATTTCCAGCTTTTTCTACCCATACTTCACCTGGTTTGTTGATCATTACCTCATTTACCCCATCTTCTGAGAAGATGTTTTTGAACGGCAATAGGTATGTTTCTAGCGCAGCATTGGTCATTTTACCATTCGTGATCTATTGATTGCAGATTTTGGAAATTTAAAATCTTTATTCACATAAATTTTAACAGGAGTTCCCTGATTAATTGTGATTGTCGGTTTAAATTCATTTTGCTCTACCATGCCTTGTACAGTTTTTTGTATATCTTTGAATGCTTTTTTAGATGCTTCTTGTGCTTTTGTTTCCTCAGTTTTAGAAGTTGTATTTGTTAGCAATGAATCAGCTGCTAAATTTATTACGCTCATTAATGCGCTTAGTTTTGTAGCATCTGTTGAATCACTGTTTTCGGTATCCATAGAATTACATTTTGTTTGAATCTTGATAAAAGCATCTGACGTCTTATCTGTAATTGCTGCTTGTACGCTTGCGCATATCTGGAGTCTTTTTTGTGTATCGGATAGACCTGACTGAGTAAAGATACCGTTTGCTGTGCTTCTAATGCTAGATGCAAGATTACTCTGACCAGCGGCAGCCTGAGAACTAATTTGCGGTATGACTAATTCATCCAATCCGTGAGCAAAAGCTATATTGATACTTGACTTTAGTATTACATTAGCTAGTTTTTCTTTGAATTTATTATCTACCCTGCCTTGATTACCTTTTCTGCCCAAAGCATCAGTACCTGTTCCGCTTAGTTTTAAAATATAACCGCTTATTAAGTCTATTCTATCCCATGCAATGTCAACACGCCCATATGCTCCATTAGTTCCTGTAGCAAAGCTTCCAAACACCCTAGAGCCCTTAGGAATTAAAATATTCCTTCCCCATTCGGAATATATATCCCTACTAATGACGGCTCTGATTTCTCCACCAAGGTCGGTATTTATTGCAGTTTCTATAATTGCATCTATCATTTTTCCTTTACCGAGCACTAAATTCATATCTCCACGATATTTGAAATCAGCTTCTTCTTGCAGTTGTTCATCAGTTTTTTTGCTAGGAGTACCAGCGATAAGGGTTATAGATGACTTTCTTTTTGCTTCAGTTCTTTTTATGCTATTTTCATCTTGTGATTTAAATGATGGTAGTGCAGGCTTATTTTTTGCATTGGGGTCTGTTTCTGTGGGAGCTGGTAATTCTGGTATAGACTCTTTGTTAGGAGAGAGCTTTGAAGCTTCTGGTTGAGGCGGAGGCGTTGGGTCCTCTAGCTTAGGTGGAGTAGGTAGTTTAGGAATTTCTGGCGCATCACTTGCTTCACTTATTTGAACAGGTTTAGAAATTTCTTTAGGAATGACTCTCTTTTCTGTTTGTTCGTTATTTGAATCATCGGAACTTATGAAGAGTTTAAAGAATAAATATGCAAATACTATTAATATTACTGATAATATTAGCATATTTTGTTTAGGACTTCGTGCTACCTGAGAAAGTTCCTGCTCTACTTCTTGCTCGTCCTGTTTTTTATTCTTGTCGTCTTTTTTCTCTGAGATAATTTCTTTAGACATAAACTACCTTAGTCTTTTTGGATATTGGAAGCGCATTACATAAACTAAATCATTTTCATCTCCATCCTCTAATTCCTTAGATGCTAGGTCTATTTGGTAGGTTCTCTTATTTGTTATTATGGTAACATTTGTACGGATGTTACGCTCTATAGACTTGATGAATAGCCTATTCCCTAGTGGTGTCATTTGCCAAGCATAAGAGTCTCCAGCTGCTATAGTTTCAACAGTCTCATCTTTTGCAAATTCTATACTAGATTGGAATCCAGAATATATCACGAGTAAATACACATCATTTGGATTATATTTATAAGTTCTTATCCTGTTATCCGTAGTAAGCATTGCTTCATTTTCATACGCCATACTATAAGAAAAGGTAAGTGTTAATAACGATAACACAATAATTCTAGCTACTATCATCATCTACCCTATATCCTGTTACTTGAAAGCCGATTGGGTTAATATCCCGCTCTTTTTCTGTTAATTCCATTGCTACGTAATCAAATTCCACTACTGCAATTTTATTAAATATGTTTCTTGCTCCTGATGTTTCATTGATTGAGAATCTAAAGATATATTTCTTATCACTCAATTTTGACCAAGATTTAACTAGCAAGAAGGTGGTGTTTTTTTGACCATATTTTACACTAGGATTTACATCATCATTTTTCAGATATCCACGATAACTCCAGTAGATTGAGTTTGATGAGAATAACCTAACGATCTTTTTTGATTCTGTAGAGAAATCTACAGGGTTATAAGTTTCCCTAGCTACTACATATTTTTTTATAAAATATTCTGCTAAGGCTTCATTCCCGTTTATGAGTGTTGACGTTTCAGGGTTTACAACTGTTGTTACTCCAGTTGATTTGTTAATTTGAATTACAAATGGGTCAAATCGTTTTGCATTTATTACATAAGTTGCAACAGCTACTGAAGCGATAGAAAGAATCAGCAATATTAACAGCAATACAAAGAGTAAATTGCGTTGAACAGTAATATTTTCGTATCTTTCTTCATGCCAGTTTTTTGCATCACGTATAGGGCTATGCGCTAAACCAGAATCTGCCTGCTGGGCTTGTTCTACCGGTTCATTGTTTTTAAATTTATTTATTAAATCTGAGATATTAAACATATTATGAACACATACCCGATATTAATTACCTACATTATAAAACGACACCTACGCATATATTATGCAGCAGCTACTCTTATAAAATAAAACAAAAAGTTACCAAGGTAGCAAATTATAAATATTTTTTTGTCATCAGTGGCTTTTTTGATTGCGTAAGTTGGTTTTGTATTTGAGAGATTGTGTAAATTTGAGTACGTAAGTGCAAAATCCTCTACAACCTGTCATCTCGTAAATGAGCTCTCTAGCGAGTTATACGAGATCTCTAAAACATAAAGTCTGGCGTCTATGATATGAGATTCCGTATAGCTCCCTTAGTGGTCACGTGCGGAAAAACAAGGGGGCAAAATCCACATGCGGACTGTTTACGATTTAATGACACTTTCTTTCTTACTACGGGAGAACTTTCTAAATTTTTTAGAGTCATGATGGAAACACTTCGCCATAACCTTCTATAAAATTTAGCCTGAAGGGTTATTTAACTTTTCCTGCGGTATCTGCATATTATTTTTTTTAGTCAGATATATTATAAGTTCTTGGAATACTCCCTCTTTTATCGCATTTGCAAAATTTTCTTCCGAATTATTTTTGAACTCACTGGCTTTCTTGCTGTTTAATTTTACCGATTTTACATAGGCAAAATATGCTTTACCATTATCTATAACGACTTTTGTAGGGCTATCAGTTTTTCCAGTAAAAATTCTGTTTAGCAATTCCACTGGAAATTTACTGCTATCTAGTAATTCACCTCTGGTGAAAGACTTATTCTTGATAATATTGATGGATTTACCATCATCGTTAGGTTTCTTAGGATCATATCTTCTGCTAAAATATTCCAATTGACCTATATTTACAGATATAATTTCTCTTTTATTGAAGATACTATAAATCTTACTTTTTGTTTCCTTGTTTAATGGTTCTTGTCTTGAATGATCAACTTTATTCAAAAGAATAAGAATAATCTCATTTTGGTCTGATAACTCAATAGGGTAAGATAGTTCACCATCTGACATTTCAAAGACGCTATCTATCATATTTTTATACTCAGGTACTGTACTGGATTTCATATCAGCAAATGAGATATTTTCTACCTTTTTTATCTTTATAGAGTATTTCTTTGCAATCTCTCCAATCGTAAGACCGGTAGATACATCATCTTCAAGTTTCTTAGAAAATTCATTGTTCAGATTTTCTATTTTCTCTTTTAGCAGGGCATCTTTTACTTGTTTCTTCATAGATTTATAATCTCCACTCGGGAAATCATCCTTGTTTTCTTCAAAAAATTTCTTTAATTCATTTTCTGAAATTTTGATACTCTTAGATAGAAATTTCTTATCTATTTTTATATATTCAAAACTCCTAAGTTCTGGAGCAGTAAATAGGCTTTGATTGGAATTATAAAAACTTTCAATTTGCTTATGAGTAGGTGGTCCTTGCTTATAAAGCCCCCATGGTTTTCTATCAAGATCAATAGATACTATATCAACATTTCTTAATTCTGACATATAATCTACTATATTATTAACCATCGCTTTAGGAGGGGTGAATGAACCCAAGAAGATGTTATGCAATATAGAGTTGATTAAATCTGTGCGTATAGCATATAAATATTCTTTCTCTTTACGCTGAGAATTATGGAATACAGACTTAAAAACAGATATATCAAACTCTCCACTATTATTTTTAAAAACGGAATATTTTTTTAGAAACTCAATTATTGTTTTTTTTCCAATATCAAGATCATAATATTCTGCCAGATATTTTAGCATCCTATCATTAATAAGCTTCTTAGTAATAAGACGATTTATTCCTAAATTAACAATATCTTCTTCACTTAAGTTCTGCCCAGTTTGTTTTTGTATATTTTCTATTTCTTGGTATCTACTAGACCGAAATTCATCCATTGAAACAGGTGATACCTTATCAAAAATAATCACATCTTCCGAGCTATTGCCCCCCATGAAAGAAGCAGCTCCAGCTGCAACAAAGCTAAAAGCTATTAGAATTAAAATGATTCTAGTGAATAAATGGTCTGTAGCTTTTCTAATTTTGGTCAACATAGCGTTTTATATTTTTATACTATTTACTTATCATCATGTGCCATTTAAGATAGTGATCTACTACAATTATCGCAAGAAATTTCTGTATGAATAAAATCATTATTGCTAATTGGAAAATGAACCAAGTATCTCAAGAGATATTTGATAATATTCAGCAGTTTGAAAAAATTGATTATCCTGTGGAATTTTTATTAGCTCCATCTGTTCCGTATTTATTTCACTTTGCGAATAAGAGTTTAGATAATATTCGTATATGCGCACAGGATGTAAGCAGCATTGAAGGTTTTGGTGCATATACTGGTGAGTATTCTGCTAAGATTCTGAAAGAATGTGGTGTTAATTATGCAATTATAGGGCATAGCGAGAGAAGAAATATATTGATGGAAAGTAATGATCTGATAAAACAAAAATTTCAGGCTTGTGTAAATGCAAAAATTACTCCGATCGTATGTGTTGGAGAAGACTTAGAAAGTCGTAAAAATAATAATTTTAAAGAAAAAATTGTTGAACAAATTATCGGATCAACAATTAGCTGCACTGAGGATTATATTATTGCTTATGAACCATTATGGGCAATAGGTTCTGGCATTACTCCCACAGTTGAAGAGATTGCAGAAATACTTTACTTCTTAAGAACAGATAAGAAAATTAGTCAACTTGCAAAGAATGCAAGGCTGGTGTATGGTGGTTCGGTCAGTTCTGGGAACTCTAGATCTATACTCTCTATAGACAATAATGATGGTATTATGATCGGTTCTGCGTCTGTAGATAAAAATGAATTGAAAAAAATTTTGAACAACACTTAAGTAATTATAATGCTCAATACTTTACTCTTTGTACACCTATCTATTGCCATACTTCTTGTTATTGTTATTTTGCTACAAAAAACAAGCACGGATGGACTCGGTGGTATCGGTGGTGGAAACAATATGGGCTTGGTAAGTGGTAGATCCGCTGCAAATTTCCTAACAAGAACTACTGTAATTCTTGCAGTAGTATTTTTTGCTAATGCTATAATGCTTGCAAATTTATCATCCAGATCTAACAAGGATGTGTTGCATAAACAAGATACAGAGAATACAGGTAATGCTGCATCTGTTGAGGAAAAATCTTTGCCAGTTAAATAAGTAGAGTTGATACACAGATATGGAAACCAAAGCAAACACTGTAAAAGTTGATAATATATCGATTTCTAATGATCTGCCATTTTCACTAGTTGCCGGACCTTGCCAGATCGAAAGCCTAGATCATGCTCTGTTTATAGCAGATGGTATAAAGAAGATAACAGCTAAGCTAGACATTCCTTTCATATATAAATCATCTTTTGATAAAGCTAACAGAACATCTGCATCAGCAACGCGTGGAGTGGGTCTTGACGAGGGACTTGAAATTTTATCTAAAGTGAAAGAAAAGATAGGATGTCCCATTCTGACAGATGTACATACAGAATATCAGTGTAAGCCTGTGGGAGAAGTAGTGGATGTACTACAAATTCCAGCATTTTTATGCAGGCAGACAGACTTGCTAAAAAGTGCAGCAGATACTGGTAAAGTTGTAAAAGTCAAGAAAGGGCAATTTCTTGCTCCATGGGATATGAAAAATGTATATGAAAAATTGCATGGATTTAATGCAAAAGGCATCATATTGACAGATAGAGGTACTTCATTTGGATATAATACCTTGGTATCTGACATGAGGGGGCTTCCTATAATGGCAGAAACTGGAGCTCCTATATTCTTTGATGCGACTCATTCAGTACAGCAACCAGGTGGTATTGGAAACTCCAGCGGTGGGCAAAGGCAATATGTTGAGCTACTTGCAAGATGTGCTATTGCAGCAGGTGTGGCTGGTGTTTTCATGGAAGTGCATCAAGACCCTGATAATGCACCTAGTGATGGCCCTTGTATGCTAAGGCTAGACTCGCTGGAGCATATTTTACGGAATCTCAAAAAATTCGATATAGTCAGTAAAAACTTATAGCGTGACTTTTAGTATCAGAAGAATCAATATTCATACTTTAGATAGAGAGATCCCGTATAATTCTCGTATAGTAATACTCGAATTTACGGGATGACAAAAAGGTCTGTCATTCAACAAGTGATTCTCCTCCCCATTGTCATTCCGTAAACGACTGCTAAGGGAGTTATACGGAATCTCTTTAACAGGCCTAATCAATCTCTATGCTCTAAGAGAGATCCCGTATAATTTTTGCTATAAGTAATGCTCGAATTTACGGGAGGACAGTAGGGCTGTCGTTACCATTTGCTCACCTATTATTTATAGGTTTCACTCCTCGTGCTCAAGTTTCGTCTTCATCTAAATTGATTAGATCAATGGGAGGTACACTTTAAAGATAGTGCCCTTGCCACTACTCTTCACAGTAATATCACCCCCATGTGATGTGATAGCAGCCTTGCATAAGGCTAATCCTACTCCACGCCCATTCGCTTTTGATTCAGTATTAGACGCCATCTTAAACGGCGTAAAAATATCATAAATTTCTGATTTAGGTATACCGATTCCTTGATCCTCAATCATGAATACTACTTCTCCACTTTGCTTTGAAAAACATATTCTGATTACTCCTTTATTACTGAATGAAATAGCATTGATCACTAAATTATCAATAGTCTGCCTTATGTAATCAGGGTCAACCAAGAGCATGATTTCATCCTCTATTGATACATCAAAATCGATATTTTTATCTTTCAAATATAGATTACGACATGTTCTAACTCTTTCACGGACAAGTTCACTTACATTCATTTTTTGCTTTTTAAGCTCGATGTTGTTTACATTCAGCGTTGCAAGATCAAGCATATTTAAAATCATAGTAGACAGAAGGTGAGAATTTTTACGAATCTCATCGGATAGCCCTTGTAAATATTTTTGGTCTGAACTTTTTAGCATTTCATCTAGCATCTCTGAGAAGTTAACTACATTGCCAACTGGCAAGCGTAACTCGTGATTAACATTATTAAGGATTTTTTGAGAAATAATACCCAAACGATCAGCTTCCTTCTGTTTATCAATTAAACGCTTATCGTAATGCTCAACTTTTTTACTTAATAAACCCAATTGCTTTCTTGTCCGTGCAATTCTTTCCTCCTTTGGTTTGAGAAATATTACTACCACTGTGGTTATTAGAAGAACACTATACATCAGAACAGCTTCAGGTGAGCCTAGCTCTGTGTGGAAAGGCTCAAGGCTATAGGAATTGTACATCGCAATTGCAAAATAAAAACCAGTAATTATCATAAGCATAGCCATTTTCCACCCAACTAATGTTATGACTAATATCGTGTTGATTGAAAACAAGACAAATTGCAAAGGAGCAAAATGACTAACCATTACAAAGAATGCGCTAAAGAAAGCAAGCATAAAGAAAACTGATGGAAACCACATGACATGAGCAATCGTCTCTTTATATTTCTGTTTGATACTAAGTGGCCAAACTGGATAGGATGCCATTAAAGTACCTGTTACCATCATAAACTGATAAATGCCTAGAATCATTTGGCTGTTTTCGCCCTTTAATTCAATTTGAGTGGTATACATAGTGGTGATAGTGCATACAACGCAATAAATACCAAAGCCCATGTAAGTAAGAGGATTATCAGGTGCATATATTTTTAATAAATTAAGTGTGTTCTGTGACGATCTAGATGAAGAAAGATTACTAAGGATACTCCTGATCTTTACAAACATCTCTCTTCTTGCCAGCCTTTTTTTTCTGACCGATTCATGATACTCAGGGTCATCAATGCCAACCCATCCCCCAGGTTGTTTTAGTAAATAATGACTTCCCATTAGAAATACTAGGTTCATCAATATTCCAAATACATTAGGATCATGCTTTATACCAGCTAGCTTCCACAAAATTACACTCCCAAAACCACCTGCCATACCTATTAGTACAGAGATTTTGGTAGTTCGGAATCCTAGTATGGTCAACAAAAACGGAGCAGTTACTACGGGCATGTAAAAAATATAGCCAATTAATATCATTTCCAGCAAATTTTTACCTGTTAACGCTAAAGCTATGGCTACAACGCCAATTATCAAAGAATAGAGTTTGGCGTACAATAACTCTTTATTGTTACCAATTTTTAAAGGTTTACATATGTCATTTGCAAAAAGAACAGAGGATGTATTGATAGTGGAATCAGCAGTCGACATTGCAAGAGATATTATACCTATAATGAATATTCCTTTTAGTCCTGAATAAGTATAATTATCTATTACATAACCCAACAATTCATGTTGAGATAAATTCGGGTTTACAGAAAATAAAAGAAAAGGAATCCAAACCATTATTGATTTTATCACAATAAGAAGAATTGCAGAAATCACCCAAGCCTTACGAATTTGGTTGATATTTGAGCCCATAGAGATCCTTTGAAACTCTTCCGACCTCATTGCAGGCATTATATAAACAAGAATTATGGGAATCATATCCCAAAATTTTGGATTTTCAAAATCAAGTACATGAGAAAAACTAAATTTCTGTACTTGCAAGGCCTCGGACAAAGAAAAACCACTTGAGTAAAGCTGATTCCATATCATTATCCCAGTTAAAGGTAATGCGAAGAAGAAAGTAAAAACTTGTAATACATCAGTAAAAGTTACAGCCCTAATACCACCAAATGCAGAATAGAATGTAACAACCATACCAGCTAGCACTATAGCTGTAGAATTTGAGATACCAGAAAAATAACCTATTACACTGCCAAAAGCATTGAACTGCACAGCCACAAATCCAGCGGAAGATATTGCGCCTGCAAAAGCAGTGATAATTCTTGCTTCTTTTCCATAAAAATTACCCATAGCTTCGGCTACAGATGTCGTTCCTAAAAACCTTCCCATTTTTGGAACAAATATGAGTGCAATTAATAGAAGCTCAACTGACATGAAAGAGAAAATTACAACATAGTAGAATCCCTCAAAATAAATCTGAGATAAATTGGTAAAAAAACCACTGCCACTTGCATAAGTTGCTGTAATAGTTGACACTAATGCAGTTGTTGAAAAGTTTCTACCGCCTAGCGCATAATCCTTGATGGTTTTGATTTTACTGCCATGTCCCAAACCAATATAAAGTGTTAAAGCTAGATAACCAGCAACAATAAAAGCATCAACAGACATAAAACTACCAAAATAAATATTTAGAAAATCACTATAATAACCATAACTATCCTTGGCTAGATTAGTTACATAATTACCACAGGTTGCCACATGCATACAAGGTTTTATTTTAAAAAGACCAAGTCAATGTAAGCGATGCAGGCATTTTTAAGTGCATAAGTGGTATATCTAAGGTAAGCGTCAATTTCCCTGCACTCTATGATTCATCTAAATCGCTTGCATCTATGTTGTATGGTAGGATTGCACGCAGCTCTTCTTTATTTTTGGCTTTGTGAATATTTTCAAATAAATATCGTAAATAATTATATGTGTTCACATTATTTGCTTTGCATGTTTCAATTATGCT
>Ga0206126_10003669_pt1 | contig 15429 bp, 15 predicted proteins | sample Helgoland_Spring_5_FD_148621 | JGI IMG/M metagenome (GOLD analysis project Ga0206126, IMG submission 148621) | Pelagic subsurface seawater microbial communities from Kabeltonne, Helgoland, North Sea - Helgoland_Spring_Bloom_20160412_1 | ecosystem: Environmental > Aquatic > Marine > Epipelagic ...
TTCAATTAAGGAGTCGGAGTCGACCTCAAGGTCGACGAAATATTTGAATGATATAATTTCTGATGATAAGATGGTCATATTTGAATCTTGATAGTAAAAAAGCGGCTTAATACCGAATCTATCTCTGTAAGCGAACCAACTGTCTGCGACTTTATCGTAAATAACAAAGGCGAACATTCCCTCAAGATGATCGACAAATGAATCACCTAACAAGGTAAATAATTCAATTAATAATCTTGTATCACTTTTAAAATTAGCGCCTGCGAAAAATTGTTTAGAGAGTAATTTATAATTATAAATTTCACCGTTGAATATAATTATATATCGATCATTGTGACTGACCATTGGTTGAGAGCCATCAATTTGATCACCAATAATTTGGAGACGAAGATGTCCAAAGCCAGTTTTGTTGTCATCAATATAGAGAACACTAGAATCATCAGGACCACGAAAATCCATAGCATGCAATGACTTTTCAAAAGATAATTTATCAATTATATTTTTAGACTTAACGAAGAAAATGCCGCACATTTGGTTTGATATTATAGATTAATTTGAAAAGATTCCGTACTACCTGATACAAAATGGGAATATTGAATATTAAGTGTAGCTGTTTCAAACTTGAGTAAGGGATGAATATCATTTTTCAATAGAAACAATCCAAAACTTTTAATAAATTTTTTTGGTATAGCATAAGAATGAGCGAATGAAGTAAAGTCACCTTCAGCGAAATTGTAAGAAAGAAAAGAAACAGCCTTGCTAGTAATATCTATTGATTTATTCGCAATGTGCACACTTACTAAAAGCTCCTGTTTCTCGACTGGTTTAGAATACATGCAAAATGTACCAAATGGATGCTCTTGAAATGTGGATGAAGGAAATAAAATAAACTTAAAACACAGAATTAAACTAAGAAAAATAAATAAAAGTAAAATTATAACACTGATCATCTAAATATAGAAAGTACTCGATGCTTTAAATTACATAAACGGAGTAAATAAATTAAAAAAGGTGAAGATAGAATCAAAAGAAAAGTGAATTGAAACTGAATCGGTACTATTAATATGTAGCATGATGGTAAGATTAGGTGGTAGGTGCGACCCAACCCAGTAAATAGGAATGTTGAGCAGTGAAATAAAAGCCCAAACAATATGTAAATGTAGGAATAACTTGAATCATGAAAAAAAATTATTGTACTTAAAAAACATTCAACAAATATAATAAATATATTAAAAATACAAACATTATTGCTTAGTAAAAAGTTACGTAATTTCATACTTGTAATTTTACTTATTAATAATTTTGAAGAAATAAAATGATAATTAAACTTATGAATAGCAGTAAAAAGATAAACAAAACTAACCTGAAGGAGAATTAAAAATTTAAATAATGGAATATTGAATAGCAACAATTTTGGGAAAATATACCACATATAAAATAAAAAAACTAAAATAGTATTTAAGTAAATATCATGATGCCAAAAAGAAAAACAAAAAGTATTAACGATAATAAAAGAAATTAAAATTAAAATTATAGCATGAGAAGGTTGTAAAGATATTAAGTTATAAATTGAAACAAATAAAATTAGATAACAACAAAAATTAAAAATGGGAAAATTAAATAAACCAAATGTGAAGTTTTTATAATTAAAATTCTTCAAGAACCGAGTATAAATAAAATAAAATTGAAAAATATTACATAAATTAACCAACAAGAAAAAGTATTGCTTAGAATTATCCATTTCGAAAGTTATAGAGATATTTAAAATACTTAACTACAAAACTAAAAAGTTCAGCAAATGACATTTTGAGGTACTTGAAACTTGACATGCAACTTTTCGTCAATACTAAGCCAACATGATAGGTATATAAGTATTCTATATTATACAAAAGGGAAGCCTGTTTTGAAAATGAATGATGAAAATCCTGAACAAATATACCTAATACTTCATCTATAAAAAATACATTGTTTTGATAGATAAGTTGATTTGAAAAAGTATGACCACCGAGGAATTTTGTATCAAAACGATAATCTTTTAAAAAAGATTTACTAAAACTCCATTTATTAAAACATCCAGTAATTTTAGATGGATAAAATCCTGAGTTAAGTAGTTCGCTAAATTGATAAAATCCACTTTTAAAGTTATTCTTATCTTGAAAAGATATCCCATCTTTAAGAACGTGTTGATATAATCCACAAACTACAGCAACATCATGACAATTGAAAATAGATTCACTAATTGATACTGAATCTTTTGGTAATTTATCTCCAGGAAACAAAAATTTAAAGTAGATAAAATTACTGGAATGAAAAAAATCTAAACATAAATTCCAATTTCCAACACGTCCGACATTTTCTTTATTTTGAATTAAAGTTATATTTCTTTCATTAGAAAATTTATCTTTTATTATTCTCACTGTGCCGTCCGTAGAGCAATTATCAATGATCAGTATATGTACATCCACTGATTGCGAGAGGCAGCTTTGCAAGGATGATATAATACCTATAGCACCATTAAATACGGGTATAGCTATGAGAGTTTTAGCTTTTTTCAATTAAGTGTTTTTGTAATAGTGATAATTTAAATGTCGAAATGAGTGTTAATACTGTGCGCAAAATGAATACCATTATGAAAGCATAAACAGCACCATATAATCCGAATTTAACAGTAAGAAAATAAGAAAAAATCGATCCTATTATGACAGTTAAAACTGTAATCAAAGATATGATAGTAGTTTTATTATCAAATAGCAGAAATTGGTTACATACTGTGTATATTCCATTAATAAAAAAACCGATGGCAAAATAAGGGATTAAAGAAAGAGAATCATTAAATTTTTCGTCAACAAATAAAGGAAATATTAGTATAATCAAATAACAATATAATATTGTAAACAAAAGTAATGATAAAATTAAGGTTAATGAGATACGGATGATTTGAGGTCTATCGACATTTTTACTTGAGAGATTCTTGAATAACCAAGGTTGATAGATAAGATAAACAGATCCTTCAACTAACTTTACTACACTTGCTATAGAAAATGCTAAAGAATATATTCCTAATGAACTTGTACTTAGAATTTTTAAAACAAATAATTTATCAATAGAAATGGATAATACTCCAAAAATGCTATGTGGAAGTAAACCAAGTCCATATTTTAACATTTTAGTTATTTGATTACCATCAAAATAAAAACATAATAATTTTTTTCTATTAAATATAAATAAAGAGAGAATCATCATAGCAATACTAACAAATATTGATGATATAAAAAAAGCATTCAATCCATATTCATTTTTTAGTAAAAATATATATGATAAAGAAAACAATAATGGCTTGATTATAGTAATTGTAGAAAATAATATTAAATCATCACAGAGCCTTAAATACAATAAATTTAAACTTATAAATGACTCTATAAAGCAAATTGCAAGTCCTAGATAAATGTAGATGTAAGATATAGGAAATAATTTTACAATGTGAGACTTTGTAACAAAAACTACACTAATAATTATTACCAATGATACTAAATAAACAAAAAATACATTAGATAACAAACTACTAATTTTCTCAGTCTTATAATACTCTCTGGAAAAGTAGGTTGCAGAACAAAACCCGTGAATACTTGACACATACGCAATAAATAATGTAAGAGATGATATTACTCCATATTCTACGATAGTTAGTTTACTTGAAGCTATAGGAAGAACGATTAGAGAGAAAAGCGGTGTCGCTAAAGTCGCTATTATTACTAATAGTTTTTTATAGTTATTTCTAAATAATGACAACAGAGGAGTTGATTTTTTTAAGTTGGTTTATAATCTCACTTTGGTACTGGCCGGCACGGACTATCACAAGAGGATTTTTCAAGTCTTGAATTATATCAGGATTTGATACAAAGAGGCTATTACCATACAACCTTTTACCTAATTTTATTTTAGAGTTATCTAGAATACATTTAATTCTCTTGGTATCTAACCCCATGTAAGTTAAATATTGTGTAAATATGTGAGCACCAAATATAAATACTTCTCCATTGTAATTGTGGATAGCATTATTTAATAAATCAACCTCTACTGTATAGTGGGTAATCATTTCTAAATATGCTTTCTTATTAATTTTGTAATTATTGGTAATTGATATATCTTTGTGGGTACCGTCAATTTTTTCGAAGCAATAAAAGATGCTATGATTTTCGAAATATCTCTTTTCAACAAGTTTATACGACAAAGATTCAAACATATAAATTACTACCTCTTCAGTTAAGAAGTATGTGTGTTCGAAATTTATCGTGTTAACAAACTTATGCTTAAGATAGTTGAATAGATTTGGAATTGAAAAGATCATTCTACTACCAGATAATTGATTACACGATATTTTTTTTAGTACATCCATTGGATTATATAAATGTTCTAGCACATGACTATGAACGACATTCCTGGATGAAGAAACTAAATCTAATCTCTCCTCAATAAAACCATTATAGAGACTAATATCTTTGTGAGAATTTTTAAACAAATTTGGTTCTACTATAGACCAACATAACTTTTTATTTAAATTAATGCACAACTCGGCAAACTCACAATTACTTCCTCCGATTTCTAAAACAGATAATTCATTAATGTTATTCTTAACAAATAAGCTAAATTCCAAATGATGCTCTTTCCAAACACTACCTAATGCTTCAGAGTGGTATTCTGAGTAAATTAATTCTAGGGGCAGGAGCTCAGATAATTGTATAATTCCGGAAGATTTAGATATACTTAATTTTAAATCTGCAAATTTATCTTTAGATCTATCTTGATCAGTACAACCAATGAATACAGGGAATGATGAATAATTATGTAACTCTTCGAGATCCTGACTTCCAGTTATCAAGCATTTACTCCTGCTTATGTTCATAAATTTAATTTGTAGGTTTCATTTGAAAGTAATATTTGATTTATCATTTTCCTACCTAAAAGAAACAAAAATTCTGAATATGGGTAATGATGCAGACCCGCTATATTCAAATAGATTAAAGCCGTTGTGAGCTTAACTTTTTGAATATTAAAACCAGTTGACTCACACCAATCATAAAAAACTTGGATTGCCTCAATGTTAGAAAATGTTTGATAAATATTAATTGATACATTTTTTTTGTTCAGGTAAGATATACTGAAATGCTTTTTATCTACAAGTTCATGTGAAACTAATAGACCATGCAGAAATTTCCCCAAATCGTAATAAACATCCCCATATTTTCTACCTAGAAGACCAAAGTCTTGCCTCCAATCAATAAATTTAAAAGAATTATCGTGAACTAATATATTTTCAGAGTGAAAATCACCGTGAAATTTTGCTAAAATAGTGTCTGAATAAAAACTTTGCCAATTGATCTCTTCAATGACATCAAATATCTTAGTACAATATAAACCATTAATAGTTATATTATTATCGTCTTTTTCAAATCTATTGAAATAATATTGAATTCTAGACAATGTTTTCTCTTTATAAAAATTATTTAAATAACTAACATCTTTTTTTAAATTTAAGGGTCTAGATTCCGACCACATAAACTTATAAGCATAATCAAGTAAGTTCTTGGTTTTAACATTATCTATTGTTTTAGATAATACAGAACCTTCAATTTTTTTATACCAAAATAAATTATCTGACTGACCTTCTATCTTAGGAATAAGTATTTTGTTTATTTCGTTTGAACGTTCTACCCTTTCAGATATAAAATCCTCGTCAGTGTGAAACTTTATAACTTTGTCTTCGTGAAACCAAATTGCTTCATTTTCCTTCTCTAAAATATTATTTTGCTTATTCTTGTAAAAAATTTGAGCTTTTTTAATTGATTTTAAATTTCCGGTATCCCACCACTCTTTAAAGCAAAATACCCTTACTTGAGATAAAGCATTCAATCCAAATGATTCACCAACATCGACAGACTCATCACAAGACATTTTTTTCCAAAACTCATCATATTCTTTAATACCACATAAACCAGTGTAGATGTTGCAGCCATCAAATCCTTTAGGATTTATGCTATGCATTTTATCATTTTCAAATGAAACTGTCCTATATTGTTCAACAGGAACTTCGTCACCAATAATTTTTTCATATACACCTAACCAATTACCGATAAGATTTGGGTTTAAATTTAGGTTACCAACATTTATTAAGGAATCGTTTGGGCAGAAAATGAAAGGACACTGAAGAAGGTGTTTAACTTTATTAAGAGTGTAACCCAAACCAGAACCTGCACCTTCAAACTTATCGATGGTAACATATGATATTTTCCTGTTGGGGAAAAATGTATTCAAAACCTGTTTAATATGACTCGCCTTGTAACCGAGCGGAATTACTAATTCAATATCTTCTTGAAACTGTAATATAATTCTTATAACAGCAGGAAGGTCGCCTAAAGTTACAAGTGCTTTGTTAACATTTTTTGTGTATGGACCGATTCTTGAACCAGTTCCCGCACACGGAATAACAAGTTTATAATTTTCCATTAGTAATTAAATTCAACACGTTAATGACCTAATTTTATCCATATTTAGAGAAATTAATAATTCTTTCTCGTTAGAGTTGTTTGCCGAATTAATATTCTTAAAAAGTGTGCTACTGCCGCACACTAAACTATTAATTCCTGACTTTATTAAAGAAGGAATTGTATCAAAATTTACTCCACCATCACATTGCACACTTGAAGGCAAGTTTACTTTCTTGATAAGATTTTCAAAATTTCTGAGAACTTGTAAAGGCCTGTGTTTCTGAATTAAAACGCCAGGGTGAATCCCCATAAACATTATCGAATCAATCTCATTATCATTAATAATTTGTGCAACATGATCGAGTGAAGTGGTTAGATTAATTACAATTCCAACTGATACATTGTAACCTTTTATTTGGTCCACTATCTTGTATATATTGCCTTCATTTCCTTCGAGATGAAAGGACACTAAATCAATATTTTCACAAGGCAGAAACTGATCAACAGAAAATGGAACATCTTCAACCATAAGATGGAGGTCAAATTTTAAACTAGTAATTTTGTTCATTTCATCGACTACTTCAGGATAAATACCAAACCTAGGTACATAACTTCCGTCCATTATATCTAAGTGAAAGTAATCAACTCCATTCTTTTCACAAACAAGTAAATCTTGCACTATGTTAAGTGGATTCATACATATGACAGATGCACCAACTTTAATATTTTTCATTACTCAGAAATTGAATGGTTGTTTTCTATGAATTCTATATTTAAATTTTGCCGAGTTACAATACTTTCACAAATAAAGTCAAAGAGGATAAAAGTAAATTGTTCATATATTGATTTCATAAGTTGACTTGATTGTATAGATGGGTAAAGAATTTTATAATCACAAATATTAGCCAAGGTGCTATTTGCTTGAGATGTAAGAAGAACAGTCTTAGCACCATGCTTAATTGCCTGACGAGCATATAAAACATTTGTTTGGGTCTCTCCAGAACTACTGTTAATAAATGCCACGGTATTAGGATCTATCCTAGGGAAATTCGTATCCCCAATCATGAATGATCTGAAGCCCAAATGATCTAACCTCATCATGAACGACCTCAATGAATACCCCATTCGCCCTGCACCAAATCCAACATAATTTTTGACTTTGGGGTTTATAAACAATTTTAAGATGTCTTCTAACTGAGAATGGTCAAATTCATTATTGAGCGTTGTCAGTTCTTCAAATATTTTTTTCATAATATAAATTTTCGAGATATAGGGCTACTTCTAAAATAACTCCATCACCACCACTTGATTTTGTAACAATATTAGCGACTTCCCTTACGATCAGTGGAGAATTTTTGGGAGAAATGCCCAAACCACAATTTGATAGCAATGATCTGTCATGCAGACCATCACCAACAAAGATAGTTTCTGTTAGAATAAATTGTTCATTGACCCAGGTGAATCGTTCTATCTCTGATACTAGGTGTATAGGAACACCCATGTCATCCAATCTCCTTTTGGTAATGGGAAAACCTCTTTTGTCCGCAGATATTGCACATATATTTAAATTAAGTGATCTTAAGATTTTAAAACCATCGCTGTCGTGCGGACCGAACTTTTTAAGAGTCTTACCACTTTCATTATAGTAAAAACCACCATCTGTTAGAACGCCATCTACATCAGTAATAAAATTTTTATATTTCATTTTAGAAACATCTGTATGCTTGAATTTTTGCTATTTTCCCATTCTCAATTTCAAAATAATCTATAACATGTATAATGTCCCGATTTACTTTAATTTTAAGTCTTGAGAATACCTTTTTATCGACTGTAACCAAACTTAAAACATCAGCTTGAATTGTATCTACACTCTTAAAAATATTTTCATTTACTTTCAAAAATTCAGTAACTCCGAAAGCTTCATTCTCCCAATCTTTGAGGTGAATATTATCATTAACAAGTTCGCTCAATTGTAAAAGATTTTTGTTATTCCAGGCTTTAAAGTAATTTTTTATTAATTTGTTTTCCATTTTTTATTCTTATTCATTACGCAGTGTATAAGTTATCCGTCTTTGGTTGTTGGCGATGCTTAGAGAGATAAATTTTACTTTAATTGTTATAAATGTGGTCTGATAGGGCTAATTAATGGATCTGACAAGCTCTCTTTCCAAAGCATGTTGCAGCGTTCTTTCCAGAAGCAAATTATCCAAATCTTTAGATTTACAAAATTCAATTGATTCTTCTCATGAAATACGAATATCTAACAATAGTTTATCCAACCTATGCGGCGTGAAATGAATCTTTTTTGAAATCAACGAGCAAATCGATGTCACTATTCTCGTTAAATTCTTTTGTGAGGGCAGAACCAAAGAGGTGTACACTTAGCACATTATATTTCCTGCAAAGTTCCTTAACCTTGGTGATGCTGTTATTTATTAACTTAGGAACCATAAATTAAAGTAATCTTAGGGAATAGATCAGATAAAGTGAAATAAATTTTATGATGGTATACTAACTTTACCATACAATTAATCTTAGCGGTTTGCGGTAATAGTTTTTCTGTAAATTAGATTATTTGAATTTTCTACTGCACCAGAAAGGATTTCAATTTTTAGTTTCTACATCTTGGGTTTTAGGGTGGGCTGAAGTAACGGAAACAATTTTGTTACCCAAATAATCCTAAGGTATACTTAAAGAGAATTATTAATTAGTTCAGACATCGATTACATGTTTTCAACTGCCTTTAGGCGAAGTACAGGATTTATATTACCTTGAAGATGGATCGTTACTTTAGCCATATGTATATTGGCCCGATTGAATCAAATCGCGGAAATCACATCGATAACTTTGGCTAGATCATCTTCAGAAAGATAGGGACTCATGGGCAAGCTCAGACACAGGTTAGCAACTTTTTCGGTAATTGGAAAATCACCTGCTTTGTGACTAAGGTAGTTAAAAACAGGTTGAAGGTGCAAGGGTACCGAATAATAGGAAACTGTAGGGATATTTTTTTCTTTGAGCGCTTGCTGGATTTTTTCGCGATGCTCACTGAGAATCGTGTATTGTGCGAAGACCGAAGAATAGTATTCTCCTATAATTGGCGTTTCTATATCTTTAACATCGGATAACTTAGAGGTATACCTGCCTCCAATTTCTTGACGCTTTACTAACTCTTCCGGAAAAACTTCAAGGATTTCCAAAAGAATCGCAGCCTGGAGAGTATCCATACGACCATTAATTCCAAGAATGGAGTGATGGTTTTTATGTTCTTGTCCATGCACACGAATCCAACGAAACTTTTCTGCTAACTCATCATCGCTAGTAAACAAAGCTCCCCCATCGCCATAACAGCCGAGCGGTTTGGAGGGGAAAAAAGAAGTACTACCAATGGTTGATAAATTGCAAGACTTTTTATCTTTATAAGTTGCACCAAAACTTTGAGCAGCATCTTCAATTACCGGAATTCCATATTTATCGGCGATGTGATTAATTTTACCCATGTCCGGTGTTTGTCCATAGATAGAAACAGGCATAATCGCCTTAGTGTTGTCTGTGATTGCAGTCTCTAATAATGTCTCATCCATATTCCAGGTATCTTGGCGAATATCCACAAACACTGGTTTAGCCCCTAGGAGTGCAACAACTTCAGCTGTGGATATCCAAGTATAGGGAACTGTGATAACCTCATCCCCTGCCCTAACGCCCAATGCCATGAGTGCTATAAGTAAGGAATCCGTGCCACTCGAAACAGTAATACAATGCTTTGAACCTGTATATTCTGCTAGTTTACGTTCAAGCTCTCTTACTTCAGGACCAAGAATGAATTGACCATGGCCCATGACCTTTTGAATTCTGGAATTGATCTTATTCCCAATTAATTGGTGGCGGGTTTTTAGGTCAATGAATTCCATAAGTTACTACTTTGAGCGGCTTTACACATTTCATGAACCATTTGATCAAAGCTAATAGTTGGTTTCCAACCAAATACTTTTTTGGCTTTTGAGGAATCTCCGCAAAGTTTTCGGGGTTCATTCGGGCGAACAAATTTTGGGTTTTTCCGAACATATTTCTCGTGATCGAGTTCGAAATATTCAAAAGCAAGTTTTAAAAAATCTGATAATTTATGGGTTTTACCAGTTGCGAGAACATAATCGTCTGCTTGTTCCTGTTGAAGCATCATCCACATACCGAAAACATAATCTGGTGCATATCCCCAGTCCCGCTCAATTTCTAAATTTCCAAGTTCTAAAATATCAGCTTTTCCTTGAGCAATAGCTAAGGCACCATAAACAATTTTTTGTGTAACAAAGTTTTCACCGCGGCGGGGAGATTCGTGATTATAGAGAATTCCATTGGATACGTACATACCGTAGCCAGATCGATACACCCTGCCCATTTGTACGCAGAAGGCTTTGCAAACTCCGTAGGGAGAGGTTGGGTTTAAATTGGTGTCTTCAGATTGAATCGATTCTAGGGCATTTCCAAAAATTTCAGATGATCCAGCAAGGTAGACTTTTGGTTGCTTTTCCTGATCACGGCAGATTTCCAAAAGTTTTAAGGTAGCATTGGTAATTTCATGAGTAGTTAATTCCGGGATTTCAAAACTTAATGCCACATGGCTTTGCCCTGCTAAATTATAAACCTCATCGGGTTCAACCTTAGAAAAAATTCGACGCAAAGAAGAATCGTCAGACAGATCTGCATAATGTAAAAAAAGGGAAGATCCATAAATATTTTCATCTTTAACCAAATGATCGATTCGTCTACGATTAAAAGAACTGGATCGTCGAACTAGTCCATGAACCTCGTAGCCTTTTTCCAATAACAATTCTGCAAGGTAAGAACCATCTTGTCCTGTAATTCCTGTTATTAATGCCTTTTTCAGATTAAATAAAAGTTGGTTCTTATGCCTAGTTAGAAAAACTCACAAGAAGTGCGTAAAAGTTTGAATTATATAATTTGGAGTTAATTCTTTAAACAGCCAACTTATTTAACCATCCTCGGTTGTCCATGTACCAATGGACGGAGTTTTCCAGACCGCTATCTAGGCATGTCTTTGGTTCCCAACCCAGTAAATTTTTAGCTTTTGTAATGTCAGCCCAAGTTTCCATGAGGTCAGCTACATGAAAAGGTTTGAAGTCGATTTTGGCTTTTCTACCGATCAACACCTCTAACTTTGAGATTATGGTAGTAAGCGAGATCTGACTTCTTCCACCCCCCAAATTAATAATTTCATACCCGACATCCTGCATAGCCTTCACAGTACCCGTGGCAATATCATTCACGTAAGTAAAGTCACGGGATTGAGAACCATCTCCAAAAAGTTGAATCGTTTCTCCCTCAGTAATCCACTTGATGAAACGATAAGGGGACATATCTGGACGACCCGCAGGGCCATAAACGGTAAAATAACGAACAACGGATACATCAATGCCGTACAGTTTGTGATAACTGTAAGCCATAAGCTCAGCCGCTTTCTTGGATGCGGCGTATGGTGAAAGTGGCTCATTTACCGCAAGGTCTTCGGTAAAGGGAATCTTCTGCCCAGCATATAGTGACGAAGTGGAAGCTAGAACGATTTTTTTGGATCCTTGTGCCAGCATGCACTCAAGCAAGTTGAGTGTGCCCACTGCATTGGTAGAAAAATAGACATGGGGATTTTCCATGCTATAACGAACCCCTGCACGGGCAGCAAGGTTAAGTATGGCATCAAACGGACCCTCTGCCTGAAAAAGATTACAAAGTTTGGTTTGATCTTCGATATCCAGGCCAACAAAAGTAAAATTCTGGCCATTGGGGTGAGCTTTTAGTTGCTTGAGCCGCCAGTTCTTGAGACGTACATCGTAGTAATCATTAAGATTATCTACGCCCACGACATGATCCCCTAGATCCAATAATTCCTTACTGACTTGGGAGGCAATAAACCCTGCTGAACCAGTAACTAAATATTTTTTACTCAAGCGTGGTAATATTTTTGGGGCTTACCTTGAATACAGTTTCGGGAGTCGAAAAATGGACAGGAATAACCAGTAAAATCAAAATTTTTGTACTCCGTATGATCGGTTGATAACAAAATAAGATCGTATATATCTTCAAAATCCACTGATTGTTTACCTGTAAAATGAGTATGTTAACTGGTGAGAGGAACTACGGGGGCGAAAGGATCGATATAATCCACAGATACAACCTTTTCCAACAATTTTTCCATAAGTACAAAGGATGGCGATTCGCTGCAGTCATCTATATTGGCCTTGTAAATAAATCTTAGCATTAATGACAAAAAACCTCTTTGCTATCAAGATAAAGAACCGAAACTCCTCACCGTGCTAATTGAAGGGATAAAGCAAGGTCAACATAGCCAAGGCAAATGACTGAAACATTGAAAAATCTTTTACTCAATTATTTTAATTTTTAGAAGTTAAAGAAAGTTTTAATTTCTTTAAGAATTGGGCAATTAAGACTGTAAAAATACCGAGAAATCCTCCACATACTCCACCGAGAACAACGATTAATTTTCTCTTGGGATTCTCGCGGGTTTTAGGAGCGACTGCAGGATCTATTACTTCTAAAGCAAAGTCTTCGTTTACATTAGCAAGCATGGCTTTTTGTTTCTCGGATTCAAGAAGGTTGTAGAGTACGGCTCGCATATCCTGTAAGGTGGTCTTGGCTAATTCCTGCTCGAGGTACCCAACCCTTTTTTTGGAATCGGTGATCGCTTTTTGCCTAAGTTGTTCATTTAACTGCTTAACCAAACGATTTGCCCATTGAGCGGCGATGTCTGGATCTTTCCAAGAAATGGAAAGAGTGATAAGACCGGATTTTTCTTGATCCACCTCAATCGCACCTTGAAGAGGAAGAATTCCATCTTCTACAGTAAGTTCCTCTTGCCCCTCAATAAGTCTCCATGAGTCTGAAGACTCATCCCATAAGTCATCGAAAATAATCGGTAGAAGTTTTTGGCTGGAAATAAATTTCTTTAGGAATTCTCTTGTCTCCAAAGTAGCCAAAACCCGTTCAATATTTGAACTGGATGGTATGGATATTCCAGCCATTGCCGCCAATCCTCCAAATTGCCCAAGAGAGGATGATACTGAAGATTTCTCATCTGCTGCTGGAGTCAATAAACTTTCTGCCTTGAAGACCTCGGGGGCGTACATGGCATAGGCAAACGCTAAACCTGTGCAAACTATTGTGACACCCAAAATGGTTTTCCAAGCATCAAGCAGGATGCGAATAAGTTCAAGTAGATCGATTTCGTCCTCATCGGATGATGGGCCGGATTCGACCATGACATATTTAGTAGATAATTTGTGTTCTTCGCTCATAAATTTTGTCCAAACACGCTACCGCCCTTAGCCATTTGTAATTCACAAAGCCAATGTGGACAGAACTGTCTATTTAGTTTTTTAATCTTTATTTTTGGCAGGCAAGCGGTCGCTCTTGCCAACGATCATCTTAACCCAAGGCAACAAACGACTCATTTGCCGATGCCAACCTGATAAAATCTCATACCTACGGTTCCCTCTTTGACAAGAGTCCGAATCATCTAAATCTTCCAAAAGTGTTTCAATTTGCTTGAGACGGGCGATCCCTTTCTCCAAGTGCGGATCTGCCTGCTCGCGCAAAAAGCCTCCAACTAATTTACGGAGCCGAATTTCGGCTACAAATCTTTCTTTGCGATCTCCAGGTTCGAAAACCGAAGAAACAGCACCCAGTTGACGCAAGGCCCGCAAACCTTGACTGGACGAACCCTTGCTAATCTTAAGTAAGCTCATAACATCATCCAAAGCAAGAGGTTGATCACGGCAAAAGAGGAGTCCATAAATCTGACCATAGGACTTGGGTAACCCAAAAGAATTTGCCGCGTTTAAAAATAAATCTATTACTGCGTCCTCCCATTCATCTAATCCTTCTGTCGAAGAATGTTTCTTAGAGGATTCTGTAAAAAATCTTACCACATTATTTAAACATCACAAAAATTAATTCAGTTCAAGCTTTTTTGAACAACTTGAACAAAACTACAAGGCGATTAAATCAGAAAGAATTTACAGCCGCTGCAGTTACCGCAAGCTGGTAGACAATTTGAGTACTTGAAGTGAGTGTTTCCAACCACTTTCCTTTTTGTAAATTAATAGGTACAACAATTACATCTCCTGTTTGTATATTTTTTTGACCTTGATTCCCACTAAACCAGCCATTCCCTTTTTTAGTCAAAACTGCTCCATTCGATTTCACCACGAATATTCTCTTTTCATCAGCATTCTGAGTAAACCCACCACTCAAATTAATATATTGATCAATCGAAAAACCAGATTGGAAAAGGTGTGATGTAGGAAATTGCACTTCCCCCATAACACTTATTTCAGATGGCATAATTGGAATATGGAGTTTATCTCCAGACCGAAGCGTAATTTGGGATGATGTAGATTGGGCTAACTGTGAATCCAAATCAATAACGAGTCTGCCTACTGATGTAGAACTTTTTAATCTTGCTAATAAACTCGTTGCAACGGAATTTGCTTTCTGCAAAGAATCCCCGCTTGTGGCAGAAAGCGATAGTGAAGCAATATCACTCTCGAGTTGCTGAACCAACTTCTCTTTCTGTGCCTCTTCTCTCTCAACCAAGGAATTTCTTCTGAATACTGCACCTCGCGCAAATGAATCCTTCGTTAATCCTCCCGCACGCTCTAGAACTTCTCCAATTTTTTCGTTTTTACGAATCGCATATTCACCCGGGAATTTTACTTCGCCAGTAAGTGTAATGATACGACCATCCTGCCAGGATGGAATCTTTTTAACCGAAAGCACATCGCCAGGCTGTAGTTGCTCGTTTAAAGAATCTTCAGTAAGTAAGGATTCAAGTAATCTATGCTCCACCAATGCTTCAACATCAGTTTTATTGAAATCAACTCCAATACGAGAAATTTCTGCAGCAAGAGAAAAT